>Ga0209550_10007118_pt1 | contig 10370 bp, 6 predicted proteins | sample LauGreSuBDMM15SN_2_FD_187567 | JGI IMG/M metagenome (GOLD analysis project Ga0209550, IMG submission 187567) | Freshwater lake microbial communities from Lake Michigan, USA - Su13.BD.MM15.SN (SPAdes) (version 5) | ecosystem: Environmental > Aquatic > Freshwater > Lake | place: Lake Michigan, USA... | reverse complement strand
AAAAGACCATAGATAGGCGATCGGTTGTTCGTATGCCGTGCTTTTATAACGGGTATACGTATTGGTATAATAAATAAAGATCAACGCAAAACATCCGAACAAAAAGGTATTTAGTGAAATATCCGCGTTCCAGCACATAGAATAGGGATAGAAGAATACGTATCCTTTCTCTCGGATCTTTCTTCCAGTATACCAATGAAAACCTATGTGTATATCCATGTAGGATGTGTGGCCCATTGGGAAGCCGTGTTTGAGAAACTCATGGCCTTACTCCATACATCAGGTCTTTATGACAAGGTCGACAAGATTCGGTGCGGGGTCCTCACCCAAGTGCCTGTCCCGAAACTCTTCCGAGACAAAGTAGAGATAGTCCGCCTCTCTTCCGATTTGTCTCTGTACGAGACACCCACACTCCATGCGCTCCATGAGGATGCGGAACACGAGGACTTTCATGTCTTGTATCTTCATACCAAAGGCGTCACTCGACAAAATCATCCAGGGGTGGTAGATTGGGTGGATCTTCTCGCTCATTTTAACATTGAGCGACATGAGGAATGTATTGCTGGCCTCGAAGACCATCACGCAGTAGGAGTGAATCTCGGCGGAAAACCCCTCCATTATTCAGGCAATTTCTGGTGGTCAAAAGCATCGCATCTTCGCACCTTACCACGACTGGTATACGACTGTTACAATGCTCCCGAATATTGGATCACCTCAGGCCCTGGTAAGTATTTGAGCCTCTGGGAATCGAAAGTCAATCATTACGAGCGGCGATATGTAGCCTCGGAATACAAGGACCAGGTTTCTCAACCATATGTCAAAGACCAGGTTTCGCAACCGTATGTGCGATAATGGTTACGTGTTGTTGTAATAAGACAAGGGAATGACCGACTGTATTTTCCCGCGTATCGTATCGTCTGTGTCTCGCTCAATCATGAGAGGAGTAGCCAGGAGAAGCGGAAACTGAAAATAATAGGAAAGGGACCGAACAAACGAAGCATAGAACGTGTCATGGCATTTCTCTTGCTTGTGTGCGCGAATGCCCTGTAGATGAGACAACGTGTCTACATCTTCTGGGTGACATAGTTTGTATTGAATCACATGTCTCTCCTTACAGTGATTGTTTCGACCCGCATGGAGTAGATCGCAATGAAATAAAAAACAACATCGATCTCCTTCCAAATTTAGGATACGTCCTACAAAAGGTGATCGATGACTTCCCGGACAAACGGACAACAAGTGGCCCTCGTACAAATACTGGATGAGCGTATAGACGGGATGCTTTGTTTGATAGACGGTAGGACTTGAGGTAACATCTCGGTGAAAGGTAGCAAGTGTACCATCATCAATTCGATACACGTAATCCATGAATTGATATCCAGGTAGAAGAGCCAGAGCCTCTTTTGGGGATTGTAAAATACAAAAACCATCTTGATCAAGAGAATCAAAGGTTCTTGTATTTTGAGAGGTTTCGATCGCATAGGCAAGAAGATACACTAGAAGGAGCACCAGAAGCTGTACCAGGAATTTCATTGTAGTATATAAATTTAATAAAATAAGAATATATATGGAAATTACGGACGATAACTTCCGCGAATTGATTCGAGTGTATCTGGAACATTATCCTTATCGATACGATATACCTGTCAGTGAATCAAGCGGTTCTGAATCCAGTGGTTCTAGCGGCTCTGGTTCCAGCGGTTCTGGGACTAGCGGCTCCAGTGCTTCTGAATCCAGCGGCTCTGGATCGTCCAAATCTTCGAAGTCATCCAAGTCATCCAAATCTTCGAAGTCATCTAAATCTTCAAATTCTTCAAAGTCGTCGAAGTCATCCAAATCAAGGTCGAAATCCAAGTCCAGATCTCCCAACCCGCCCCTCCTATACGCTCCCCATATGTACGGGTCTTTGATTCATCTGCCCCCGCAGTTTCGTGTTCCCATTGGCCAATGGGACGTAAGTCGCGTCACTGACTTCGAGTCCTTGTTTGAGGAAGAACAGATCTTCAACGAAGATTTGAGTGGATGGAACGTAGAACGTGCCCAAAATATGAAGTTTATGTTCGCAGGATGTACTTTTTTTAATCAAAACCTTGAATCATGGAAGCCTCGACGGCTCACTAGCTGTAGGGCCATGTTTAGAGAGTGTGCCGGTTTTGTGGGTAACGGATTGAACGAATGGGGACCCTATCTTGAAAATGTAGAAGACATGTATGAAATGTTTAAAGGTTGTACACGACTAGATACTCCTCTGGATGGATGGCAACTTGATTCGGTCACAGATATGACTCGAATGTTCCGAGAATGTCCCGAATTTAAATCGGACCTTCGCGCATGGAGGATTAATCTCACGGTTACCATGGATCAAATGTTTGATCATGATTTTCCATCCGATCATCGTCCACGCACAAGAATGCCCGAAGGAGCCATCGTACCAGCACGAGGACGAGAAGGCGTTGCCACCGAAATTCACAAAGCTGTCGCAAAAGTGAACTTTGGTGATTTGATTCCCTATCTGAGAGATTACCTTGGAAAAGAACGCCCGGTCATTATCGATTACAAAGGCCTCGTCTACAAAACGATGGCGGGGTTTGTAGAGAAAATTGTGGAATCGGGTCAAATCAAAAGACAACAAATGATTGATTTGAGAAGGATCATGACCGAACGATTGGAAAGACTAGAGTTTACACATTTTTCGCCTGATCTCTTGGATGCTCTTTATTATGCGATCGAGTTTGCGAAACAACAACCCCTTCCTTTTATTGCCATTTATGTGGCCAATTTTATCACCGATTGTATATATGCGTATGAAGCGTTAAATACCGCCAATGGACATACCATGTCTTGTGAGCAGGGCGTGATTGAACGCACGTTCATGACCCTTGGAGCAACCTGTGAGAGAATCAGTGTGCTCATGCCCGAGACAGACTATTTAGGGGATGGAAACAAGACCTACAGTGACTTGGCCAATATGATCACGGCCACGCCTATGTTCCGTATTCCAAACTTGATTCTAGAGTGGTACAAGCAACACAAAAACGGTGCTGGATTACCCAAAGAGTTGACAGCAAGTCTACCCCAGGATCTTAAAGACGAGATGGCGGCCCAATACCCAGGTTTGCCTGCGGATAAAGTGCGTATGTTTTTGCGAAGGAGACATCTGAAAAAAGAACTCCTGGATCATTATCCGAAGGAAGAAGCCTTGATTGATAAACTCCTCAGTACCCATTCGAACATCATCGGATACAATAACGATAATTTTACCTATGGTTAATTATGGATAATTATGGTTAAAAGTGATATAAAGACAATACCTATGTATACATATCACAGTATGGCGCAGAGGTTAGCGCGCTAGGCTCATAACCTAGAGGTCATTGGTTCGATCCCAATTACTGTGTGTTGTTGTATGGCGCAGTGGTCAGCGCGCTAGGCTCATAACCTAGAGGTCATTGGTTCGATCCCAATTACAACATTCGAATGAATCTAACTTCATTGGTTAGATTCATTTTTAATTCAAAAACTTATGTGCCTCTATTCTATGAAGGGTATCATCGCAGAACGAAAAGCGCGCGACAAGGAGCGGAAGAATAAGAGTGAAAAAGGGAGAACCAAGAGTGTAAATCATGTAGGTACATCAATGAACGCGATCATACCAAGAGGTGTTCCCTCAAGAGTTCAAAGCATGGATGACGTGAAGAAAAAGCGCCCACCTCCCGTAAAACACTCTCGTAAAGCAAAAAGTCTTCCACCCTTTGTCCAGATGTCTCCGCCTAGTCCACAAAGATATGGTAGAATCAGTCCAGATCTAAAACACGATAAGACATCCATGTTTAGAGAGATTCGTGAGAATGAACCCTATCCCACCAATCTTCGGAACCCTAAGGACCTTAAGATCCCTAAGTTGACACGACGCTTCAGAAGAATGTCTAGACGGTTCATTTGGGCAGAAGAACCAGATGTTGAACCTAAGATGGATCCTCGAAACATGTAAATACTTATGGACATAATCTTATGGACATAATCCTATAAGTATTTGACAATGGGTCAAATGAAGTATTTGACAATGGGATTCTTCGGATGAAGGGTCTCGCAGATCAAGCCGTTCACGTTCATGGTTTCATGGGTGTGTAAGAGTACGTTATAGAGGAACTGTTTGTCGTAAGGAATGAGTCGAACGCCATGGTGTCCCACCAGAGATTCTGCCGTTTTCATTTTTCCCTTGTAGTAAATCTTGTGCTTTCGGCTGATCACGGTGTCACGAGTGGGGTATTTTCGGCGGAGAGAATCCTGCTCTAACAAGACAAGCGAATCTCCAGTGTATCGGATCTTGGTAATCGCCCGAATTTCTTTCTTGTGAAGCGTATGAATATCTGGATCTATTTTTTCAATGGCCACTAGACCTTGATCGGTGAGCACTGGAGTCCCCGCGACAAAACAGGTCTCGGAGGAAAGCGTAAAGGTGGCAGCATCCTCTTGGGTAGTGTTTCCGTAAGCATCTAACAAAAGGATTCGGGTGGAATTGACTGGAATGATCTCAAACGAACAATCAAACGAGGTATCGGTCACATTGTATACCTCTTTTCGGTTGGATGCGGTCACGGTAGTGGTTTGTGTATCGACAAACGCTACATACACGATATTGTTTAAATAATTTCCAGTAAAATGAAAGCGTTTCACATCTTGGGAATAAAGAGGAATGACGTTTGTAATATCCGAGTTTACATAGTTGAACACGAAGTCTTTGGTCAAGTTTGCGCCGTAGGTCACACGAATCGTCGCTTGACCGGAGCCAGTGGGCATGCGCACAGTCAACAAGATGTTGCTGATCCAATATTCAGTGTTTGCGAGCTGTACGCCATTAACCTCCACCTTGACAATGTTGCCAACCATCAAGGTTCCACCAATAAACACCAGCGTACCCTGAGGACCACTCAGAGGAGTTGCCTCTTGAATAGAAAGTACATCGGGGTTGACATAGGTCTCTACCGTGAGTTGATTCAAGTCGCTTGTGACTCCACTATCACTGGTGAAGTAGGCAGTATTTCCATCAACCACAATAGTACCGGCATTGGTTGAAAAACTTGAAACAGGGTTACCGTCGGGGGTGTAAAATTCAAGATTACCGTCGACCACCAGGTATCCAGCCAAAAAAGAGAGGTCTTTTGGATTGTTGATTCCTGTAATAAAGCCGATGTTTTGAGTAGTTCCACTTGCGTCTAGCTTAATGACTCTGCCTTGGGTAATATTCGCTTCAACTCCCCCGACAAAAGGAACGGCGCTGAGGTAAATGCTTGAATCTGTCATATTTGATGTATTCAACGTCAAACCACGCAATTGATAGGATTCCAATCCGGCGTAGGTACGTCCCCAGATTTTAGCTTTGGTAGACATCGAGATCTTGAGAACAGCGGGAGAGATAGAATCATTTGAGTTGGCACAAGCCACAAACATATTCCCGTTCAAAATCTTCATGGCCATTGGGTTCATGGTGGCATCGGAATAAAAATCAACCTTTGGCAAAGGAAAGGGTAGAGTTGTATTCAATGAATAAATTTTACGAGTCGTCCGATCACCAAAGTAAAGAGTGGGAATCCCTGTGGTCGGATCATTCGCATTGGCCAGACCATAAATATCATTCTCATGTGTATATACGACTTGAAACGTTCGATTTATCACGCGAACAATGGTCTTGTCTGTCCTAGCATAATACAAGTTAGGGCCAATCGAAGTCGAATAGGTAATCACCGCAGTAGATGTGGCCAATGTAGTGGCAGCCACCTTACACGTAAAAACTGGAGCATATTCGGCAAAATTGGAGGTTGTGTCGTAACAACGTAGTTTCACGTCTCCTACTACATTCGGTACCATGACCGTTAAGGAGGTAGGTGTGACATTGGTGATCGTCGTCACCTGTTTTGTTCCAAACCATATAGTCATATTCGGACTGAGGTTGGAGCCCAAGAGTTTAATTCTGTCTCCAGCAACAGCTTGTGTAATGGCCTGTCCAGCCAGATTCGTCACGGATGTAATCCCAAAGGTCAAGTAAGTAAAAGGAATTGCGTTAGATTCGGTTCCATACGTGTCCAATACTCTTACCGTCACTGCTGTTTGAGCGCCCTTTTCCGGAATGACGACCGAATATTCATTGTTTCCTAAGGGTGTGATCGAAGTCGTGCTAACCGTACCAAACTTTACGGAAGTCATGGTGGAAAGAACCCCTCGAATACGAAGGATTTGATTGGGTTTTCCAGTAGAGGTGCTCAAGGCTTGAAGAACCATAGGATTGCTGTAGTTGAACGCGGCAAGCGTATACGTATTTTCATCGGTGTCTGTGATCACTGGTGTGACAGTACCAGATCCATTGGGTACCGCAAAAGTGGAAGTCGCACCCACGCTAATGAATGAAGCTTTGTAGACACGATTCACTCCAAACTGAACATAGTTAATTCTGGACAAGAGGTCGCCCACAATCTTGTAGGTCACTCCGTTGGGACCATAATTTCGGTCGTTGAACGTAGAAGAGCTCGTGACGGTCATTCTTAGTCCCATGATCCCAGTCGAAATAAGGGTAAGAGATGAGGTTGGACTACTTACCGTTCCAAGTTGACCATGTGAATTGGAACCAATGCCATATACAGTATTGTTCATAGTAATGTACGTTGTATCATATCCGCAAGTTACATCCGTTACATTTGAAAGCGGTGTAGTATTTCCATTGGTATAAACTCTTGAAAGAGTGAAATAGCTTCGAGTACCCGAACCGAGTTGAAGTTGAGAATTATCTCCAAGTCCATAGAGTACTCCTCCAATGACTAAACAGAAGTAGTCACGACCAGATGAAATTTGTTCTACCACGCCCGATGCGTCAGAAGGATAAGGGATTACCACAAAGTCGCTTGTATCAACAGTCGCCGTTTTTCCAGAATAGAGAAGTACTCCATTTCGTAAAAGGAGAGTACCAAACTCTGAAGATGAGAATTTAGTAACTCCTGTAATAGACGACCCTTGATACTTGACAGGTACAATGGTATTGACATTCCGCATGTCTTGCCAGGTGGTTGGATAGGCTCCGGGATTGACACCAACACGATTGTTTGAATTGATCCCAGCCGCATATAATGCGTCATCGATCAATACTGTAAACCCCGTATTAGACGTACATAAACCTTTGATGGTTCCAGTGATACCTACTGGAAAATTAATAGGACGTAACTGCGTTTCTGAGTTCCGTCCATTTGAGAATACGGTATCCGCACCCATGGCGGCATATATTTTTCCTCCTTTGACTACCACACTGGTTGTGTACGATACACTCACAAAGGTGATGGGTCCAGTTGCGGTCGTGTGGACAGGAATGGGAGTAAATCGATCCGAACGCGTCTTCTCATTTAACCCAGCCATATTATACGTGTTCCTACCAGAACAGTATAGCGTCTCTCCTACGCCCAACCAAGTAAACGAAAAGGTCCCATTGATAGAAGAAATCAGATTCTTTGAAATATTAGACAAATTTGATCCATTCAACAGAATAGGAATAGGAACTGTTTGAGTAGATGGTAAAAGAAGTTTACCTAAACTAGAAGCGGTATTATCTCCAAGGGTATAAAGTTTATTGTTCATCACCATCACGGAATAATCCTGGCCTGATTCGAGTATAGTGACATTTGAGCAATCCACTGTCGCATAAGAGGTATCTGGACCTATATACTTAATTGCGTTGAAACCGTAGTTAAAGGTCTGGTACCCTCCAATTCTACCTCCAGGATTCGTTGGAGTATCAAACCCATTCACTCCTGCTCCATAAGCGACTCCATTGACAATCATCAATAATGAATTGGTATAGCCTCTTACCGATATAGATTGAATCGTGCCAGCAGGAGTGGGTATAACTTGATTTGAATTTCGTGTAGTACCTAAAACACGACCACTCCCGTCATCGTCTCCGGGGTGATATCCCCAATAGAGAGTATCGTTGTCTACAAAGTATTGATGTTGTAGTGTGTTCAAAGCAACATCTGTAGAACGATTCAATACATAAGATGGATTGGTATTTAAAGTAAGTTTTTGAAATTCTCGAACAGAACCATTTACTTTGTATCGATTGTAAGGGATGCCTCCGCGAACAACATATACGGAATTATAGTTCTCACTTGCTTCCATTCTAGTAATCGTCCCAGTAGTTCCCACTGGAAAGGATGCGACCACTAAAGTAATTCCTTCTGGATTATTTACGTTGCTGTTGTATACAAATTCGTATACATCATTGTTAAATACACAAAATGGATAATTTCTATCTGCGCTAATCATTCTAGCTTCTCCATCATTTGCATCAAATGTCTTGATCTCTCGAAAAATTGCGTTATTCGTCCCTCCTTTGATAAATAATCTTCCACCAATGATGAGATACAAAATAGAAACAGAATCCCCACGAGTAATCTCAAAATCTTGTATCGTTCCTGTGATTGGAAGAGGGACTTCTTTCGGACTTGTAATGATCAATGAAGGGGATCCAGAAGGATCGATCAGGGTTTCTTGATTGACGCCGAAACCGTAAAGTTTATTGTCTTTTAAAAAAAAGGTTGCTCTTCCTGCGTTATTCGAACATCTTACTTTTACAACTCCATTAATAGATTGTCCATTCATGAGAACTTCAGAAGGAATCGCAAAAAAATTATTATACCCTTGTCCTAATTCACCGTGTGTATTCGTACCCAATCCATAAAGATTACCATCATTCTTTGTAAAAAAGAAAACTTTACTATTTACATCTAGCAAATACTTGTAGTACTCGATCGACTTTGTAAAATAAACTCCCTCCACGTCTTGGGCGCTAGATTCCATCGTCCAGTCTCCGCCATACTGGAGATTACCTGTTTTGTTGTTGGAGGCTCCAATGATGACGTTCGTAAACCTTTCGTAAAAGGCCTTCCATTCATCGAGGGTCTCACATGCCAAAAAGTCAAGGTGCTTGATTTCAAACTGTTGAACCAATGACTGAAAAAAATCATACTGTTCTGTAAAAGGTTGCCCTAAGAACATCGCTCCTTTCACGAAAACAATACCCAGTTGGTCCACGGGTCCGGGAATTGCTTGTCTCAATTGCTCATAGGTGGTAGTCGCAGAATAAGGAACCGCCTTGGTGAACTCATTGACCGAGTGAAGAAAGACCTCGTAGTCTGGCACGGACTCATCTACGAGCAAGATATTTTTAATCATTATACACTAGTGAGAGATTATTTAACGAAGCTTTTTGATAAGTTCAATGTAAGAATAAAGAAGAGCACATTTTTGTTGTGCCAATTGATGAAGATAATTGCCCAAGATGGCATAATCTTCATAGGTTAGCATATCCTATTGACTTATAAAAGGATCTATTTATGGATTTATAAAATTGATCCTACCAAAAGAGAACAGATTTAACCAAAGATGACTCACGTAGGACTTCCCAGTGTGCGCGGCATGATCCGTCAATACCAGCAGGCCAACTACACTCCAGAAAAGGCCTTGTATGAAATGGTGGACAATGCGATTCTTCGTGCCCATCATATCCGAATCGGTCTGAGAGATGAGATCTCGGTCTCGGATGACATCGCGGAAGGATTTGCTGACCTTTTGAGACACGGAACCGCCAATCCATTTAATTTCACACACATGCGCGATGGACAAAACGACGACGAGGAAACCTCCCAGTTTGGAGTGGGTCTCAAGGCGGGTGCGATTGCCCTGGCGGATCGATTAGATGTGTATACCCTTGTCTCTGGACAACCCTATCGCGTCATCTTCGATTTTCAAGAGATGAACCGCCTAGATACCTTTGAGCCTGTGATCACCACCATTCCTATGGAAGAATATAAGAGGGAGCATCCCTTCTCAACTGGATCTACCCTACTCTTTAGCAAGATTCGGCAAAAGGTTGACGCGATCTCACTGATCCCTGCTCTACAGGAGACCTATGGCGAACTTCTTCGAGATCGTGTCATCGATTTTAAGGTAGATTGGATGACAGATAATCATACGATTCAACCGTCCCCTTGCCTTTATACCCATCGACTATGCGAACCCTTTACCCAGACCTGGACGATTTACAAGAATCAAGTCTATTTCATACAAAAAGGAGAGGAGTACGAAGTATTTGACCAAGAATCCAAAGAACTGATGAAAAAGCGAGACCGACCTATGCTTGAGACCTTATTGGAGGGCGCCATACACTGCGGGACAATTCAGTCCACGATGACGAAGTTTTACCACGATCAAGAAGGAGGCGAGTTACCGTATAACTCGATCCGTCTTTATCGTAACAAGCGATGTTATGGGAAGTGGGACCACACGTACAAGACCCGAAATGGTGCGAAGAATTATGTACAATCACG
>Ga0209550_10007117_pt1 | contig 10370 bp, 5 predicted proteins | sample LauGreSuBDMM15SN_2_FD_187567 | JGI IMG/M metagenome (GOLD analysis project Ga0209550, IMG submission 187567) | Freshwater lake microbial communities from Lake Michigan, USA - Su13.BD.MM15.SN (SPAdes) (version 5) | ecosystem: Environmental > Aquatic > Freshwater > Lake | place: Lake Michigan, USA... | reverse complement strand
CTATTTGTTTGAAATTTGGGGAGAACGTATTTTTCACCTCAAACTATATGCTATTGAATAATAGATTATTTTTACATTCGGTATGCATTTAAAGTTAAAAGTTGTATTTCTTTTTTGTGTGTTGAGTATAGCCAACGTTGTAACTTATGCTCAAGTATGTTCAGGCTCTTTAGGCGATGCTGTTGTAAATATTACTTTTGGAACGGGTGTTGGCATAGGCTCCCCCTTATCAACTAATACCACAACGTACACTTTTGCTAACGCCGATTGCCCAATCGATGGCAGCTACACTATAATAAACAATACTATTAATTGCTTTGGTGGAACTTGGCATTCTTTGGTTGAAGACCATACCCCTAATGATGTTAATGGCTATATGATGTTGGTTAATGCAAGCCTTACGCCAAGAGATTTTTATGTAGATACAATTATTGGGCTTTGTGCTAATACTACCTATGAATTTAGTGCATGGATAGTTAATATATTAAAAAATACTTCTTGTTTGCCCAATCCTGCAAGACCAAAACTGGTGTTTAATATTGAAACGGTTACAGGCACCGTTTTAGGTACCTTTACAACAGCCGATATTTTAGAAAATGCCTCACCGCAATGGCAACAATATGGTTTATTTTTTAGAACCCCAAACAATACAAATAATATTGTACTCCGTATTACCAACAATGGCCCAGGTGGCTGCGGAAATGATATTGCTTTAGACGATATTACGTTTAAACCCTGTGGACCAAAAGTTACTACCTCCATTTTAAATACTAACCAAACTAATATAGTTGTTTGTGTTGGCAGTACAAGTTTACTAACCCTTAGTGCTGTAGTAAGTAGTGGTTATACCAACCCTACTTTACAATGGCAATTAAGTATAGACAATGGCATTACCTGGACTAGCATTGCTGGAGCAACTACAACTACTTTTAATTTTACAAATACAGTAGTAGGCATTTATCAATACCGTTTATTGGTTGCCGAGGCTGGTAATATTGGCAATACAAATTGTAGAATAGCCTCTAACGTTACTACCGTTACCATAAGCGATTTACCTGTTGTTGTTGTTGCAAGTAATTCGCCAGTATGTGAGGGTGCTACACTTAATTTAACGGCAAGTGGGGCAACTACATATAGTTGGACTGGTCCAAATAGCTTTACATCTACCCAACAAAACCCAAGTTTTAAAAATACGTTACTTGCCGCTGGAGTATACACTGTAAAAGGGTTTGATGCATTTAATTGTAGCAATACTGCAACCGTTCCGGTAACTATTTTACCAAAACCAACAGTAACTATTACCCCTAACAAAGCAACTATTTGCAGTGCAGACAGTGTGTTACTTACTGCAAGTGGAGGCTCCACTTATTTATGGACGCCAAGTACAGGATTAACCAACTCAACTAATGCAGTAACGTATGCTAAACCAATAATTGCAACAACTTTTTCTGTTATTGTAACAGATGTAAATACTTGTGTAGATAGTGCCTCTATAAAAATTAATGTAGCGCAAAAACCTACTGCATTTGCAGGCGATGATGTAGTTTTAATTAAAGGGCAAACAGCCCAATTAAATGGTTTTGTTGATGTTGCTAATGTTAGTTTCTATTGGACCCCTAGCGATTTTTTAAATAGCACAACTCGTTTAAACCCTACAACATCTGCAAAAAATAATATTGAATATTATTTAAATGCTGTATCAACTGCAGGTTGTGGTGTAGCTGTTGACACGATGCTTGTAAAAGTATTTAACGATTTATACATACCCAATGCGTTTACACCAAATGGCGATGGCAAAAATGATCAATGGGTAATTACCGCTTTGGCGGCTTATCCGCAAGCTAAAATTATTATTTTTAACCGATATGGTGAGGTTGTTTTTGAAGCACAAAGTGCCTCCCAATATTGGAATGGAACGTATAAAGGAAAGCCTATACCAATGGGTGGTTATACGTATGTGATTGATTTAAAAAATAATGCAGCAGTTCTTAGGGGAGTAGTGTTTGTGGTTAGGTAGAGCAGCCTACGCCACCTTTAACATACTCATTTTACTACTGCCAAATTTACGCATTGAATACTCTAATGTAACTTCAAAGGCTTTAACTTTTTCGCTTGGTAGTTCGTACATGGCATCGGTTAAAATACTTTCGCAAATGCTTCGTAATCCTCTAGCTCCTAACTTATATTCTAAGGCTTTTTCTACCATAAAATCAAATACGGCTGGCTCAAAGCTTAGGGCAATGCCTTCTATATCAAACAAACGGGTAAATTGTTTTATTAAAGCGTTTTTGGGTTCGGTTAAAATGTTTCGCAACGTTTCTGCATCTAACGGATTTAGGTACGTAACCACTGGCAATCTTCCTAACAACTCTGGTATTAAACCAAAATGTTTTAAATCTACTGCATTTATAAATTGTAGTAAATTATTATGCTGATAATCTTGTAACGCTTTGTTTACATTAAAACCAATAGCATTGGTATTTACTCTGCGGGCAATAATTTTATCTACCCCATCAAAAGCACCACCACAAATAAATAAAATATTTTGAGTGTTTACTTTTACCATTTTTTGCTCTGGGTGTTTTCGTCCGCCTTGTGGTGGCACTAGCACTTCGGCACCTTCTAATAATTTAAGTAAGCCTTGTTGTACACCCTCGCCACTTACATCTCTGGTAATAGATGGGTTATCGCTTTTACGAGCTATTTTATCTATCTCATCTATAAATACAATTCCTTTCTCTGCTGCTTGTACATCAAAATTGCAGGCTTGTAATAATCGGCTAAGCATACTTTCTACATCTTCTCCTACATAACCAGCCTCAGTAAAAACAGTAGCATCTACAATAGCAAAAGGCACATTTAACATTCGAGCAATACTTTTGGCTAAAAGTGTTTTACCTGTACCGGTTTCACCAACCATTATAATATTACTTTTTTCAATTTCTACATCATTTTCTACTTTTTGGTTTAACCGTTTGTAGTGATTGTACACTGCTACCGCTAATATTTTTTTAGCATCATCCTGACCTATTACATACTCATCTAAAAAGCGTTTTATTTCTATGGGCTTTTTTACAGTAAGTTTATTTGTAGTTGGTTGAGTTGGTTTTGCTTCGGTAGTTGCTAAACCTAGTTCTTGTTCAATAATTTCTTCGGCATGCTCAACACAGCTTTCACAAATATGCCCATCTTGCCCAGCAATTAATATTTTAACCTCATCTCTATTTCTTCCACAAAAGGAGCAATGTAAAATTTGTTGTTTAGCCATTGTAAAACGTATTAACTGCAAAGTTATGCACTATGCTTATTTTAAGACAAGTTTTTTACTACTAACGATGCTTTGTACTAAATATGATAAAAAAAGCCCAAAAAAGGGCTAAATATTAAATAAACTACTAGTGATTCGTTTAAATTCTGTCCATCACACCATCCACAATACCATAGGCTACACTTTCTTTGGCGTCCATCCAATAATCTCTATCAAAATCTTTCATAACTTTTTCTACCGTTTGGCCACAGTTTTTAGCTAAAAGTTCGGCTCCCATTAATTTGGTTTTGCGTATTTGCTCTGCCATAATTTCAAGGTCGGCACTAGTACCTCTACCACCACCACTTGGTTGGTGTATCATTACCTCTCCATTAGGAAAAATAAAACGTTTACCTTTTGTACCACCACTTAATAAAATACTTCCCATACTTGCGGCCATACCCATACACACTGTACTTACTGGGCTGCTAATCATTTGCATGGTATCGTAAATTACCATGCCACTTGTAACAACCCCACCGGGGCTATTAATGTAAAAGGTAATTTCTTTACCCGGATCAATGGCTTCTAAATACATTAAGCGATTGGTAATATCTTTCGCACTTTTATCATCTACCACACCCCATAAAAATAGTTTACGTTGTTCAATAAATTTTTTATCAAACTGCCAACTACTCATCATTTTTTCCATCGGATTTTCGGGCATGGTTACTTCTGGAGTATCTTCTTCGTCGTTGTATATTTTGTATAAATTCATGTTTGCTGTTTATTAGTTTAGAAGTTTAGAGGTTTAGAGGTTTAGGAGTTTAGTTGAACATCGTACATCTAACATCGTTCATCTAACATTTAACCTTGTACTAGTCTTTTTTTAATTTACGAGGGTTAATGGTTAACACTTCATCTACCATTCCGTATTCTTTAGCTTCGGTGCTTGTCATCCAATTATCTCTATCGCAATCCATGGCTACTTTTTCTACTGGCTGCCCCGTGTGTAAAGCAATAATTTCATACAGTTCTTTTTTTACTTTTCGTATTTCATTTACCGTAATTTCTATATCACTTGCTTGCCCACCAGCACCAGCGCTTGGTTGATGCATCATTATACGGCTATGCTTTAGTGCGGTACGTTTACCTTTTGCACCTGCACACAATAGCACCTGCCCCATACTCGCAGCCATGCCTATACAAATGGTAGAAATATCTGGTGTAATAAATTGCATGGTATCATACATACCTAAGCCTGCATATACACTGCCCCCTGGACTATTAATATACATTTGTATATCTCTAGTTCTATCTGTGCTTTCTAAAAAAAGTAATTGTGCGGTTACAATATTAGCCACTTCATCACTAATAGGATAACCTAAAAATATTATTCTATCCATCATTAAACGGCTATACACATCCATTACCGCTACATTCATGGGTCGTTCTTCAATAATGTTTGGGGTAAGGTTGGTAATAGCTCCCCAATCCTTTAAAGCGGTTGCAGATTTGCTGAATTGTTTGGCATTATTACTGGTGTAATCATGTAATAAATTGCTACTAATTCCTTTATGCTTTACGGCATATTTTTCAAATTCTTTTCCAAAATCCATTCGTATGTTTTTAAATTTTAGCAAATATAGTTCATTAATCGTCATTAGATCTTGACATATAAATAAGTAAATATTGTACCAACATAGCATAGAGGCTAACGCCGATACCACATACGTTAATGCTGCCCATTTTAATGCATCTTTAGCGCCTTCATGCTCATGTGGGGTTGTAATATTTGTGGTATTTAACTACGTTAATGCCCTATTTGTTGCATTAAAACTCCACTGGTAATGTTACAACAGAAAAAAACGTAGTTGTTGCAAACAAAATAATAGCAATTAATAATATGGTGGGGTTCTGCCACTAAAGGACAAGAGATTTACGTTTCGGTTGGTGGGGACAACAACCGATAAAAAAATTTTATTTTAATTAACCAATTTGCTTTGTGTGTTACAAACCAAGGCTATAAAAAAAGCTCCTTAAAATAAGGAGCTTTAATTTTATTTTTAGTTAACTAACTTTATTTGTATTGAGGCGTTAATCCATTGGCTAACTCAACCATCTTTTTAATACTTTCATCTTCTAACTTACCAGCTTTAAATTCTTTTAAAATTTCTGGATGTTTGTTAGCCATTTCCAATAAAAAGTGCTCTTCAAATGCTTTTACATTTTTAACGGCAACATTTTTTAACAACCCTTGTGTACCCAAGTAAATAATGGCTACTTGCTTTTCTACACTATACGGACTGTATTGAGCTTGCTTTAAAATTTCCACATTTCTAGCGCCTTTATCAATTACGTTTTTGGTAGCCGCATCCAAATCGCCACCAAATTTACTAAACGCTTCAAGCTCTCTGTAAAGTGCTTGGTCTAGTTTTAAGGTACCCGCTACTTTTTTCATGGATTTAATTTGAGCATTACCACCTACACGGCTAACACTAATACCTACGTTAATTGCCGGACGAATACCAGCGTTAAACAAATTACCTTCTAAGAAAATTTGCCCATCGGTAATACTAATTACGTTGGTTGGAATGTATGCAGATACGTCACCAGCTTGAGTTTCAATAACGGGCAAGGCCGTTAAACTACCACCGCCTTTAACTAAATGCTTAATACTTTCTGGCAAGTCGTTCATTTGCCTAGCAATATCATCTTTTGCTATAACTTTTGCTGCTCTTTCTAATAAGCGGCTATGTAAATAGAATACATCACCAGGGTAAGCCTCACGGCCTGGTGGGCGACGAAGTAATAAAGAAACCTCACGGTAAGCCACGGCTTGTTTACTTAAATCATCATAAACAATTAGTGCAGGGCGACCCGTATCTCTAAAAAATTCACCAATTGCAGCACCAGCAAATGGGGCATAAAATTGAAGCGGAGCCGGATCGGCAGCACTAGCCGCAACAATAGTGGTGTAGGCCATGGCACCATTCTCTTCCAAGGTTTTCATAATACCAGCAATGGTACTAGCTTTTTGTCCAATGGCTACATATATACAATACACTGGGTTACCAGCTTCGTAAAATTCTTTTTGATTAATAATGGTATCCACACAAATGGCTGTTTTACCTGTTTGTCTGTCGCCAATTACTAATTCTCTTTGTCCACGACCAATAGGAATCATGGCATCAATAGCTTTAATACCCGTTTGAAGGGGTTCTTTAACTGGCTCTCTAAAAATTACCCCTGGTGCTTTACGCTCTAAAGGCATTTCATATAATTCACCAGTAATGGGTCCTTTACCGTCAATAGGCTCTCCTAAGGTATTAATAACACGGCCACTCATACCATCCCCTACTTTAATAGAGGCAATTTGACCCGTACGTTTTACTTTAGCGCCTTCTTTAATATCGCCACTATCTCCCATCAAAACCACACCCACATTATCTTCCTCAAGGTTTAAAGCAATTGCTTTTACGCCATTTTCAAACTCTACTAACTCTCCACTACGTACATTATTTAAACCGTAAATACGGGCAATACCATCCCCTACCTGTAAAACAGTACCTACTTCTTCTAAACTAGCACCTGCATTAAAGTTGCTTAATTGTTGGCGTAAAATTGCTGAAATTTCGTCTGGTTTAATTTCTACCATAAAACTTGTTTTTATTTGTTAACCCAGCTGTAAGCCTTTGTGAGCTTATGTTTTATTGACATACCAAAAACTATTCGTATACCTTTAAAGCTATGGGCATCTATTTTAGGCGGCAAAGGTAAGGGATGCGTTTTGTAAAGCAAAAAAATGACTCCATAATTATTCATTTATAATAAACCAGGCTGACTTATCAATTATACACTTTTGCAGACAATTCCTAGTTATTGAATAAAAAAGAACTTTCCTGAGATTATTTATTATTTTTTTGTTATTTTCCTAAAAAGATGTAATTTCCCGCCTCAATTCAACTGCTCGTTTAAAGATGAATAAAATTATACAAAAATTAATTTTTACTGCTTGTATTCTATCTAACTACCCACTACCCCTATATCTACTAAAAAATAATACCCAAACAAAAATTATTCCTTCACTTAATTATAAAAATTTTTTAACCACCATTATTTAACCATTTAAAAATAGACTTAAGAAAAAGAAACAGAAAAAACTACACAACAAGTAAAAAACCAATTTAATTTAAAAATTATGAAGAAAATTTTGCTCCTTTTTATAACGTTATGGTGTGCTATGGTCAGTATAGCTCAATCATTCGACGTTGAAAAAAACGCAGCACTTCAAATTGTAAGTGCAAACCGAACGGCCATTGGCTTAAGTGCCGATGACCTAAATAACCTTATGGTTACGTATAGTTATGTAGATAAAACCATTGGGGTACGCTACATCTACGTACAACAAACCTATCAAGGTATTCCTGTTTACAATAAAACGCAAGCTATTGCTTACAAAAACAATGCTTTGGCATCTGTTATGGGTACAAGAATTGCGGATATTGAAAGCAAGGTAAATGCTAGCATGCCTGCTAAAACTGCAGAAAGTGCAGTTGCTGTTGCATTAGCAGCAAAAGGCTTTAGCCCAACTACTTCTATAACGTCTATTTCTACAAAAGAAATGGGTCGTAAAGTTGAGTTTGGCAATCTTGGTGTATCAAGAGAGAATGTTACAGCACAATTAATGTGGTTCCCATCTGACAATGAGAATTCATTTAAATTAGGCTGGTTTGTGTATTACATTCCAACAACTACATCAGATTATTGGGAAATTTTTGTTGACGCAAGTAACGGATCTGTTATTGGCGAAAACAACTTAAAAGTTTCTTGTAATTGGGATGATCCAAATCATCTACATGAATTTGGCGAAAAACATAACCAAGCAACAATGGGTAGCAATTCATTTGATTTTTCTAGAGTTACTAGAATTGAAAATAGTACTACAGGGCCTAGTACCGTTGGTACAGCTTCTTACCGTGTTGTTCCTTTACCTTATGAAGCTCCTACATTTATGCCAGGCGCTTTTCCAGGTACAGCACCAGGTAATAGTACTATAGTTAACAATCCTTGGACTAACGTTCCTGGAGCTTTTGCAAATGCTACCACGCTTAATTGGCATAGTACAGATGCTGCTACAGATTTTAACTATACCCGTGGTAATAACGTTTGGGCTTATCATGATAGAACAAGCCCAAATACTCCAGATCCTACAAAATCTGCAACATCAACAACAGCTTTGCCTTCATTAACTTTTAGTGCGTATGGTAATGCTCCAGATTATACTGCCGATCCAATAACTGGTGGTGGTACAACTGGTTCTATGGCTAACAATCAATCGTTTAATGTTACCAACTTATTTTACTACAACAACATTTTACATGATGTATTATATACGCATGGTTTTGATGAGGTTGCTCGTAATTTCCAAAATAATAATTTAGGAAGAGGTGGTAATGGTAATGACCATGTATTGGGCGAAGCTCAAGATGCTGGCGGTACTAACAATGCAAACTTTTCTACACCAGCTGATGGTGGTAGTGGAAGAATGCAAATGTATATATGGACACAAACATCTCCTACAAGAGATGGAGATGTGGATAATGGCATTATTGCTCATGAACTTGGGCATGGTGTTAGTAATCGTTTAATGGGTAGTTCTACCAGCCAAACAGGTTGTGTGAGTAATGGTGAGCATCAAGGCGAAGGTATAAGTGATTATATTGCCTTAATGACAACTCAAGACTGGGCTGCGGCAAATGTAAACTCTGGTTTAGTAGGTAGAGGTATTGGTACCTATGCATTAGGCCAACCTACAACAGGTCTTGGTATTAGAAGCCAACGTTACAGTACTGATTTAGCTATCAATAACAAAAAATACCAAGCATCTTTACCAACATCTGTACACGACCGTGGCGAACACTGGTGTATGGCTGCATGGGAAGCTACTTGGGCTATTATACAACAAAGTGGTACCATTAAATCAAACATTTATTTTGATGGTAGTAGTACAGGTGGTAACGTAGTTGCTATGCGTATTGCTATGCAAGCTATGAAGCTGGTACCTTGTGGTGCAGGTTTCTTAGATCATAGAGATGGATGGTTAAGAGCAGATACCTTGTTGTACGGTGGTACTTATTCTTGTGCAATTTGGAAAGCTTTCCAAAAAAGAGCTATGGGCTTTTTTGCATCGCAAGGTTCTGGTGCTAGTGCTGGTGACCAAACACCAGATGAAACCGCTGCTTCGCAATCAAATATAACTACTGGCGTTACTTCAATACCAGCTGGTCAAAACATGACCTATACAGTTACTGCAAGTACCTGTAGTGGTACAGCTATTACTGGTTATGAAATGCGCTCAACATTACCTGCAAACGTATCGTTTGTAAGTGCTACAAATGGTGGTGTATTTAGTGCAGGTGTTGTTAGATGGCCAGTATCTATGGCTGCTAATGGTACATTTACTGCACAGGTAACTATCACTGTTAATGCTAACGCATTTCCTGGTAACGTAGTTACTCAAAACTGCTTGTTTGAAAGTAACCTTGCTACTGCAAGATCGTTCGGTTGCAAAACAGTAACAACGCCAATTACGCCAATTTTGGTTGGTTGCCCTTCTGTAACTACACAGCCTGTAAATGTTACAACTTGTGTGGGCAGTAGTATAAACTTTAGTGTTGTAGCAAATGCTAGCAACCCTATTACATATCAATGGCAATTATTAGTTGGTGCTACTTGGACTAACTTAACAAACGTTGCCCCTTATAGCAATGTTGGTACAGCTACTATGACGGTTAATCCAACTGCTGTTACTTTAAATGGTAACCAATATCGTTGCTTTATGACAACTAGTGATTGTACTGGTGGAACTAGTTCTAACCCTGGTGTATTAACTGTTGTTGCTGCTTCGGTTGGTGGTACAGTTAACCCTGCAAGCACTAATGTTTGTGGTGTTACCAATAGTACTCCATTAACTTTAACTGGCCATGTAGGTAATGTAGTAAGATGGGAATCTTCTATAGTTTCCGCTGCTGGTCCGTTTACTGCAATAGCAAATACTACAACAACATTAACTTCTACAAATATTGCTGCAACTACATGGTATCGTGCCATTGTACAAGTA
>Ga0209550_10007116_pt1 | contig 10370 bp, 9 predicted proteins | sample LauGreSuBDMM15SN_2_FD_187567 | JGI IMG/M metagenome (GOLD analysis project Ga0209550, IMG submission 187567) | Freshwater lake microbial communities from Lake Michigan, USA - Su13.BD.MM15.SN (SPAdes) (version 5) | ecosystem: Environmental > Aquatic > Freshwater > Lake | place: Lake Michigan, USA... | reverse complement strand
TGCAGGCACACAAAGTTTTGGAGCCATATCGAGTGGCTCAGGTGCAGTTAATTTTTATAATCTTACTACTTCATTTCAGACTTGGTATACTGGTGTAAGTTCGGCTCCGTACGCATCTAATCAATGGGTGCTTCGGGCTAGGGTATCTAGTGGAGACTGCACTACATCTTCTGTAACTGCAACGTCTATAGTGTTTCGATTCGAATGGAATGACGGATACACAGATCCGGGCGGCCCTCCTCCAGGCGATCTTGCACAAGGAACCGTTACTCTTAATGTAGATGAACAGTATGCTGGTAGCCCTTCTGGAATTTCACTGTTGCCAACAGTAAGCCCTCCGGCAATACAGCCAGTCTGGACTGTAACACGACCGTTGTATACTGCAACAGCTATCACAGGATCCTAATTTATACTTGACCTTTAAAGTAGCATATAAATAAACTGCTACTTTAACCAGGGGAAGTAAATGGACGATAGATTAAGCAAGGCTTTGGATTTTGCAAAGTTTAGAGAAACACTGGCAATACAAAGAAAAACACTCAAAGAAAAAATTGATTCAAAACTTACCTATGGGTATAATGGCGGCATTTTTAAAATTGATAGATCCCTAATTGCATTCGTAGAAGTACTGATTTCAAAACAAAGAACCACTGATGTTCCGTTAATTGACGCTAACGATAATCCTGTATTAGTTGATGATTTAGTAAAATTTCAAAGTGAAATTTTAGATAGATATTTTACCGCTACCTTTGAATATTTGAAAGAATATGAAAAGATCAAAAAAAGTCGTACAGTTGAAAAATTGTTGGATTTATGACTAAAGGTGTTTTAATATTTGCTCATAACAGTACAGCCGTAGACTACGGTATGCTGGCCATAATTGCAGGTGGCCTTGCAAAAAAACATCTTAAAGTACCTGTGTCCTTGGTAGCAGATACAGGCACACTTGCCTGGATGAAAGAATCAAAAACAATTACAAAAGCTAAAAAAATCTTTGACAAGATTATATCAATAGACCTCCCCTATACAACAAATAATCGTAAACTACACGACGGGCTTGATTCTCAAACAATTCCATTTATAAATTCTAATAGATGCACTGCCTGGCAGCTAACGCCCTACGATACTACGCTATTAATAGATTCTGATTTTTTAATTTTTTCAGATCAGTTAAATCAATACTGGGATATTGACTCGAGTGTAATGATAGCAGAAAGCATGAATGACCTACGAGGCGGCCGCGAAAGAATTTTAGATAAGAAAGTTTCTGAAACAGGCATACATCTTTTTTGGGCTACTACTGTGATGTTTAAAAAAAATAATGAAAGTAAATTTTTCTTTCAATTGGTCGAATATATCAGAGACAACTATGCTTATTTTGCAGATCTTTTTAGATTTGATTCTAGACAATACAGAAATGACATAGCGTTCAGTGTAGCAAAACATATTATCAACGGCTTTGAAACTACACAATCCTATACACTGCCCCCATTAACAACAGTATTTGATCAAGATGTATTAATTGACGTAGATCGCAAAGGAAAACTAACTATAACAACAGATTTTGAAAACTCTGGAGATTATATAGCGTCTACAGTGCAGAACACTGATATACACATAATGAATAAGCAGAGCATTTTGAGACACGCAGATTCTTTAATGAGGTTAATATGAATTTTGGTTATCTATTATTTGTTAAAACATCTCAGAACACAGATTATTTAAAGTTAGGATATGCACTGGCATTGAGTATTAAACACACGCAAAAGCCGGGATACGATAAAGTTGCGTTAGTTATTGATGATCCTAGTCTGTTAAAAAAATTAAACTCCGCCTGGGTTTTTGATCATGTTATCGAATGGGGACAAGAAGACGGTTGGGATGGTCGTAGCTGGATGGATCATTTAACTCCCTTTGATTATACAGTATGTCTTGATGCGGATATGTTATTTTTAAGAGACTATAGTCATTGGATAGATTATTTTATTGAAAACACTGATTTGTATGTCTGTAACAAGTCGTATACCTACCGTGATGAAATTGTTACCAATCGGTTTTATAGAAAAACATTTGTTGAGTCTAACTTACCAGACCTTTATAGTTTTTATACTTTTTTCAAAAAAAATGATATGTCGTTGGAATTCTTTTCAATGGGTAGATATATTATAAAAAATCAAGATGTGTTTGCTAATTTATATTTAAAACATCGACCGAGCATAGTTGGGACTGATGAAGCATTTGCATTAGCAGCAAAAATTTTAGACATTCAAGATCAAATTTCTTATGAATTAGATTTTCCAAAAATAGTACATTTAAAACCCATGGTGCAAAATTGGCCGTGGCAATCAGATCGAGTAACAGATCATGTTGGGTTTTACTTTAATGAAGAAGCGCAATTAAAGATAGGCAATTATAAACAAGATTCAATAATACATTATGTTGAAAAAGAACTAATGACAGATGAGTATATAAACATTTTAGAGGAATTAGTATGGAACAAGAATTAATATTTGAAGACCTATATACTGATAACAATAAAATAGAGTTCTACGCTTTTTATAACCAAACAGACGGGTCAGTATTTGAGATATTTCCAGGGTTCCCAACAAACACTGATAAAAAATTTGTTAAAGTTGATGCTGAAATACTAGACAGTATAGAATCCGGACACTCTAATATTTTTTCATACTATGTAGATATTAAAACACAAGACCCTCAATTACAGAAAAAAACAAATTCTAATTTTGTTTTAACAAAAATTGACGATGTCCTGCACAGAGTCATTGAGAAAAAATGGTCTAAAATAAAAAATTCAGACGTACAAATAAAATACTCAAAGAAAAACGAAGTACTAGAATTTAAAATTAACCCGTCTATTAAAAACATCCAATGGCCTGGCGAGCAAGAAATGATATTTTTAATAACAGGGTATAACGACCCAAACAGTGTAAAACAATTGATTAGATTTACCGTTGATGAGTTAGCCAGCTTTCCACAGATACATAAAATTAAATTGAGATCAAAATTTAGTATTTTTACACGCAGACTGTTTACAAACTACACGTTGGAAATAAAATGAAAATCATCGAATTTGATGTAATATTCCTCAGCTATGATGAACCAAACGCCGAGTTGCACTATGCTGATTTATGCAATAAAGTACCATGGGCTAAACGAGTACACGGAGTTAAAGGTAGTGATCATGCACACAAGGCCGCTGCAGATTTATCAGATACTGACTGGTTTGTAACTGTTGATGCTGATAATATAGTTGACAGTAGATTTTTTAATATCAATCTAGATATGAGAGATCCTAAAATACAGGTCTATGGATGGTGTGGTCGTAATTCAATCAACGGACTACGCTATGGCAATGGCGGATTAAAAATCTGGAAAAAAGATTTTGTGTTGAATATGAAAACACACGAGAACTCAGATAGTGATCGAGGCCAGGTAGATTTTTGTTGGGAAGACGGATATAAAAATTTTCCATTGAGTTTTAGCGATAGTATTATAACAGCGAGTCCATTTCAGGCCTGGAGAGCAGGATTCCGTGAGGGTGTTAAGATGACCTTGCTTGACGGAGTTCGAATTCCGCCCCAAGAAATACAAGAACGCATATGGTGGCATAATATCCACAGATTGCGTATGTGGTCTACAGTTGGAGCTCATGAAGAAAATGGTGTTTACGCAGTGTTAGGTGCCCGTATGGGAACATGGATGACCAATTGCACTGACTGGAACTATGTTGATGTTAGAGACTTTGAGATTTTAAAATCTATATACGAAGAAAAAGTCAATCACACACTTGTAGAACAGGATGCACAAGATTACGGAACAAAAATAAAACATCAATTGGGATTAGATTGGCCGTGGCTAACTCCTCAACAAAGTAAATATACTCTAGATTTATACAACGAAACTATGAATCTTAATGACACGTACTTTAGGATGCCGGTACCTGCAGATGTATGATATTTTTTATGTGTCTAGGACTACCGGAAATGACACCGACTGGGCCACAGTTAAGTCTAAGTATTCAACGGCTCAGCGCCTATCAAATATAGAATCATTTGACCAAATTAAATCTAGAGCGTTTACTAAAATGTTTTGGGTTATTTGGGATGACATAATTTTAAACGACTCGTTTGATCTATCAGAATACGCAGCAACAAAGTGGGATGATCAATACGTCCATGTATTTAAAAATGGTGAGCATTATGACGGTATAGTGTTATTTTCTAAAAACACAACTATAAGCAAGAAAGAATTTAAATACAGATTTTTCAATGAGAAAAAAGAAATAGACTGTGTAATCAGTTACCCTAAAGCATATGACAAATTTATTATACAAACGTATGCGCAATATCTAGAAGTAATAGAGAAATCTTCAACTGACTTGTTCTGGATAATTCCCCCAGGTGTTCAAGTAGTCGACAATTTTAATTTTGATCTTTACTTTAGTCATCATAATCAATATGATAGAAATATTATTCATAGTTTTCAGAACAGTGATTTTTACGATGGCGTAATGCTAGTGCCAAAGTCAGTTAACATATCAGAAAATGAATTTAACTATGGTCACATAATAAACAAAAAAGAGTACAAAATCTTGGCAAGTATGCCTGTTAAATTTGACAAGTTTGAAATTGCCACGTATGATGACTATCTAACAGCAATGGCTAATTCAACTACAGGCATGTTCTGGGCAGTTTGGCCCGATGTAGAAGTAGTTGAAGATTTTGAATACAATTACTATGTGCCAAAATACGAACAACATATACCTCATGTATTTAAGAACGGTGAATATTTTGATGGATTATGTTTGTTTTCTAAAAAAGTAGCAATAACTAAAAAAGAATTTGATTACAGATTCTTTATGAATAAAAAAGAAATAGACGTAGTTGCGTCTCGCCCTAGGTCATTTGAAATTTATAATATAAAAACATACGACGACTATTTAAAAGCAAAAGAGTTGTCCCCAACAGAAATGTTTTGGGCTCTGTGGGATGATATTAATGTGGCTAAAGATTTTAAATTTGATTATTACGTACCCACATATGATACATTTCATAGAAATATAACTCACGTATTTAAAAACGGAGAATACTATGACGGTATAGTACTATTTTCTAAAAATACAATCATAAGTAAAAAAGAATTTGATCACAGATTCTTTGTTAATAAAAAAGAAGTTGACGTTCAAGCATCAACACCTAAACCTTTTGATATCGTATTCATCAGCTATAATGAACCTAATGCAGACGACAATTTTATAAAGCTCAAAGAAACATTTCCTAGGGCAAAGCGTATTCATGGAGTTAAGGGTATACACCAGGCACACGTTAAAGCAGCAGAATTAGCAACCACAGAGATGTTTTGGGTTGTTGACGGTGATGCTAAAATTGTAGATGAATTTAATTTTAGTATTGAGTATTTTCCTTATTATGATACCGGCAATAGACTAAAACAAACTTCTACAGTTTTTGTGTGGTCTAGCCAAAATCCAATTAACAATCTTGTCTATGGGTATGGCGGTGTAAAGTTACTACCTCGTAAACTAACTATTGATATGGACATTAGTTCTACTGATATGACTACCAGTATCAGTAAATTATTTAAAGCAATGCCGTCAGTTAGCAACATTACCGTGTTTAATACAGATCCATTCAGTAGCTGGCGATCGGCATTTAGAGAATGTGTTAAACTAAGTAGCAGATCAATTGATCGTCAAAATGATAAAGAAACAGCGGATAGATTAGATGCCTGGTGTAGTTTAGGAACTGAAAAGCCGTTTGGCAAAGATGCAATACGAGGAGCCAAGGAAGGTAGAAAGTATGGCGAAACACATAAAGGAAATATTGAAGCATTAGTAAAAATTAATGACTTTGATTGGCTCAAAGGAATATTTAACGATGTCAAATGAAGAACAAAAATATAAAAAAGTCATTGAAATTCTAAATTCGGTCAGCTCTAGTTTTTGTCTAGCAAAATGGCATCAGTTAACACTCTATCTGCAAAATGGATTTAATCATAGTTGTCACCATCCGAGCCCACATAAAGTGCCTCTACCTGAATTATCAAACAATTTTAAAGCCTTACATAATACTCAATTTAAAAAACAACAAATGCAAAAGATGTTAGATGGGGAACGTCCTAGCGAGTGTGATTATTGTTGGAAGGCAGAAGATTCCGGGCACATTAGTGACAGGGTCTATAAAAGTGCATCGGCCTGGGCAAAAATAAATTTTGATTCTGTCTTAAAAAATAAAACACAAGATGTTAATCCTGCGTATTTAGAAATTAGCTTTAGTAATGTATGCAATTTTAAATGTGCATATTGTAGCCCCGATTTAAGCAGTCAATGGTACGAAGAAATAAACAGTCACGGGCCTTACCCAACATCCACCAGGTACAATAATTTTGATTGGTTTAAACAAATAGGAAAGATGCCTATTCCAATTAAGGAACATAATCCATATGTAGAAGCATTTTGGAAATGGTGGCCTGAGTTGTATACAGATCTACACACATTAAGATTAACTGGAGGCGAACCGTTGTTAAGTAAAGATGCATGGAAGATGCTAGATTACATTGAATCAAATCCAAATGACAATCTAGTTTTTGCTCTTAACACCAATCTATGCGTCCCCGACGATTTAATAGATAGATTAATACCTAAAATTCAAAATATTTCCAGAGACTCTAAAGAATTTCAATTTTTCACTAGTGGTGAAGCAACGGGTACAGCAGGCGAATATATAAGATACGGTCTTGATTATAATCGATGGACCAATAATCTAGAAAAAATTCTAGACAATACGAACGTTATTGTCGCAATCATGACCACAGTTAATCTAACAAGCATAACTACATATACAGACTTTATACGATACATTCTTGATCTTCGTGGAAAATACAATAAAGAAGCTACATTCAATAAAGTACAATTCATGACTAATTTTTTACGCTATCCTGAATTTTTATCCTTAACACTATTGGATGACGAAACAAAAAAAATATTTGCAAAAGATATAGAAAATTTAATTAAAGAAAGAGGTGACTGGGACGGATACGCTACTTTAATGTTTTCCGAAGTTGACCAGCTAAGACGTATGGTAGATTACATGAATGAATCTAATAGCAACCAAGAACAATTGCGCAAAGACTTTGCTGCATTTATCACTGAATATGATAAAAGACGTGATACAGATTTTAATAAAGTATTTCCAAAACTTACAGAATTTTATAAAATATGCCAACAGACGTAAAACGTACAATAGAAATCATTAACGAAATTAGCCCTAGTTTCTGTGCGGCTAAGTGGTACAATGCTACTATATGGTTAGGCAACGGTCGCACTGCTAGTTGTCATTTGCCACCAGCTCATAGTATATCAGTATCAGAGATTATGAAAAATCCTAGCGCATTACATAATACTTCCTTCAAAAAAGATAGAAGATTAGAAATGTTAACAGGTAAGCGAAGCGCCGAATGTGCTTATTGTTGGACGGTTGAAGATAATGCAGAGCCTGATATCTATAGTGACCGTGTATACAAAACTAGAATTTACCAAGAAACTGAAATACTTCAATTATCTAAATTGGATCCTCAGGCAGATATTGATCCTAAAACATTAGAAATCAGTTTTGATAATTTGTGCAATCTAAGTTGCACTTATTGTAATTCAGAATTTAGTACAACCTGGGCCAGTGATATTAAAGTTAACGGACCATATAAAGATTTGAAAACATCAGGCGCTGGCGCATTTCAAAATTCTGGGGATCGTGCATTGCCTTATGGTATCAAAAATGAAGACAATCCCTATATTGAAGCATTTTTTAAATGGTTTCATGGTAGTCTTAAAACTAATTTGCAAGAACTAAGAATTACCGGAGGCGAACCTACACGTAGTCCCTGGTTTTGGAAACTATTAGACGAATGCGAAAATACAAATTTTGATTTTGCTGTTAATAGTAATCTTATAATGGATGTGGTAAAATTAAACCAACTTATTGATGCTAGTAAAAAATTTAAGAAATTTGATCTGTACACTAGTGGAGAGGGATACGGCGCTCATGCAGAGTTTATTAGATGGGGGTTAGATTACAGTTTGTGGAGAAACAATTTAATTCGATTTGCTAATGAAGGTCAATACAATATGATTCATGTAATGATGACTATCAGTGCTTTGAGTATTTGGTCAATAACAGAATTCATGACAGACATGTTAGAATTACGTAAACAGTTTGGAGGTCATCAATTTCATATGAGTCTTAATCTAGTTCGCTTTCCTAGTTTTCAAAATTTAAATGTTTTGCCAGATGATCTAAAACAAGCACAAGCAGATAAAATTAAAACTTGGCTAAGTACTGCTGTCGGGCTTAGTTTTTCTGAAACTAATCAAATAGAAAGAATTATAACATATCTTCGTAACGTTAATAGAAGTCAAGAAGATACTGATAGCCAAGAAAATAAGGAACACGATTTGAAAAGTTTTACACAACAATATGCTGATAGAAAAAATATTACATTATCTAGTATATTCCCAACAGAATTTATTAAATGGTTTAATACAATATGAATAAAGATAACTTTTGTGTAGTACCGTGGATACATCTTAATACAGAGCCTAACGGGCGTGTTAAGCCTTGCTGTGCGTATCTTGGAGAAGAGTTTGGGAACTTAAAAGACGATACTCTTGAAGAAATATGGAATAACAACCATATGAAATCAATGCGTAGCAGTTTTTTAAAAAATGAAATACCTAAAGGATGTTCAACTTGTACTAAAAAAGAAAGCAGCGGTGGAGTGAGCTACCGTATGGCCGTTACAGATCGATTCAAACATCATATTGAAAAAGCTAAGGCAAATACGTTACCAGACGGCACATACGAAACCTTTGAAATAATCTATTGGGATTTTAGATTTAGCAATATCTGTAACTTTAAATGTAGAATGTGTGGACACGGGTGCAGTAGTACGTGGTGGGACGATTTTACTCCAGAAGCAAAGAAAACTAAAATAAAATTTTTAGACAGTTCATACTACGGTGTAGATTTAATGAAATATGTAGATCAATTTATTGATAATGTTGAAGAAATTTACTTTGCTGGCGGTGAACCACTACTAATGCCTGAACATTATCAAATCTTAGACAAGTTAATTGCCAAAGAACGATATGATGTATTCTTACGCTATAATACAAACATGAGCACTATCAAATATAAAGATTATGATTTAATTGATATATGGAAACGATTTAAAAATATTAGGATATTTGCCAGTATTGATGGAGTTGATGCTAGTGCAGAATACAGCAGATCTGGAACTAATTGGCCTCGAGTGCAGGAAAATCTAAAACTACTAGTAGAATCTAAAATTGAATACGTTGTATCTGTCACAATAAATGTTTTTAGTGTATTCAATATTACTCAACTAGTAGATCGTTTGATAGATTTAAAAATGTCACCTAGAAAATTGTTAGTAAGTCACGTTAGCCAACCAATACATTATACAACATTAATTTTACCAAATAATTTAAAAGAAAAAATAAGATTACAATTAGATCAACATTTAGAAAAAATAACTTCAACACTGACTGAAGAAGAAAGTCGATGGCTATCTCACCTATATGAAGAAATTAAATTTTATTTAAACTCAACAATATCGCCAGTCAAAATCCTAGAATCACAACAGCATTTTAAACGAGATACTATCAATTTAGATACTATTAGAAAAGAAGATATTAGAATCGCTGTCCCAGAATTAGCCGAATGGTTTGACTCACTATGAGTGATAAATTTATTTGCGATCTTCCTTGGGTGCATTTAAGTGTGTTCCCTCAAGGCAATTGTACTGTATGTTGCGTAGCCAAACACTCAGGAAAACAAAACGGTCATAGTTGGAATAAAATTGCTCCAGCTTTATCTAATGGGTTTAGTGAGAACAAAACTAAAACCATAACTGTTATGAACAGTAATCTATCAGAAATTATCAACTGCGATAATTACAAAGACATTAGATTAGATATGCTAGCAGGAAAAGTTCCTGAGGCCTGTGAAGGTTGTTATCAAATTGAACAAGCAGGCGGCACTAGTAAACGCAATAAAGAAACAAATCGAAACCTAGACCATGCATCATTAACTTCTGCAGACGGCTCTATCAAACCGGATCTACGACATATTGAACTTCGACTAGGAAATTTTTGTAATTTAAAATGTCGTAGCTGTAATGCCGACTCAAGCACCAGCTGGATTCAAGACTATTATAAGTTAAAAGACACTGTTAATTTAGCCAGCGGATACCACTGGATTAAAAGCAATCCGGATTTTAGTTTTGATTGGGTTGATGATGAATCATTTTATGAT
>Ga0209550_10007115_pt1 | contig 10371 bp, 6 predicted proteins | sample LauGreSuBDMM15SN_2_FD_187567 | JGI IMG/M metagenome (GOLD analysis project Ga0209550, IMG submission 187567) | Freshwater lake microbial communities from Lake Michigan, USA - Su13.BD.MM15.SN (SPAdes) (version 5) | ecosystem: Environmental > Aquatic > Freshwater > Lake | place: Lake Michigan, USA... | reverse complement strand
GGTTGGTTGGGCATTTGATTTATCAAAAAAAAGTTCACTTCCCTCTATTCGAAAATGTTCGGCCCCCGAGAACCACGAAACATATAAATGACGTTTGTGGTAAAGATGTGGAAGATTTTGAATACAACCATTAATGGCGCCCCACCATAGTGATAAATCAACACCCCACATTTTTCCATATTGCCGAGCGGCACCCCTAAAAAATGATACTCCGGTTTGTAAATCATCCACATCGTCATTGGCACGTTCAATAGATAAAAGAGCAATCTCGGGTTGTTTAGCTAATATATGTGCAGTATTGGCAAAACCAGCTACGGCCCAATGTGGAATTTTATCCTGATTTTGACTGGCCTGAATGGATTTTCGAAAGTATTTCTCAGTCATTTGGTAAGCTTCCAAATGTGTAGCAGGCTTCAAAGATAAAAATTCCTGCGCCAGACCCACTCCGCAGGATTCGTCTTCAAGAATATGTTGCCAAACAAATTTTCCACTAGTTGCTTTTTTGAATTGATTTACAGTTAAATCGACATCAGGTATTGCTTTATTTTTTTGAGTATAATATCTTTTTACGGTTTCAGGATGTGAAAGTTGATAAAGAATGATATTTAATCCTTTAGCTTGTAATTCTGAAATAGTAGATACTGGAACATCATGTAATAATTCAACACCCCAAGTATAACCCCCTTTAATAATCCAATCTAGCAATGGCGAGTCTGCTTCCGATGGTCGCCATCCAAAAACAATTCGGCAGGTATCCTTTTTTTTATCAGTAATCGCCTTTTGAAATAATAATGGTGGTTTTAAATTAGTCGTTTGCCCAAAAATAACTTCGTGAGAAGTTAAAAAAACGAATAAAATGAAATAATAAAGAACGGTTTCATTATGAAATCTTATGTTGAACATAATTTTTAGGTAGCAAAAGTAACTTTATGATATGAAAAGATGTATGCCTAATCTGTATAAATCCAAAACTATTGTGTTAACAAAAGCAAAACTAACGGTTTTAAGATACAAAGAAACGATCAAGCAAAGCTAATCACAATTAAGGGAAAAATTATTGTAACTTAAATTTCTATTTACTAATTTTATAACATTACTTTTTCCATGTATAAATCAAAGCATCCCCTGGTTTAATGTTAATATGTTGTTCAGCATTTACGGCAACCCCAGTTTTGAGAATTCTTCTAACATTCGAATCCACTTCAACAAAAGTATCTACATTTTTTTCAAAATCTCTGTTTACAATCACTAAGTAATTATTCCCGTTTTTGTTTAATAAGGCCATCAATACTGGAATAGATGTCTGTATTTTTTTTATTTGTAAAGGGAGTATTACTGGTTCCTTTGAGCTGGTTGTCACACTTACTGCAGGATCATCTTTTTGATAATTATAATGTCTCGTCCATTCTACATTTGCATTAGCAAAAACAAAAGAAAGATTTTTAATTTCGTTATTGATATTACGTAATTGGGTATAGAATATTGTGGTATCTCCATTTGCATTTACGGGCGTATTAACGTAATCATCTGTACCTTTTGGAACACTATATGTAAAGTATTCAATACCTTGAGCCCCATAAGCAAGATTTACAAAAACTTGTGCTCTCAAATTAGCTACTGTTGCGGCGGGATATTTAAGATGTTGAGCCGTTACGGCAAATCCCCACCATTTTTTTCCTAGTTTTTTAGCATGGTTTGCTTCAATTTCTGTGGCTAAAAACCAGCTGTTATATACGCCTGGTGCTATACTATAAGGCCAAGTTGGATAATAATCAAAAGATAAAATTTTTCTATTTATACCAGCATCAAGATATTGAATATCTTCCAAAGGGATATAATTATTGGTGATATATAGAATATGATCTTCATTTGGATCTAATGCTCTTATTGCTTTCCCATGAGCTATAGCTTCGTCAATCGTCCCGGTAAAACTATTTTTATTTCGCTGAGGTTCATCCATAACAGAATAACCTAAAAGCGCTGGATGATTTTTAAAACGTTGTATGGTTTGTGCAAGTTTAGGATGATTTGGATCGGTCTCTAAACTATGTATTATTGTTTTTATACCAACCTCTTGACTAAAATTTAATACTTGTTCCAATTGATCCGCATTTTGATAATAGTTGTAATTAATAGTTAATCCGCAATTTTTAAAATCATCAAATCGTTTTTTGGTTAACTGATCATATTGAACTCCGCACCAAGCAATACGCTCTATTTGCTCTCCTGAAGCATTAATAGGGGATGTCCCCAAAAAATCATCGGACATAACTAAAGGCGTTGACTTAATAATTTCAACATCTTTAGTTTTTTTCTTACAACTTAAGGTAATACTTAAAATGACTGAAAGAAATATAAATACATATCTCATATGTATATTCTTTTTTTGAAAATGATGCATGTAAATAAGCATTTTATGAAGGAATTTAATTTTATTAAACCCAATTTAAAAAAATTGACCTACCTATAATAATCTAAGAAAAAAATTTGTATTTTAAGTTATATGGAAGGGCCGAAAAATTTACATAAATGCAGTATTTTTCGGCCCAATAATTATTCAAAACTAGTAATACCCTGGATTTTGTTCCTCTGTAATAGCACCAGGACTCCTTAAACGATCGATATGTGTTTGAGGAATTGGTCGCAATAAATTTTTCCCACTCCCTGCAGCAACATTCGTTCTTGTATCTTGTAAAGGATGAAATTTAGCTACATACTCAATTAGTTTTTCACAACGAACGAGATCCACCCATCTATTCAGTTCCCCCGATAATTCACGTTCGCGCTCATCTAGAAAAAATCCCACTGTTTTATCTAATGAGTTAATGTCATTTGCTACGATTTTCATATTTGCAGACATATCGCCTGATCTGCTTCCTCCATGCACTTCCACAACTTGCCATGGCCTCAATTCATTATTTTTCCATGCGGCTCTTTCTCTTACCATGTTGGTGCGAGCAACAGCTAAATCATATTTTCCTGCTCGAGCATACCCCTCAGCAGCAATAAGATAGGTTTCAGCCAAACGTGCAAGCACAATGTCCTTTGTTGACCTTGTTGCAGAAGGGTTATTATCAAAAGTTGCAGTACTATTATATCGCTCGTTATCAGCATATTTTAATAGACTTGGAATATAAGCGGTACGATCTTCAATTCGTAGTTCTCCAAAATCATCTTGTTGTTTGAGAGTATATACGAAATATCTTTTCTTATATTTATTCTTAATTTGGGTTAAGGTTAATCTTTCAGGAGTAAAAGACACACAGGTATCATTTAAGGCAAAACGTTTTTGACCTGGTACAAAAAGAGTGTTTAAACCCCAGTTATAAGTATTATTGTCTGCAGGATTGGTATTTTGCCAAGAGTAAGTACTAGCTGATCTCGAAGCAAAATGAGTAAAGCGAAATGTTTTATACATTCTTGAATCATACCTATTATAATCATTTATAGTATTTAAACCTGGGTTCACCCCTTCATGTGTGATTGGGCTATATCCAAAAATGTCAAAAGCATGCGGAGTAGGATTGGTATAAACCCAGCGACCCAAAAGATAGTTTCTGCTCGTACTGAGCCCATCAAAATTAATTTTTTGATACCCTGAAGCGCACCAAGCAAACCTTGCATTTTCATTTCCTCTATCAATTGGGAAACTACCTTCGTTAGACATAAAACCTGCTTCATCATCTCCAAATCCATTTAATTCAAAGTTCTTAGAATATTTAATCACCCATATTCTCTCTTTACTTGCTTGTGCAGTACGATCTGGAGTCATTGAATACGCATTATTAAAATCGTATACCTTTACAAAGTCTTGTTCCATCGCAAAAAGACCAGATTTAATTACCTCATCTGCAAAGTAGGCAGCGCTATCAGCATCTGAAGAAAGGTATCCTCTTCGAGTTTTTTCTTTAGCTGAAGTAGCACTAGCTCTTTCAAGATAGGATTTAGCTAGAAAATGCTGTGCTGCTTGTTTACTCAATCTTCCATATTCTATAGTATTAAAATTCTTCATCAACGACTGGGCGCTTCTGAAATCATTAATAATTTGTTTATAAACTTCAGCGGCGGAAGACCTTTTGATGTCATCGGTCGCTTCATCAGATGCTTTTAATGGCATTGGAATACCACCAAACTGTTCAGTCAGTGACAACAAACTATATGCTCTAAAAAAATATCCTTCTCCAAGTGCCTGATTATAATCATCTGACTTCTTATAAAGCGATTCTTTTGTTACGGATGGCAAATTTGTAATAAGAACATTTGCACTATATAGCATTCTATAATTAACTTCCCAAAATATCTTAATTGTTGTTGCATCCAACGAATTAATTGCTGTAGAATAATTATCGAAAGCCTGATTAGAGGTATTATTATTTCCGGCTACGCCCCACCAAGTATCTGTTCCATATTGGTTCATCCGTAAAAAAGCTTGTGTAGCACCTGAACCTTGCCATCTCATTCTAGAATACATTGAGTTAACAAGCGCATTAATTCCGTTTTCAGTAGTATAGTATTCTGAAGACACTTTAGAAATTACTGGTTCGACTAAGAATTTTTTGCAACTTTGCAAAAAACAAATAGTTAAAATAATTAAAATCGGCTGTACAAGTTTTATAAAAGAATTTTTCATAATATTTATTTTAAAAAATTTAAGATTAAAATCCAATAGACAAACCTAATATGGTTGAAGTAGGTTGCGGGAGATCGCCAATACCTGTAGCATACTCAGGATCTGTACCAATAAATCGCTTGTTTTTCAATATCAAATTAGGATTTTGTACAGCGATGTAAGCACTAAGCTTACTTAATCTTAGCTTACTTATCATTTCTGCTGGGAAATTATAATTTAAATTGACATTTCTAAGTCTTAAATAAGAACCATCAACAAATGCGATAGAATTGGTTTCAAATGGCTGTCCAACTCTTAATCTTGGATAAGTTGCTGTTGCATTTCCGGGAGTCCAGTAATTAATGACTGGTGCGTTATCCCTATCTGAATTCAAGGTTCCGTAATTCATGCCGATAATATTGCCAATTTTACCATAAAACATAAAAGTTAAATCCACCCCTTTATAGCTAAAAGTGTTTGTTATGGCTCCAAAAAATTTAGGGCGAATTTGTCCTAGTATCATACGATCTGAAGCTGTAATTTTATCATCCCCATTTAAATCACGAACCAACACATCCCCATTTTTATATTTTAATAATCCCTCTGCCTTATTCTTTCTATCAATTACAGCCTGATCATCCGAATTCACAAGTGGATCTAGAATTTTCATATAGTCATAAAAATAAAGAACGTTTAATGGTTGCCCAATAAACCATCCGTTATCAATATCATCCCCTTCTTTATAAATCTTATCAATAGCTTCTTTATTGTAAGAGAAAGTAAAGTCGGTTGTCCATTTGAAATCTTTTTGTTTGATATTTATACTTGATATCATTAATTCAATCCCTTTATTAGAAGTTTGACCAATATTTTGTATAATATCCTCAAGACCCGCTGCAGCAACAGGTAGTTTTCTTGGCATAATCAAGTCCTTAGTTTTGGATGAATAAACGTCTATTGTTCCTGAGAGTATCCCTTTAAATAACTCAAAGTCAAGGCCAATATTTGATTGCCCTGTTTTTTCCCATCTTAATGTGGTATTCAAGGATTTTGGTGCATAACCAAAGAGTGGTATTTCAGCACCTCCTAAAGTTTGCTGAAAAAGGTAGGCTGTTTTTCTAAGTGACCCAAGTGTTTGACCAGGTGATACCGCAGAATTGCCCGTTACACCATAACCAACGCGCAATTTTAATTGATTAATAAATTCAATATCTTTAAAAAAGTTTTCTTCATTTAACTTCCATGCAAACGCAAAAGATGGAAAATAATCATATTTATTTCCTGTTGAAAATACAGATGATCCATCAATACGCAATGAACCCGTAAGTAAGTATCTATTTAAATAACTATAGTTGAAACGACCAAGGTAGGATTCCAAAGAAGAATTATTTAAGTAAGAAGAAACCCTTCTGTTATCAGGGTAACCAGCCATATTATACCATTTCTGATAAGGAATTTCATTATTGTCTCCACCAGCATATAAACCTTTATCTGCGAAAGTTTGGAAACTATTTAAAACCGTTGCCGATAAAGAATGTTTTGGACCAAGTTCCGGTTTGTAATTAAGGATATTTTCCATTAAATAACTAGAGCTTGAAGCAACTGAATAATCTGCTCGATTTACCCCAATTCCTAATGAAGTTTTATTACCAAGTCCCCAAGAAGAATACTGCCCATTAAACTCCCCACTATTTGCAAAAGATCCATCATACGAGGCTTGAAGCTTGTAAGAGAACCCACTGCCCAGTTTAATATTAGTAGTTAACGTTTCTAAAAATCTAGAACTATTGGCTTCTCTTGTCCGACCATTTTGATTTAAAAGTGGATTTAAAAAAGATCCAATCCCTGCATCATTACCAGGCAACGTATTAATACTTCCATCTTCTAGATAAGGTTTAGTAATGGGTATGAGATTAAAGCTAACATTATTTCTTGCTCCAAAAGTACTATTACCATAACCCTTACTCGGATTTTCTGATAACACATTTGAGGATGAAAAAGTAACTGTCAGCCAATTCTTAACAGCGTAATCAATATTTGCACGAAAACTATATCTTTTATATTCATCAAAGATGCCAAAACCTTTATTTCCATAATACCCCCCTGCTATAAAGGTTCTAATATTTTTTTCACCACCAGTAAAACTCAGCTGATGATCTGTAACCAAGCCCTGACGAAAAAGAATATCTTGCCAATTCGTACCGTCTAATTTATTAGCATCATAAATACCCCCAGCCCAAGCAGCATCAATAAATGACCTTGTGTAAGGATCAAAAGGAACAACACCAACTGAACCATTTGAATATGGCCTCATTGTTTTGTCCGCTACAAGGGTAGGAGTAAGGGGGTCAGCATATAAACCCTGAGACCAATTATACCATCTATTTCTTTGCAAGTATTGTGCTGGATTCATATATGGTTGCAAATTGCCTGCTGTCTGAAATGCAAATGATGAATTGTATTCAAATTTTCCAGGAGAATTATAATCACCTCTCTTTGTAGTTATTAAAACAACTCCATTTGCAGCTCTTGATCCATACACAGCAGTAGCTGAAGCGTCCTTTAATACTTCCATACTCTCAATATCAGAAACAGGGAAATCGCTAAGATCTGCACCTGCGATTGGAACACCGTCCACTACAAGCAAAGGATTATTAGATGCAGTAATAGATCGTTTTCCTCTAATTAATAAGGAGGATCCTCCCCCAGGTAAATTACTTTCAGAAACTAAAACACCGGCAACTTTACCCATCATAGCTTTTGCTGCATCATTTAATGCCATTCTAGACATATCTTTTTGTTTCACAGTTGCTACCGACCCTGTAAGATCTCTTCTTCTTGCAGTGCCGTAACCAATTACTACAATCTGATTCAAATAATTTATACTCTCTTTCATAATCACATTGATTACTTTTAAATCATTGATTTGAATTTCTTGGTCTTCGTAACCTACATAACTAAAAACTAAAGTTCCTTTTGTATCATTAATTGAAATTTCATAATTACCATTTGCGTCCGTTTTCACTATGTTATTACTGCCCTTTAATTTAATAGTAGCTCCAACTAATGTTTTCCCATCTGCTGCTGTTACTTCACCATTAATTACAACGGGGGCAGATACTTGAATGTTCAATAACATAGGTGGAGTATCTATTATATTTACTTTTTTTAGAACAATGGTATTTCCAACAATGGAATAAGTTAGTGGTTGACTTAAAAAACAAATTTTTAAAACTGTCTCCAAACTAGCATTTTCGACATTTAGAGTCACTTTGTTAGCTTGTTTCATCCATTCTTCATCGTAAAAAAATACATAAGATGATTGTTGTTTGATTTGAGTAAATATCTTTTCTAAGGGTACATCTTTCTCAGAAATAGATATTTTCTGGCTGAAAACCGTAGCACTTCCACTAACCAAAAAAACAAACATAAATAACGCAGTTAGTCTCATATTTAGCCATTTTCTTGAAATTTCTGCACTTTGCGGAAAGGAATTCATTTTAATAATCATAATTATAATTTTAGTTCATGTTTTACAATAATACAGTTCTCCAAACGATTGTTATATATTGATTTAACTCAAACTATTTGCCGGGGAGTGTTAGTAGCACAACCCGTTTTTTATTTAAGTTAACTAATCAATTACCAGTATACCATTTAGTAAAGCACATTTCAACTCACTTTCATTCAATATCTTTACCACTTGTGACAAATTAGCTGATTTTGCAATTTGACCACCAAATTGTCGATTAGGTATAGATTTATTGAACACAATTTCAACATTATACCATCTTCCTAATATATTCATTAATTCCTCAACACTTGTGCCACTAAACTTAAAGAAGCCGTTTTTCCAAGCCATAACAGATTCTATATTTGCCCCGTTCAATACTTGAATTTCATTAGCCACCTGCGCTTGCTGGCCTGGTTTGAGTATACATGTCCCCACCCCTTTTATAATTTTGACCGAACCTTCTAATAAAGTAACTTTTATATTTTTATTGTCATTATAACTATTTACATTGAAATGAGTACCCAGCACTTCTATATTTAAACCATTACTAGTAACTATAAATTTTTTGGTGAGTTTTTTAGCTACTTCAAAATAAGCTTCCCCTGTTATCTCCACTTGTCTATCGTCACCCACAAATGCAATCGGATATCGAAGTGAACTTTGACTATTCAACCAAACGATACTTCCATCATTTAATGTTAAAGAGATTACTTTACTGCCTCGGGGATTATACAAAGTATTATAGGCAATTTCTTTAGAAGTGCCCCTGTAAACAATTTGACCATCTTCCGTTTTCATCACATTCACGGCTCCTTGACTAGCAACAAGTGTTCCACTGTTAATAGCATCTAATTCAACAATTTTCCCATTGGCGAGGGTAATTGTGGCCTTAGAACTTGAAGGAGCCATAACATCTTTTTTTACAATAGCTTGATTTACAAGTGTTTTTGAACTAGGTTTAGTGACATAAAAATACATTCCAAAAATAATGACGAATACAACACTGGAAGCTGCAACCATTCGAAAAATTGGTTGTCGATAAAATGGGATAATTTTTACTCCTTGACCCACCTTTTCTCTAAATTCCTTCAACATACTTTCGGTAAAAACTACTGCATCATTATTATTAATAGTTTGATTTTTAATTTTAAGTTGATCGTACCACTCATCCAGTAGCTTCAATTCTGTATCAGAACAAGTATCATTTTGGTATTTGGTAAGTATTTCAAGTATTTGTTTATTCATGTGCTTTAGACTCAAATTATTAAGTTCTACTACTATAGTACAGCTGTAAATGAGTCTTCCGTTACTTCAAAAGTCCTTTTTTTAAGAATTAATAAAAAATATTTTAAAAGTTACTATTTTATTATTATCTTGAAATTCTATAGAATTAATATAAATTAATTATTGGTAAAAGAAATTTAAGCATATCGATTCTTATTCTCAATACTCAGACGCTTCTCTTACTTTGCTATGGCAAAAAGGAGATGAAAAGGCATTCGATTACTTATATAAAAGGTATGTAATATACCTAATGAATATTGCGGTTAAAAAAACCAATACATTAGAAGATGCCAAAGACTGTGTTCAAGAAGTTTTTATTAGTATCTACCATCGAAAGTTTTTTTTATACCCCAGCATTTCTTTAAAAGCCTATTTATACAAAGCGCTTCAAAATAAAGTTTATAATTTAAAAATCAAGGAACTTACCAGAAATCAGTATGAACAAACCGCAGCAGAACAAGTAAATCATTCGGTAGATGATGTGATTGAAAACTATAAATCTAAAGAACTTCAAAGCATTATTAAAGAAGCAATCAATCAACTCCCTCCCAAATGTCGAAAAGTATTTTTAATGAGCAGGATAGAACAAATGCCTTACAAAGAAATTGCATCTCAATTAAACATTTCTATCAATACAGTTGATCAACATATACAAAAAGCATTACGCAAATTACGAACGTGTATTTAATTTGAAAGTGAACAATATATAAATTGACCACTTTATGCTGACGATTTACAGTAAATCAAAAAATAAATGTGAATTATTTATTATTGCAATGCAATAATCCTTCACTGCTTTTACATAGTTTTTGGCTCTAAGATTAACACCGAGCATTGCTTCCTCAAAAAGAACTTTATTAGTTAATTGCTACTAGGAGAAAAAAGGAAAGAATGACGTATTTCATATTATTCTATTATGTTAATATTTTAAAACCGGAGTATATAATACCATCTTATTTTTTCT
>Ga0209550_10007114_pt1 | contig 10371 bp, 12 predicted proteins | sample LauGreSuBDMM15SN_2_FD_187567 | JGI IMG/M metagenome (GOLD analysis project Ga0209550, IMG submission 187567) | Freshwater lake microbial communities from Lake Michigan, USA - Su13.BD.MM15.SN (SPAdes) (version 5) | ecosystem: Environmental > Aquatic > Freshwater > Lake | place: Lake Michigan... | reverse complement strand
GGGGCATCAAAATGGCCTACGCACTCCGTGCACTTGTTGGGATCAATTTGGTAAATCTCAATCCCCATAAAAATCGCATCATTAGGGCACTCGGGTTCACAGACGTCGCAATTGATGCACTCGTCAGTAATCAATAAAGCCATGCGCTTATTTACCTTCGCGCTTCATAGCAGCCGTTTTTTGTAGCAGCCATTTTTCAACCGATGGAAAAACAAACTTACTCACGTCACCACCCATGGTGGCGATTTCACGCACAAAGGTGCCCGAGATAAATTGATACTGATCGGATGGCGTTAAGAATAAGGTCTCGACATCCGGCAAGAGGTAGCGATTCATCCCGGCCATTTGAAACTCATACTCAAAATCAGAGACTGCGCGCAAACCACGCACAATCACGCGCGCCTGATGCTCGCGTGCAAAATCTTTCAAGAGGCCTGTAAACCCGGCAATCTTGACGTTGGGATAATGACCGAGAACTTCTTTCGCAATTGCAATGCGCTCTTCTAAATCAAAGAATGGGCGCTTGCTACGGCTATCGGCTACGCCCACAATCAGTTGACTAAAAATACTGGAGGCGCGACGCACTAAATCCTCGTGGCCCCGCGTTAAGGGATCAAACGTTCCGGGGTAAACAGCAATCGTCATACATTCATCTTTCGCTCTAACTGCAGATAGCCAAAGTTTAGTCCCTTCTGAGCTGAAATAGGAGCGCTTTTACTTGGCCGGCCGTCATTTCTTTGCAGCATTCCCATTGGGGTATAAGGCTGGTTAGCGCTGCTAAATCACAGTTGACGGCGGTCTCAATGTAGATTTTTCCGCCATTGCTGCCATCGCAGACGCGCCCTGCCTCTTGAATAGATGAACCCAGAGCAAGGCGATCGTCAAATGGGGGGTCTAGAAACACCAGGTCCCATGAAGCATTTACCTGGCTTTTTAGAAAGCCCATGCCATCGCCATGCACCAAGTCAATTGAAGCCTCAACGGGAAAAGATCGCAGATCGCTTAAGTTCGACCGCAAATTTGCAAAGGCAGTTTTATCGCGCTCGATTAAGGTAGCCGCACTTGCCCCCCGCGATGCGGCTTCAAAGCCAAGAGCTCCGGCTCCGGCAAATACATCCAAACAACGCAAGCCATCTAGATTTTGACCCAACCAGTTAAAGAGGGTTTCTCGAACCCGATCGGTAGTCGGGCGCAATCCAGGCGCATCAATTACTTTGATCAAGCGGCTGCGCCAAACCCCACCGATGATGCGTATTTTTTTCGACTGCATCGACTGCGGCATTACTTACTTATTAATCCCAACCACGACAATTTGCATGCGGTTCATATCTAAATGCCGCTGAAAGGCGGCACGTATTTGGTTAAGTGTTACTGCCTCCACTTGCTTAGTCCAGGTTTCCATGGTGTCGAGAGGCAAGTCATTCCACGTAATTCCAGATAAGTTATCCAGTAACTTTCGATTACTGTCCAGTCGCAATGGATAGCCATTAATTAAATTCGATTTAGCCGCGAGTAACTCTTCTTCGCTTGGGCCATCCGAAATAAATTGACTAATGGTCTTCTGCATTACTTCCAAACCCAAAATAGCTTGGTCTTTTTTTGTTTGCATGCCTGCTTCAAAAAAACCTGCATCCTTGCCAGGCGCAAAATAGCTATTAATACTGTAAGCAAGGCCGCGTTTTTCTCGAACCTCAGCCATTAAACGGGATACAAATCCGCCGCCGCCTAGAACGTAATTTCCAACCATCAGTGGGAAAAAATCCGGATTATTGCGCGTAATGGCCGTCATGCCCATTGCAATATGGGCTTGCTGTGTATCAAACGGTATCCGCACTTCGCGCTGACTTATTGGTCCCTGAGGATTTTGCTGCATGACTGGCAACGGAGCAATGGCCGGGCCCGATTGTGGCAAACCAGCCAATAGGGTCTGCACGATAGCGTTGGCTTGGGTGCGATCCAAATCACCAATGATATTGATGCTGATACGATCACCACGATACAGGCTGGCATGAAAGTTTCTTAAATCAGTGGCAGTGATTGCAGCTACTGTTTTTGGTGTCGGAAAATAAGCCAGCGGGTATTTTCCATACATGGCTTTACGCAAGTTTTGCTGCAAGATGGTTTCTGGCTTGGTTTGGGCTTCAAGTAGCGCGGTAATCAGACGCTGCTTTTCACGATCAAGCACTTTACTGTCATAACTTGGCTTTGCCAAAATCAACGAGGCTAACTGCACAACCTGGTCGCGCAAATCAGTGCGGCTTAAGCTGCGTATCCGCAATACCGTACGCTCACCGCTTGCGGCCACGCTAATACTAGCGCCAAGGTCAGCGATCTGATCGGCAATTTGCGCTTCGTTCAAGCTCGACTTACCGCTGCCAGTGCCCAAGGTCAATAACTGTGCCGTTAAAGCAGCGACACCATTTTTATTATCGGGGTCATACCGACTACCCGCATCAATCGAGACCTCTACATCAATAATAGGCAATGATTTGATTTGAATAAAGTAGGTCTTAGCACCTTTTACGGTATCGAGGCTTTCAATTGGCAAGATGGCATTGGCACTGCTAGCAAAAACGAAGCAGGCCAAACCAAAACACGTAATGAGGGCGGACTGAATGCGGGTAATAAGGGTCATATTTTTCTCGTTCAGAATGCTTTAAATGGCAACTTAGATGTCCCTCTGGCTTGCGGCTCTAGGGACGCAATCGTGAGCGTATCGTCAATCAAGTATTTCTTAGCTACCGCTTGCACTTGTTCCGGTGTAACCGCTTGGAGCCGATCCAAGATAGGATCCAGCTGCTTCCATGAGACGCCAGCAATTTCAGAGCTACCAATTTCCATGGCTTGACCAAAAATGGAATCGCGTTTGTAAATTTTGTCAGCCAAGATGCGCACCTGAATGCGCTTTAGCTCGGCTGCTGTAATGCCTTTTGTTTTAAGCTCGGACAAAACCGATCGGATACCATTTTCCAATTGCGCTACTGTCTTGCCCTTCGCCACGGTGCCCAGAATCATAAATAGCTGGGGGCCACGGGCAACCATGTCATAACCTGCATCAATCGTATTGGCTATTCGGTCTTGCTTTACAAGGGTTCGATTCAGTCTTGCATTGTCATAGCCATCAAGGACTGCCGCCAATAAAGCGAGTGCATATGGCTCGTAGTCTTCCATTTTTGCAGGGTCAATGTGCGGCACCTTCCAGGCCATCGCCAATTGCGGTGTATCAGCTGGGGCTTTCACGCTCACCTGCTTGGTGCCGCGCTGGGCTGGCTCGATTTGTGGCTTACGAATGGGTAACTCGCGTGCGCTCAATTTTCCATACGTTGCTTCAGCGATGGCTCGCACTTTTTCTGGATCAACATCGCCGGCAATAACAACCATTGCGTTGTTTGGCGCGTACCAATCCCGGTACCACTGGCGTGCATCATTGGGAACCATGTTTTCTAAATCATTCATCCAGCCAATAATGGGGTGACGGTAGGGTGTCGCTTTATAGGCCGTTGCCATTAGATTCTCGTAGAGCAAACCTGAGGCTTTGTCTTCGGTCCGAAGTCGTCGCTCTTCCATGACCACCTGAATTTCCTTCGCGAATTCCGCATCATCAAAATTGAGGTTATTCATACGGTCTGCTTCAAGGCGCATTACTTCGGCCAATTTGCTTCGCTCAATTTGCTGAAAATAGGCGGTGTAGTCCATGGAGGTAAAGGCGTTCTCTCGTCCACCCATTGCGGCAACCCGCTTTGAAAAATCACCGGATTTGATAGTTTTAGTACCCTTAAACATCATGTGTTCGAGCACATGGGCTACTCCGGTGCGGCCATTGGTTTCATCCATGGAGCCGGCCTTGTACCAAACCATATGCGCTACTGTGGGGGCGCGATTGTCTTCGCGAATAATTAACTTCAGGCCATTAGCCAGCCGATATTCATGGGTCTGCGCTGAATCGGGCTTTACTTGCGCCTGCGCTAGCTGAAATCCAGTCAGTGCCAGTTGGCACAACAACACGAAAACGCCATTGCGTAAATGGGAAGATTGCATTGACAAGACCGCCATCATGTTAGATTTAGTTGATAAGATGCACTTATAGAACACATATGCCTCAATTGGATTGTATCGACAATGTTTGGATTACGTAAAACCCTAGGATCCCTATTTAAATCAAGTCGCGCTGACGAGGCATGGTTTGACACACTTGAAGAGTCACTAATTCAAAGTGATGTTGGTTTACCTACAACGGAACGGCTAATGGAGCAGCTGCGTGCTGCCGCCAAATCCGAAAAAGCTGCTTCCCCAGAAGCGCTACAGGCACTTCTGATTGATACTGTTAGCACCCTGCTCTCGACTCTAGAAGCCAGTCCCAATCCCCTATTTATGCAATCGGCGCATCGGCCCGAGGTATGGCTTGTTGTCGGCGTAAATGGCGCTGGCAAAACTACGACGATCGGCAAGCTCTGCCATCATTTTCAATCGCAAGAACGTGCCGTTCTATTGGCTGCTGGCGATACCTTTCGAGCGGCTGCACGCAATCAACTAAAAGAATGGGCTGTACGCAATGGCGTAGACCTTGTTAGCCAGGAAAGTGGCGATGCTGCTGCTGTGGCACATGACGCCATCCATGCAGCCATTGCCCGTAAAAGCGATGTGTTAATTATCGATACGGCTGGTCGCCTGGCAACCCAAGATAACTTGATGGAAGAGCTCAAGAAGGTCAAGCGCGTAATCGATAAGGCGCTGCCTGGAGCGCCACATCAAATCCTCTTAGTACTTGATGGCAACACCGGTCAAAACGGCACTAGTCAGGTAAAGGCATTCCACGCCGCCCTAGGCCTTACTGGATTGATTGTCACCAAGCTGGATGGCACGGCTAAAGGTGGGGTGATTTGCGCCTTGGCACAAACCCTCCAGGGGGAGGCCAAGCCCCTCGTCTTTGCACTGGGCAAGGGAGAGGGCATTCAGGACCTAGTGCCCTTTAATGCGAAGCAATATTCGACCGAATTATTCAATTAAATCAGTTAGTTATAAAATAATAAGCAGATTAGCACTCTCCTAAATAGAGTGCTAAAATGAAGCTATTCTTACTACTGATAATCACTAGTTAACAATGGTCCAAAAGAACATATTGAAGTCTCCTCTAGCAGCTACGCCATTTTCGTATCAAGGAAGTATGAGCGCTAGCCTAAGCACATCCATGTTGCCCTCACTCGGGGTTGGCACATTAGATTCTTACATTGCTTATGTCAATCGGCTGCCTATGCTGAGTGCTGCGGAAGAGTTGCACCTAGCGCAAGAGTTTCGACGCACTGAGAGCGTTGATGCCGCGAAGGGTTTAGTTCTCTCCCACTTGCGCCTCGTCGTGTCGGTTGCGCGCCAATACCTGGGCTATGGCATTCCGCATGCGGACCTAATCCAAGAGGGCAATCTTGGTCTGATGAAGGCAGTGAAGCGCTACGACCCAACGCAAGGAGCGCGCTTAGTTTCATATGCGATTCATTGGATCAAAGCGGAGATTCATGAATACATTCTAAAAAATTGGCGCCTCGTTAAGCTCGCCACAACCAAAGCGCAGCGCAAATTGTTTTTCAATCTGCGCAGCAACAAGCCCACACTGAATGCACTCAGCGCAACCGAGGTAGAAGCCTTAGCTAAAGCCTTGGATGTAAAAGGGGCAGAGGTACGTGAGATGGAAATGCGCTTGGCGGGTAGCGATGTTGCTTTAGAAGGCGATTACTCCGACGAGGATACCTACGCACCGATTCAGTGGCTGGCCGATGAGAGCCAAGAGCCAACTCGGGTAATGGCCGCAAACGATACAAGCCGCCTACATGGCCCCTTGCTAGAACAAGCATTAAGTGAACTGGACGATCGTAGCCGTGACATTGTGCAGTCGCGTTGGCTTTCGATGGATGCCGAGGGTAATGGCACTAAAACATTGCATGAGTTAGCAGCAGAGTATGGTATTTCGGCAGAGCGGGTGCGCCAAATTGAAACGGCCGCCCTCAAAAAAATGCGCGGCCTACTCGAAGCAAGCGTGGCCTAAATTAGCTCCGCTTGATTTATTGCAGAATGTTTTTCAAGTCATGCGCCAAGACTTCAGGTCCTTGGGCGTGCTTGATATAAAGCCTTAACTGACCATTCTGATCGAATACGTAACTTCCTGCACTATGGTCCATCGTGTAAGAGCCCGGCTTTGATCCGGGTACTTTTTTGTAATAAATTCGAAAGTCCTTCGCTGCCTTCTCAAGGCCAGCCTCGTCCGCAGGACGAAGGCCAACAAAACTAGAATTAAATGCAGGCACGTACTGCGCCAACACACTTGCCGTATCGCGCTCAGGATCGACGGTAATAAAAATGACCTGCACCTTATCGGCTTTTTGGCCGAGTAGTTTGAGCGCCTCATCCATCTCCGTTAAGGTGGTGGGGCACACATCGGGACACTGCGTAAAACCAAAAAACACTACAACCACTTTGCCTTTGTAATCGGCCATGGTTTTTGTATTGCCATTGCTATCGAGCAAACTAAAGTTGTTACCAAACGCAGTGCTGCCAGTGATATCGACGTTCTTAAAGCTTGGCTTTGGACTGCAACCAAGGACACTAACAATCAGAAGCAATAACAAGTGCAGTCCCAACATCCTGTTTGGAGCAATATTCAAAAACGAGCGTATATTCAAACTAAACATAATGGTCTATTAATAGAACAGCAAACAGTAGGGATAGATAGGTAATCGAATAACGAAAAGTCTTCTTTGCCAGCTGATCGCTATACGACACATATAAAGCAATCGCGTAGGCCAAGAAGATCAGTCCCAAAATGACTGCGCCAATCAAATAGAGTAAACCGCTCATGCCATAAATGTAAGGCAATAAGGTGGCTGCAATCAAAATCAAGGTATAGAGCAAGATGTTCAATAAGGTAAAGCGCTCGCCGTGCGTTACCGGCAGCATAGGCAGCCCAGACTTTTCATAATCCTCACGGCGATACAAGGCAAGCGCCCAAAAGTGAGGGGGAGTCCAAGCAAAAATGATCAGTACCAGTAACCATGCCTCAGCCGATAGGGAGTTGGTTACTGCAACCCAACCCAGGGCTGGTGGCATTGCGCCAGAGAGACCACCAATCACAATGTTTTGCGGTGTCGCCGGCTTTAAGAACCAGGTGTAAATCACCGCGTACCCAACAAAGGTAGCAAAGGTTAGCCACATCGTTAATGGGTTCGTGAAATACCACAGCGCCACCATACCAATGGCTCCTATGATGATCGAAAAAACAATGATGTGCGATGATGAAATTTCACCGGTGGCCGATGGCCGCCACGCAGTTCGACGCATCTTGGCATCTACCGCCTGCTCAATTAAACAATTCACCGCAAACGCAGCGCTGGCCAGCATCCAAATACCAATCGTACCGCCGATGAGAACCGAATAAGGAACCATGCCTGGGGTAGCCAAAAACATGCCGATGATGGCGCAAAAAACGGCGAGCATCGTGACGCGTGGCTTTGTTAAAACGACGTATTGGCGCCACTTCGGCATTGGCCTCACTACAGATCCAACAGTATTCGGTTGCGTGCTCATGCGATGCGCCTCGCGTTAGCTGCTGTATAGTCCCATGAAGCCCATGCCGATATTCGGACTAGGCACAAGACAAGGGCAGCTGCACCTGCTGTATGCAATAAGGCAGCGGCTAGCGGCCACTGAAAGACGACGTTGGATATACCAGTCAGCACTTGCAATACCAGCAAGATAAGAATGGCTAGAGCCCATCGACCTAAGCTAGGGTGAGCCTGTCCGGCAGCGCGCCATGCATGCCAGGCGAAATAGCCCAATACAAGCATGACCGCGATGGCAAATACCCGGTGCGTCCAATGGATTGTCTGCAGTGCAATGGTTGAAATCGCTCCGCCTTTTGCGTCGAGCCCGAGCTCACGCCACAGGGTAAATGCATTGCCCCAATCGGTCTCAGGTCTAAAGCTGCCCATGCAGGTCGGAAAATCGGGGCAGGCCAACACAGCATAGTTGGTACTAACCCAGGCCCCTAAAAATACTTGCCAGAACAAAATTCCAAAACTGACTGCAAGCAGTTTTCCAGACAGCAGAGGCTTATTAGCACGAGAACCACTCTCTTGCCAAGGCTGTTGTGCATACCAAGTAAGAAGGGCCAATAAAATTAAAGCGAGCATTAAATGAATCGATACGATGATGGGTTGTAATTTTAACGTCACCGTCCATGCGCCAAACGCGCCTTGCAAACAAACCAATACGAGCAAAACGAGACTTCCGACGACGGCCTTTGTGCCTAATTCCTTTGCTTTGGCGATCGCTAGACTAACTTGCAACACAATCAATGCGCCGACGGTCATCGCCAAATAGCGGTGCAGCATTTCAATCCAGGCCTTGACTTCAGTCACAGGGCCATCTGGCATAGCCGCTTCTGCCAAACGAATCTGCTCCATTGCACGAAATGGATTTGAGGTACCGTAACATCCTGGCCAATCTGGACAGCCTAGGCCAGAGTCGCTTAAGCGTGTAAAGGCACCGAAGACGATTAAATCAAATGTCAGAAAGACAATGGTCCAATTGAGACGCTGAAATAGATTAAGACTTGGTCGCGAGAATAGATACGCCAGCGGTATACCCGCAAATACGATTGCGATTGCTGCTAATTCCAGAAAGAGAACTGCGCTAGCGCTCATTGAATATTTTCACCCGCCTGATTTACTTTGAGCAGCTTCTCTAGATCCTTGCGCATACCAGCAAATTCTTTCGGATCTGCGGTGACAGCAAACTGCATCATCTTTTCACCAAAGGGATTGAGGAGCTGAATATCCTTACCGCCTTGGTTGGCATTAAGCCAATTAGTCCACTGTGCTTTTTCTACTGCAGCGGTAGGTTCATTCACAATAAAGAAGCCGGCTGTCTGCTCATCGTATGCGCGCCTTACTTGCGGATCGACTGGCATGCCATCGGTTACAACCCAAACCAATTGGGTGCGGGGACTTTGCTTGCCCAGTGCAACGCGTACCTGACGCATTAAAAACAAGGCTTGCAAACACGCTTCATTTTGGCTGACGCACTCAGCGGCAGGACGCGCAACTAAGAGCGTCCACTTTCCTTCTAGAGGCAGATTAAACCAGGCTGATTGAGCCTGCTCTGGGGGTGTAACTAGCCTACCGTAATTGGTTTTCCCACCTTCTGGCTTTAAAACATAAAACGTAAAGTAGGAGGCAATCACTGGCAGAGCGCATGCAAACAAAAGCAACAGCATTTGAATGCGGCCACGGCGTGTTTGTGCGTTTGGTATCGGCGCTTCATGTTGCGCCGCCGGTATCAACAGCTCTTTATCTTCCACTATCGTTCTACCTTTTTGTTGTTTGGCGCATTCGCAGCAAGCCATGAATCAACCAAAATAAGAAGGCACTCAGCGCGAGTGCAAACCACTGGAATGCATAAGCATAATGGCGATCGACGCCGCTTGCTGCTGCGGTCCAATTTCGCATTAAGCCATCTTTTTCGACTTCGCTCATTTGCTTCAAAACAAAGGGGATTTGTTGCCACCGATGGCGCTCAGCTTCCTTGGTCAGATCCAGATTTTGCTGAATCCGTAGCGGGCCATTGTTGCCCACGCCACCATCACCCAGCTCAAACACGCGGTCGGGCTGGGCAATACCGATTCCCTCAATACGCATCTTGCCATTGGGGGTGTTAATCGGTGGCAGCGCCATGCGGTCCTCTCGATTGCGTGGAGCCCAGCCGCGCTGAACCCAAATAACCGTGTTCTCCATGCCAGCGATCTGAAATGGCATCAGTACATAAAATCCGGATTGGCCTCCGCCGCCTTTCGATGCTGCTGCACCCGGCTGTGGACGGTTGTCCAACCAAATTGCCTGATCGGCTAAAAACGCACCTTCTACAGCCAAACGCCGGCTATCTGCTTCGGCTAAAGTCCATTGTGGTTTTGTATTCAGATTGAGTGGTGGGAGCGCAATCTGGGATGCGAGTTTTTCTACTTTTTCAATTTTTCCAGCAGCGCGGCTCATCTGCCAAAGGCCTGCACTAATGCCGATCGACATCACCACTGCCATGGCAATGGTTGGAATCACGCGATTGTGTAGCAAGCTAGAAAAAATATTCAATGGTAGGATTCAGTTATGAAATGGATTATGCCCGCCGCGCTTTTACTGATTATTGCTAGCCTCGGCTCGGCTTTGTATTACATGATGAAAGACAAAGGCAATAGCTCTCGGATGGTTCATTCGCTCATGCTACGCATCGGTCTATCAATCGCCCTTTTCTTAGGCATTTGGCTTGCTTATTCTTTGGGCTATATCCAGCCTACTGGAATCAAAATCGGCCAATAAACTTGGCCGATTTCGT
>Ga0209550_10007112_pt1 | contig 10373 bp, 7 predicted proteins | sample LauGreSuBDMM15SN_2_FD_187567 | JGI IMG/M metagenome (GOLD analysis project Ga0209550, IMG submission 187567) | Freshwater lake microbial communities from Lake Michigan, USA - Su13.BD.MM15.SN (SPAdes) (version 5) | ecosystem: Environmental > Aquatic > Freshwater > Lake | place: Lake Michigan, USA... | reverse complement strand
GGCGTGTAGCCGCTTGAAGCCGCTTGGAGGCCGCAGGGCCCGGAGGTGCGCGGGGACGGCCCGCGCCCGGCGCCGGGCGGGCCGCGCCGCGCGGGGGCGCGGAACCGCACGCCCAATAGGAATAGCACCTAAGTCCTAACGCCCGCTTTCGCCTTTCTATTCGGCTTCGTTTGTGGATTGTGCGACGATTACCCGGGCACGAAGCCGGAAAATTCTCAGAGCTATTGAGTAATCGGCTTCGCTCGGGCCGGGCCCGTCGCTTCGCTTTGTGCGTTCGTGATCAATGATGCTGATCTATGTGACGAGTCGACTTCTCGCTCTCTCCGCCGTCTGCATGAGTATGCAGCCTTCCCCATGTGCCACCCGGCTCCTTCACGCGACCTTCACGCCTGGTCGCTCTCTCCACCTCTCGACCGAGCACATGTGCACGCCCGATCGCCCGATCTGTCCTGCCATCGCCCCGTACTCGCGCTCAGAAGAGGCTGCTCATGTGGCCGATGAACATCACCGCCCAGATGCCCACGAGGATCGCGAGCCAGCCAGTGTTGCCCACGTGCGATATGTAGCCCTTGGCCTTCTTGTACGCGGCCATGGGCACTGAGGCGACCGCGGCCACTTTTTGCGCACGGCCGGCCCACTTTTCCATGTCCTCGGGCGACATGTTGGACATCATCGACTGCATCTGCTCCAGCTGTGACTCGTCGATGTCGCGCCCCATCATCTTGGACATCGACTTGATCATGGCGGGATCCATGTTTTTCATCATCTCCATCCCCGCCTTCATCATATCGGGCGACATGTTCTTCATCATCTCCATCCCCTGGTCGAGTGACATATCTGGGTTCGTCGTCATGCCCGGCATCGGCGTCGTGGCTGACCGACGTGGCATCGGCGGCATCGCCGCCGTGGACGCGCCGGCGCCGCCGCTGCTCGCCGCCCTGCTCGCCTGCATCTGCGGCGCCATCTGCGCCGCCATCTTCATCATGCTCTTCATCTCGTCCTTGCCCATGTTCTTCATCATCTGGGACGCCATCTTGAGCTGCTCGCGGTCGACGCCCTCAGGCAAGCCCATAGCCCTCATCTGCTCGGGCGTGAGGTTGTCCATCATCTCGGCCTGCGCCGTCAACTGCTCGGGCGTCATCTGGTCGAGCATCGAATCCACCTGCGCTGGGTCGGGCATGCGGCCACCAGGCATCCCTGGCATCGGCGGTGGCACCCACCCGGCACCGCTCGAGCTGCCGCCGCCGGCGGAGGAGGTGCTGATCTCCTCGACGAGTGGCCCATCCTCCTCCTCCTCGATGCCGAGTGCCGCCTCCACCTCCCTGAGTTTGCCCACCACCACAGCGTCGCTCGGATCCATTTTCACCGCCACGGCGAGGTCCGCACGAGCCTCCTCGAGCTTCCCCTGTGCGCGCAGAGCATCGCCGCGCCGGAAGCGCGCCTTGCGGTCCTCGCCGCGCTCGAGCACATTAGTGCACACAGCCGTGGCCGCATCCCAGTCCTGCAGCTTGAGGTGGCAGTTCGCCAGGTTGAGCTGGCACGCCGTCATAAGCTCAGCCACAGCCTTCTTGTCGGCACCGCTCAGCTGCTTGAGTGAAGGCTCAACGAGTTCGATCGCCGAACAGTACTTGGTAGCGGCGGCCGAGTAGTCGGCGCTCTTGAAGGACGAGTTGCCCTCCACTTTGGCTGCCTCACCCTTCTCGACGGCCGCGATCACCGTTTCAGGCACAGACAGCTTGGACGTCTTGAGCCGCTCGACAACCGATATCGTAGGAGCAGCAGTCGTCGCGGCAGCGCGCTTTGGGAGGACGGCTTCAGCTTGCTTCATGTTCCGGCGAACATCGTCGGGCGACATGTTCTTCATCATTTCCGCCGCATTTTGCATCATGGCTGGATTGGACATCATTTGTTGCGCCTGCTGCATCATCGCCGGATTCGACATCATCTCCTGCTGCATCTTCATCATGTTTTGCATATCCTCAGGGCTCATCTTGGCCATCATGTCCTGCGCGGCGCGCATCATTTCTGGATTCATCATTGCCGGATTCATCTAGGCGCGGCGTCGTAAGGTTTTCCGCGAGCGCGGCAGGCACGGGTGCAGCTCGCGTCGTGGCCGCCGGCGCGGGCATTTCACACCACCTTGAAAACCATGACTGAGAAGACGAAACGCCCATCAGAAACAAACGGGAGATGTCGTCTCACGACGCGATGCCCGCAATTGCCCGCGACCCTCTGATTTCGTCATTCTTTCGAGAACATCTTGAAGACCACGTCTCCGCTCGCCTCGCCGACGCACGCACGCCGTGCTCTCGCTGAAGGCTTGCTCAGCTCGCACGAGGATGGACCCAGACTTGGCGGCCCGCATCGAGAAAGTGGCGCAGTACGTGGCTGCGCATCCCAATGGGTCCGCCGAAATGGCTCACCTGCGGGAGCAGCGCGAAAACCCTGCGTTTGCATTCTTGTTCGGCGGGGAAGGCGCTGCCTACTACCAAGACTGTCTCCGCAAGCTAAAGGGCGGCGGAGGTCGCCCAGGCGCCGCTGTTGCCGCTGGTGTGGGTGTCATGGGCGCCGGAGGCCTCATGGGCGTGGCCATGGGTGGCGCCAGTGTGCCCCTGGCCAATCGAGCTGGTGGAGCTGGTGGCATGGGTGGCGGCATGGGTCCTGGTGGCCTGCCGGCGGCGGCTGTGGGCGATTGGGTTCGCGGCATCGGCGGTGCGCCCACGTACGGCGGCCCTGGCCTGGCCATTGGCAGCTCAGCGCTGGGTGGTTTCGACCTCAGCGCTGCTGCTGCGGCTCGCGCAAGCATCGGAGGCTATCGCGGGCCACCCGGCCCGGGCGTCCTGGGTCCCGCGGGTGGTTACGGCCCCCCCGCGAGCGGCCTGCCGCCTTCGAGCTTCGGCGGGCCGTCGGGCTCGTACGCCGCAGCCCCGGGCTTTGGCTCAATGCCGCCCGAGGGCTTCGCGGGTGCGGCGAGCTCTGCGACGAGCGCATTTGGGCAGCGGCTCTCCGCTCTCGATGGGCTGCCGCGCTACCTGCGCGCCGGGCTCGGCGCCGGTCCAATGGGCGTGCCGCCGATGGCCGCCGTGCCCCCGATGGGAGTGCCGCCGATGGGACCCGGGCTCATGGGCGGGCCGATGGGCTCTCAATTAGGATCTCAATTAGGCGAGCCGCCGTCGAGGGCGCTCATCGTGCACCACCTGCCGCCGGACGTGACCTACGAAGAGCTCTTCGATGCGGTCGGCGCCTACGGCAATCTTGAGTCGATCAAGCTGCTCGGCGAGCGCCGGCAGGCCTTCATCAACTTTGTGGAGCCGCAGAGTGCCTTCCTACTGATGATGAGCTGCAACGGCCAGATCGTACTCGGTGGCAAGCAACTCACGCTCATGTACGCCAAGATGCGCCCGCTGCCTCGCGATCTCGTCGCCGCCATCCGGCAGGGCGCCACGCGCAACCTCTACGTGGCCAACGTGCCCGAGAACCTGACGGGGGAGGTGGCAGGCGCGCTCTTCGCGCCCTTTGGCGATCTTGAATCGGTACGACTGGTGAGTCGCAAGCGCGCCGCCTTCGTCAACTACGCGAACGTCACCGCCGCGCTCAAGGCCAAAGAGGCCATGCATTGCAAGGTACTCGCGCGCGAGCCGGGCAGCGCGCTCGACCCGAGCGCGCAGCCCATCCTCATTAACTTCACCTCGGCTCAGCAGAATTGCATGCGCGCGCGAACCGGGCCGCCCGCGGGCAGCTGGGGTGGCGGGCGTGGGCGCAGCGACGGCGGGGGCGGGCGTGGCCGCCATGACGCCGGTGGCTACGGGGGCGTCGATCGCGGTTCCGGTAACGGCAACGGCAGCGGTGGCGGCGGCGGTGGCGGCGGCTACGGCGGTGGCGGCGGGTACGGCGGCGGCGGCGGCGGCGACGGTGGCGATCGTCGCGTGGGCAACGGCTATGGAGAGCGCTCTCAGGCCGGTCGTGGCATCGGCGGCGGCTTTGCGCGCGGCGGACGGGCGGCAGAGCAGCGGCCGCGTGAGCTGCCAGCGTCGCCCGAGCGCTCGCGTGCACTCTACATCGGTGGCGTACCTGACACGGCGAAGCTCGAGGATCTCGCGGCGCTCGTCGAGAGCTTCGCTGTGCTCGAGTCACTTCGACTGGTGCGCGAAAAGAGCTGCGCGTTCCTCAACTTCCTCACTGAGCAGGTGGCCGAGGCTGTGCACGGCAAGCTGACTACGCTAGCTGAGGCGCCGCCCGAGGTACGCGGTAAAGCGCTGACGGTCAACTATGCCAAAGCGCGCCCGTGCACCGAGGGGCACCTCGACAAGATTGTGAGCGGCGGCGCGCGGCGCAAGCTGCGCGTGATTGCTCCCGCGGCGCTCACCGCGCAGCAGGTGCGCGCCACCTTTGGCGGCAAGTCTGAGTCTATCTTGGCATGCGACGACGAGGAGTTGAGCGAGGCCGAGCGCCTCAAGGCGGTGGCGGCGGCGGCGGAGGCCAAGGCCAGGATGGCGGCCAAGGCCAAGGCGGAGAGCGCCGAGTCGGAGAGCGCCGTGGCCTCGGCCTCGGCGGTTGACGGAGGTGACTCGGCGGACGAAGTACCCTCCTCATGGCATGCATTGACCGTGGCCTTTAGCTCGATAACGGCGGCAATGAGCGCCAAGGAGATGCTCGAAGGACTGAGAGGTGCACTTGCTCCTGCATCTGTGGCATACGTGAGCAGCAGCGCCGAGCTGACGCACGAGCAAGTCGCCGCCGTCATCGCCGAGGCCGCGGCAGCGGAGGCCGCCAAGGCGGAGACGGCAGCAGACTTGGGAGCGGCGGAAGCGCCCAGCGCGGTAGAGGACGCGGACGCGGGCGCGGACGAGGCGGCCCGAGACTGTGCCCGAGATTGTGGCGACCAGGTAGCAGAGCTGTCGAGTGCTATGAGCACCGTCAGACTCGCCACGGAGGCGGGAGTGAACGTCACGACCGGGGTGGGTGCCGTTGACGCGAGAGAGGATGCCGCGTGATGCGCGTGATGCGCGCAGCGCAATGGTGAGGTCGGACTGCGGGAGGACGTTGGCGCACTGGCCGGATGTTGCGCGGAGGAGGGCGGGTAGCTGGTATGGAGACGGGGCCAGGGTGGCGGTCAGGAAGTTGCGAAAGACGGCGCACGTGACGGCGCGGGTAACGGCGTGGTCGACGGCGCGTTTGACGGTTGAGGGCTCGCAGTGCTCGATGTGAGCGTGGGCATTCGTGGCATGCATGAAGCAGCAATGCGCCGACTGCGTGATCATGGGTTCGGTCCTGGGCGGGGCGGGAGACGCATTTCGCGGTGGGTACTGCGCGGTGGGCCTCGTGAGGCGGCAAAGCTCGATGGCTTGCCGCAAGGGCCATGGCCAATTGGCTTGTGCGCATTCTGTGCCATGCGGCACACATGAAAATGGTCGGCTTGTGGCATGCATAGGTCATCTTTACGCGCATGTCGCATGTGAGATGTGTGTGCAGTTCGCATATGTCGCTTCCCGGGCCGTCTCGCGCTATCGGTCTCGCTCTGCCGCTCGTCCGGGCTGACCGTCGTGACTGTGGCCGTGTCCCGCGCGCATCCCGCTGCTGCAGGTGCCGTAGAACGACTGTGATGCTGAGTCGTCCGGCGTGCGTGGACCGTGGTATCTCGTGTGTAGGCCCGGTGGGTCGGGGCAGGCGCGCCTCCGCCTGTGTCGAGGGTCCGGTCCGCGGTCGGGGGCCTCGGTCGACAGACGAGACCCCAGACGCGCGCTTTGGAGTCGCTCCGCGCGGGCTCCGGACCATAGCGGTCTCGCCGCCGGCGGTCAGCGCGCCGGGCCGCGCGTCGGTACGCCGTCGCCGGCGACCCGGCGTCCCGGCGGCGACCGGCGCGACGCGGACCCGGACGGCGGCGCCGGCGGTGCTGTGGTGCTGGCGAGATGTCGGGGTCCGGAACGCGTCACCCCCTTGACGTCACCACCTCCGCGATGGCCCCCGTTTCGAGAGCGTTAACTGCTTAGGTGGCGATGTCGGTCCGGAACGTCACCCACCTCCGCGATGGCCCGGCCCCCGTTTCCGGAGCTGGAGCTAGCGCGTTCCGGGACTGCGCGCGGCGCGGGAACCCCAACCGCCCGGGAACCGGCGCTGCCGTACCGACCCTCGCTCCTCGCTCCTCGGTGGCTCGTGTACATGTACCGGCTTTTCCTTCGCGTTAGAGTTTTCACAATGACAATCGTCATCTCAATTGGAACTCACCGAACTCTAAAGTGACGAGGACGTTCGTGCAGGCGCGCGCGAGGCGGGCTGGCGGGGACGGGTGCTCACCTATTATTAAGGACCTATAAGTCGGGCGGGTTCCGGGGCGGGCACTCGACTATGGTTGGACCAAGGTTCTGTTGAGCAGCCGAGTCGCGCTTCCGCTTCTTCTCTCGACGACGGTCAGCCGTGCTCATGAACCGCTTGCCATGCCGACCTCCGTCCGGCACGCTTGGCTGCAAGTCTGCGGTGGCGTTTGAAGATTGTGGCATGGCCGTCGAAATTTTGGGGCGCATGGCCGCTATAGGAGCCGGTGGCGGAGGACGCAGAGGCAATAGCTCTGTCCGCAAATTTGCCAAAAAGGCTGCAGCAGCTGGTGTTGGGCCGCTTCCCTTGACGTCCTTCTCAGCGCTCACATCGATTCGCGTGCGCGACAACAGCTCCTTGCTGCGCCTCGTGTTTCCGAAGTCTGCGGCGGTTGTCCCGACAGCCGCCATTCGAAGCAAAAGAGCACGTCTGGACCAAAAAGCCCGCACCTTCTGGCGGCTTCAGAATGGGATTGCTCGTCAGGACGCAGGACGTCTCAACGCGGAGCCTCGTGAAACAAGTCAAGTCAAGTCAAGTCAAGGCAAGTCAAGACAAGTCAAGACAACACTTTCGAAGGATCGCTCGGGTGTCAATATCGAAATATGTGAACGCGTTACAATCGCCAATGGCCGTGAGAACAGTTTCTCGTTCAGAACATGTACGCGTTGGTGTGTTGTGAATGCATGGAACAGGCTCTTCTGCAACGTTCGCGGCGTGACATGAATGACACGCATCATCTGACAGAGATCCGAGCCGGCGTGCTCTCGTGCCTAGACGGCCTGCCAGGCGTTGTCAACGTGCGCTCCTCGAACGCGGGCCCATCGTCGCCGGCAGCAATCTCCGCATGGGAGCGGAAGCATGCCACGCTGTTGCCAGACGACCTCAAGGACTTTTACCTGCTTTGGGACGGTTTGGCGCTTCGATGGGACGTCATCGCACATAGGCGCGAGATCGTGCCGCTCGGTTGCATGGCCATAAATTCGCTTGCGCAGCTCGAGCCCGTCGACGCAGCAGTGCTGCTTGACGAGCGTGAGGAGTCGCGGCCAGAGTTGCCTAAGGCAGGGCCAGGTGGCCTGCGACCCTTCAATCTCGACGCGACGTGCGAGTGTGGGCGGATACTGCTGCTGCTTGGCTGCGACGGCATGCCGCGCCGCGCCGAGGTGTGGTTCCAAGATGTCTCCTGTGGCCTCACGCGGCTCGCACCCTCGTTTGCTGAGTACTTTCGGCTGCTCGCGGTCAGCCTCGGGCTACCGCGCTGGCCGTATGCGCACACCGATGCGGGCCTCGACCCCACCGCACGGCAATGGTTTCGGCTACTCGCACCCCATCACCTGGCAGTCAGCGAGGACAACGAGCGCTCCGCGACCGCCACCGCCGCGAGCGCGCCGTCGCCAGCGGCGTCGTTGCTGGCTGCCGCCTGGCCGCCGCGCGGCGGCGCCACCAAGGGCTTGGGCCTCGCAGCGCCGCTGACGCACAGCCAGGCACTTGCGCTGCTACAACGGGCGGGTGGCGCTGCCGCGCAGACGGCCACGCCCGTGGCTGCCGGCGCGCCTCGCGAGGCCGTCGCGCTGTTGCACGGCTCGCGCCCCGCTGCTCCCTTCGGTGCGTCAGACGCTCCAGCGGGTGGACGGCCGCGACCCACTGGCGAGGCTGGTGGTGTCCGGCGGCACCGCACTTTAAGAGCAGCGGCCAAGGCGACCGGTCTCAGCAGCAAGATGAATGAATCACGTGCTGTGGCGCATGAGGAATGATCAGATCAACGCAGCAGACGAACTTGGCTTCTTCGCACACACCTTCAACTTCATCGTAAGAAACACACCGCACGCCGTACTGCGTACTCGCTATCGCGATGGCCGCATGCAGCCGGGCTTTTCTCGGCGAGCGTGTCGGCGACAAGCGATCGACCGCTCATACAAGGCAGCTGAAGTCTCGTCGGCTGGAGTTCTCGCGTAGACCGCCAAAGACCGCCGTAGCGGTACACGTCGTTGCCTCACGTCCGCGCCCGCACATGACACGCCTACAGCGTCGCACCGTTCGGTTTAATGAATGATGTATAAATGTAAAGTCGCCACGCCACGCGTTAAACTCACCGCGCCCTCAGGACGTCCTGAGCGGTCGGTCCTCATGCGGCACGTCGCCCCGACTTCGCGCGGTTCGGCCAGCAGGTCCGACCCAAACGCGCGACGTCGCGGGGCGATGCGGCGGCACGTGCAAGACCGCAAGGCGAGCTCTGCCCTCTATGACGTCGCGACGGGGCGACGGCGACGAGCACAACCTGGGCGCGGCTGACGTGTTCTACTGTCGGGAGCTCACTCTTCGGACAGAGTCGGCGCAAAAGGGAAGAGAGCACCGCCCGACCTGGCGAGCAGTGCCTCAGTCGAATCCCTGGCGGGTGGCGCCGATTCAGACGAGACGGTCGTCGCGGCGGGGGCAGACGTGGGAGCGGCAGCGGGGGCGAGGGTCGCACCGAAGGGTCCCGCCATCACTGGGAGACTTGCAGCAGCGGCGCTGCCAGCCAAGACGGGCGGCATCGAGGGAGGCATCTGGGCTCCATGGAAGGTGCGCGAGAGCCGGTCGAGCTGCAAGCTGATGTCATCAATCGAGCGCGAGAGTGGCGAGGCCCGCCCGTCGCGACTGCCAAAGAGCTGCAGCGGCCGGGCGGCGGAGACCTCCATCATGAGAGAACCGATGGCCGCCTCGTCCACCTGGTCGTCGGCGTCGCCCGACAGGCGCGGCCCGCTTATTGAGGATCGGCGCCGCCCGCTGCCAAAGCGCGAGAAGGCGTCGGCCGGAATCTCCTCGAGCGCCTCGTCCTCGTCATCCATCATGAAGGGGAGCTCGTGGTCGGCTGACGTCTGCCGTGGTCGGCAGATCACGCCGGACACTGATGCGCGCGGCGAGCAGCTTGGGGTATCTGGGGTGGATAGGCCCGGGGTGGTGGGTAGGGTGCCGGGGGCGCTCGCGACGCGTGATGGGGACGAGTACGCGGAGAGGACGTTGAGGTCAGCGCCGCGCAGCAAGGTCGAGGCTGTGTGGTGGGGCGGCGTGGCGGCGAAGTCGGCGCCGCCTAGGGCACCGACGGAGAGGGCACTGGCGGTAGCCGGGCTGGAGATCCGCATCGGGACGGACAGGCTCGATGCGGCCGCGGCGGAGAGGGGCAGAGCCGTGGTGGGGATCGCAGTGGGCAGCGCTATGGGCAGACCGCTGAAAGTCCCGCACGCGGCGGGGTTTGGCGCCGGGTTGGGCACATTGGCCGGCGCAGAGGCGATAATGGCGGGCGGCGAGGGGCCCCTGATCCCCATGCCCACGCCGAACGGAAAGAGCGCCCCGTCCATTGGACTTCCGACCGGGCTCTGCCGGAGGACTGTCCCTTCGCCCGAGAACTGCCGCTGCTGTGGGAAGAGGAGCTGTCCCTCGAGGGGCGACGCGCCGCCGGAAGAGCCCGCCTGCGTCGGCTGTGCGCCCGCGGCGCACACGTGTAGGAATGGCGCGCCGTCCACCGGACTGCCGTAGAGGGACCCTCGGCGCGAGCCATGTCGCGAGCCTTGTCGAGAGCCATCACGGGAGCCGTGGCGGTTCGGGTCGTCACGAGAGGCGTAAGAGGAGGCGCCGGCCGCATCCGAGGGCGCCGGGTTGGGCGCATCCGACGATCGGCCGAGGATGGCGCATGGGTGGCTAGCCGAGGCGAGAGCGGCCGACAGCGCGGAAGTTGGGCGGGAGCCCGACATTGGCAAGGACAGTGGCGCAACCGTGCTCGACGGCCGGCTCGGCGTACCGAAGAGGGGTGGCGGCGAGTGTGTCGGCAAAAAGGGTGAAAGGCTGCCTGGCGACGCCGCCAGAGCCGCCCCGAGGGCGCCCATAGGTGGCGAGGCGCTCAGCGCCACCCCGAGGGCGCCCATAGGTGGCGAGGCGCTCAACGGCGCAATCAACGCAATCGGCGGAGCCGAGGGCGCGAAGAGCGGCGAGGCAGTATGTGAGCAGAAGCCGCCGCCGCTCTTCGCGCCCTCGGCTCCGCCGATTGCGTTGATTGCGCCGTTGAGCGCCTCGCCACCTATGGGCGC
>Ga0209550_10007111_pt1 | contig 10374 bp, 5 predicted proteins | sample LauGreSuBDMM15SN_2_FD_187567 | JGI IMG/M metagenome (GOLD analysis project Ga0209550, IMG submission 187567) | Freshwater lake microbial communities from Lake Michigan, USA - Su13.BD.MM15.SN (SPAdes) (version 5) | ecosystem: Environmental > Aquatic > Freshwater > Lake | place: Lake Michigan, USA... | reverse complement strand
CTGTTCATGAATAGAGAGCCGATGGCAACCACGACAGCTTCGAAACGATCGGACATGATGACGACGGTCGTCCGCTCCTTGCCGGTCGGCTTGCTGAGGACTGTACCCGCCGTCGGCATGCTCAAGGTCGGCGCATGGACCGTTGTCGGTGTCTTGATCTCGGTAATGGCCGGCGCGGTCGGCTGGGTCGTGATCGGCGCATAGACCGTGTTCGGTGCGTCGAGGTCTGACGTGTTCCCCGCTGCCGGCTCGGTCGAGGTCAGGCTCGGATTGATCCCTGGGATCCTCGACGCCATTGTAGGTTCTGCTGCCGGCATCGCATGCGCTTTCTCGGCCGCCGCTTTCTCGGCCGCCGCTTTCTCGGCCGCCGCCTTCTCGGCCGCCGCCTTCTCGGGGCAGGGCAGGGGGCACGACGCGGGGCAACTGGACTGCATAAACATTGGAATACGTTCGCACTCGCCCTGCTTAGACCAGATGGCGCATGGCACTTGTGGGTCGTCTTGCCCACGCTGGCAGTCGTCGGCTGAGTTGTGCGCGTTGTCAAGTGCCAAGCATTCTGGACACTGCTTGCACGGGGTGTAGGTGCACGTTTCTTGCAATGGCGCGTTGCTCTCCGCGCACCACGACTTGCACTCGACTTTCGCTTCATCGAACGTGTCCCGTCTGCGCAGGCCTGTCGTGTCCCCGAGGACGTCTGTCGCGTTATGGAGCAAAAAGGTCGGCACGCTCACGTTGGTCGTGTCAAGAACAGCACTCTCCCTCACGGAAACCAGCCGTGCACCGTGGCCTAGGTCTGTCGCGTTCCGAAGAAGAACGATAGGCGCGCTTTCGTTCGTCAGGTCAAGAGCAGCCCTCGGGTCGGTGTCCCTCACGGATAGTAGCCTTGCGGTGTATCCTGATGCCGAGGAGACCATACAGGCCAAAGCGAAGACATACGCACGCCGAGCATGGCTGCTGACACTTTGCGAGAGGCGCGCTCGTCGTCGTTCGTGTGGGCTGGTTGATGTCCCGACTCTCACTGCATCGGGCATCCGCGTCATCGGAGACGAGGCTGGCAGCAGCTCTAGAGCGACGCTCTGCCTGAAATTCCGTCCTTTTTAGGGAGTTTTCGAGTTTGAAGAACAGCCCCCGCAAAAGGAAATTCTAGTGAACGCAAATGCATGCTGGAAAACGCATCTATACGCAATGCGGCCTCGAGCGCTTACAAAACACTTGTCAATGGCCCGCCGTGTGCTCCCCTCGCTGTTCTATCCTTCGCTCGCGTCGTCGCTCGAGCTGTCGCTCTTTCGCGCTTCCAGTCAGCTCGTCCGCTGCCCTGGCGGCATCATACAATCCCTCCAAGGCCTCGTTGTTCGTGATCACCGCCTGCACGAAGGCGCGCGTGTTCCGAGTCGGCTCACCCAACTCCTCAAGCAGCAGAGCGACTGCCTCGACTGTGCAGATGCGCAGCGCCTCGGGGTCGGCATGCTGCTGCGACACGGTCCTGGCGGACGCCTCCGCGTAGCCGTGCTGCGCGCGGCTGTAGACAGAGAGCGTCGTCGGGTGCAACGCGACGTGTTGGAGCGGCGGCAGATCCTGCTGCTGACGCAGCTTGCACAAGTGACGGAACATCATCCTTGCGGAGCGGTAGACAGCATCCAAGACGACCACTCGTAGAAGAGGTAGCGAGGCTGAGGCGGCCGATAAGGCGGCCGAGCACGAGGCTGAGGCGGCCGTGCACGAGGCGTCTCCTGATGCACCGTGGGCCTGCGCACGCCACGGCGACGATGCCGGGAGCGCGCTCGCAAACTGCTGCACCGTGAGCGCGCCATCGCCGGGCCACAGCATCATCGAGTGCACTGGGTCCGAGTTGATCTCGGCGATCAGGGATTCGAGCGCGCCGGTCTGACCAAAAATGAAGAGCTTGGCCTGATCGGGCGGCAGCTGCATGAGCAGAAGCTTGGCATCGTCCGAAGCACGATAATACTCCTTGTGGTGCATGAGCACGAGCACGCGCACAGGCAAAGCCAGCTTCACTGCGCTGCAGCGGCTGCAGATGCACCTCTGCTCACGATCGTGCCAGCATCGTGGGCAACGATTGGCTTGCGCTACCAAGCGCCTGGCAAGAGATGCGCTGGCCTGCTCTTCGAGTACCGTCGAATTTGAGACGCCGCTGTTCATGAGCTCCTGCACAAGTGCTGTGGCCGCTGTGTGGCCAGCGCGCCGAATTTCAGCTCGCTTGTGCTGTCCCGCCGTTATCTTATCGGGATCAGGCAAGCGCTCCTTGAGCGGAGGAGGTGGTGGGAAGTACCACAAGCCATGCGAGTTCTCGGTACTCATCAACATACGCTGCGCCATCGCGCTGGCGAGGCCCCCTGTCGGCATTTCCAATTGTGGAGGTGCCACGTGGCGCGTTTTCCCGGCACTTCGATTTAAGGGGCCAATGCATCCGCCCCTCGGGGGGGCATGCATGCATTCAGCTTCGTCTGAATTTCAGCTGTTTCTTGTTTGCTCTTCGCGATCTGGCGTATCGTACGACATGGTCCGCCGCCGACCACCAAGTTTCGAGTGCGCTACGAGAATTCCGGCGGCGCGCATGACTGCTGCAGAGATCAGAATGTTTCGAATTGCTGCGTCGCCCATCAAAGGGCCGCTCTCCTCATCATCGTGTCCTGAGCTACCATCGTTTCCCACGCGAGCAGCCACTGCTGCTGACGAAGCCGAGCCAAAGAGAACCCTCGGCGGACAAGCACAGGTAGACGCTGTGGCCAACATCCGTGCCCAGGTGCGAGAGCATCGCTCCGCGCTCATCAAGGGCGAGAGGAAAAGCCTCGGCGCATACGGCTCGCCGTTCACCGACCCTGAGTCAATCTGGGAGGCGTTGCGTGCAAAGAATGGCACAGCGACGGTACTCGTGCGCGGCTCGTGGCTGCGCAAGCAGCCGTCACACTGCCGGCTGCCGCGGCGAGGCTCGCTACCGCCGGAAGCGACCATTGGCGTCGACGAGCTGCAGTCCATCTATGCAAACTCACGCAAGGGCGCTGAGCAGTGTGCAGCCCTCCCTGTGATCGCCGTTTCGCAAGCGTGGCGGAGCGCGAGCGATCCCGACCCGGATGGCCAGGTGTGCTTCGCCCTGATCGAGGCTCTCAACGCGCGATGGCCCGAGTTTGCGCGATGGGGATGCGTGGACGTCGGCCTCTTCATCTACTCCTCGTCGCTCCAGCAGGAGCCGCGTGACCTCTTCCAGCAGATGACCTTTGAGTGCGCGATCCAGTCGCTCCCCCTCTGGTACGCGCATGCACGCACCACCGTCTGGTTCGTCACGACTGGAGGTGCGGGCGGAAGCGAGGCGTCCCCGGCCTTCAAGTTTGGCGACGGCGGCTGGGCCGTGTTCGAGTGGGCACTCGCGCTCCTGCTCACCCCGACCCACACTGGTACCAACGTCGAGTCGACCTCATGGCCCATGCTCGTCGATCTGAGCTACAAGCGCCAGGGCGAGGCGCACCCGACGAGCGGCGTGAGCGTGACGAGCGGCACGACAAGGGGGCTCTTCCGAAGGCCGCCGCCGCCCGAACCGCGCGCCTTTTTCAAGGGCCATGCTTTCGGCGCCAAGGCGTACGACGAGCTCTCCGAGCGCGACACGATGGCAGCGCCCTTATTCCACGCGGCGGTCCTTGGAGTGCTTGGCTCGGCGCCGTGCCTCCACTACGCGCGTCAGCACTGGCAGGACGCCGACATGTGTGCACTCGTGCTCATGCTGCCTCTGTGCACTCGGCTTCAGAGCCTCATGCTCGCGACTAATGCGATCGGAGATGCGGGCGTCTGTGCGTTAGCTCGACTCTTCGACGAGGACTCGAGGGCCCTCCCGATGCTCACCCTTCTGGATCTGAGCGACAATCGCATCGCGGAGTCGGGCCTGAGCGCACTCGGGGCGCTCCTCCACCCCCACGCAGGGGTTGGCGCAACAGCGAGCTTGGCGAGCGGCGCGCGCCTCACAGCGATCATACAAGCCCAGATGCCGAGCGCTCTCGCGCAGCGCTTGCTCCCCCACATCGCAGAGTCGCCCCCCCAGCCCCCTCGCGCGCCGCTCCCGCTCTTGCGCCTTCTCGACCTCTCGGGGAACGTGCGCGTCGCGCCCGAGGCGTACGCGCCGCTTCGTGCCGCCCTCATCGAGCGGCGCATCCGCCCCCCGCCGCTGCCGGGGATCGAGTTTGTGTCGGCGCTCCGCGTGCTGGACACTGACGGCCGCGTGCTCGGCGCAACCAGCCAGCGGACCACGAGCCCGCAGACGAAAGTACATGTATATTAAAGAGGATGAGGCAAGTGGCGCATCTCGAGGCAGGCAGCAGCCCCCAACAGCAACACCAAAACGCAAAAGGCGGCCCCCGTTGAAAGCATTATGCGTGATTTTGGAAGCCTTCAAAAGAGGAGCACAAAAAATAGAACACGTGTCCTTCTCTGCGGATGTGGCTTGTGGGAGGATCGAGACGATCACGATAAGTCATAAGATCACGACGATTGTTCATTGTAGCGCGAAAAAGACGCGTCGGCGGATGGCGCGCCGCCCCTATCCGTGTGGATGTATAATGCTTCCGATGCGCGATGGGGACTGGGCGTATGCTGAGCATTAATGCTGGTTGCTGCCGGGGGGGGTGACTTTTGCACCTCTGTTCTCTCTCTCTCCGGGGGCGGGATCTGGGGTCTTGGGGCGTGGTTGCATGGTTCTTGGCGTGGGGCACACATCATGTGAATACTGAAGTCTACTTTTCACGTGTTAAATTTGTTTGATTGAAGTGCATCTTGCACTCAGGCAAGGCGTAGGCTAGGCTACATGCCCGATGCTATATACTATAGCACATACCCGATGCCCCGTGCGGTAGACCTGCAAGTGGCAGACCCGCATGATCGCGAACGTCAGCACGACGAAACGAGCTCGCGATCTCACGTCCGTTCAAGTCTTTTCCTGGAAAAATTTGATCCCGCGTTGAGATGCTAATGAAAGATCCACTTCTCGATTATGATCTGCCGAAAAGAGAGCATGTGGTGATCGGAATCCGAACCAAGAATCCGTAATCACTCGTTGTAAGGCGCACTCGCGATGTCGCTGCCGTCGCCAGCGCCATCGACCCCATGCTGACATCGATGCCCCCCACTCCTTTCCCACAGAACACTAATCCAATGGCTCTCTCGCTCGCTGTCCACGCTCCGCTCGCCTTCTCCGCGCCCGTCGCCTACAGCGGCACGCGCGCACTGCACATCGCGATGCAGCAGAAGAATGTTGGCTTCCAGGACCCGGCCCAGGAGCGCAATCGCGCCGCGGCCTCGGCGAAGGCGGGCGAGTTCTGCTACGGCCTCCCCGGCGCGCTCGCGCCGGTGGGAAACTTCGACCCGTTCAACCTGCTTGACGGCAAGACCTTCGAGCAGGTGCGCACGTGGCGTGAGGCAGAGCTTGCCCACTGCCGTGTCGGCATGCTCTCGGCGGCGGGCTTCCTCGTCCAGGAGAAGTTCCACCCGCTCTTCTCGGGTGACGGCGGCACCGCCTTCGACCAGTTCGACAACCTGCCGCCGGTCATGTGGGTGCTGATCACGCTCGGCATCGGTGCGTGCGAGTCGCTGCGCATCTCGGTCGGCTGGTCGAACCCAAGCGAACCCGAGCACGTGTTCCAGAAGCTCAAGCCCGAGTACGTGCCCGGCGACATTGGCTTCGACCCGCTCGGCCTCAAGCCCACGGACCCGGAGGAGTTCCGCATCATGCAAACCAAGGAGCTTCAGAACGGCCGTCTCGCCATGCTCGCCGCCGCGGGTTTCCTGGCGCAGGAGTTCGCCACCGGCTCGACCTGGGGCACGTACTTCGGCCGCCCCGACCTGTAAGCGATCCGACCGCGCGCATAGAATGATCAATAAGCGCCCGAATCCGAGAGACCAAGTCAGCGTCTCTGCCGCACGAACGAGGGCCCACGGTCACAAGGGCTGTGAGTTGCTGAGTTCTGCTTCCTGGACGAATGCAAGACGTGTATCAGCGAAATTCGCGCGTGTTCGTGTGCCCGAAAAGCCATACGTGCTGCGCGAATCCGTCATGGTAAGCGTCTTTTCGGGGTTTGCGTGTTGTTGCATCTCGTTTGAAATTTGCGATAGACAGAAGACCCAAGACCATCACGCCACAGACTTTGCAGAATCAGACACGCCCGCGTGCGCTGCGGCGCGTGAACGGCGCGTGCCGGCTGCCGCGCGAGACCCGTCACGACCCGCGCGTACGGAAGTCGAGCTACGAACCGGTACCGCGCGGCAGCACCTCTCTACTTCTACCGCGTATTCGAATTGACCAACGAATCAAATATATTTTATATAGTGCGCGATATCGCGCCTTCCGATCGCGACAACCAAGCAATTTGGATATGCGTATCGCCCCCTCGCCACGTGTGCGCTGCCTGTTGGCGTGTGTTACTTACTTACTTACTTACTTACTGGATATGCGTATCGCGTCGCGCAGCCGGGGCGGGACGGTCGCCGCCCGGCCCGCGTGCCGTGCTGCGCCGCGCCGGCGAGACGCGATGCGGCGGCGTACGAACCGTTGGTACTATCCGGTTCGTGCCGCAACACCATCCGACAGAATCATTCGGGATCGGACGAGCCGTGCATGCAAGTCGCGCTGACTTGGATGCATGCAACGGGATCGGACGAGCCGTGCATTGGCCGATAACGCCGTGCAGCGCGTTATACTGCGCGTCATTTCGCGCATATTCCGATCGTCGAGTGAGCTCGACCACCAGCACGTCCCGGTACTGTACATGTGCTAGCCTCAATAGTCGATGTAGTCGTCACCGTCGTCCTCGAAGGTGTGAAGCTTCTCGCGCCCAACAGCTCCAGCTGCCGCCGGATTGCGCGCATGCGCTTCGTAGTGCGAAGCGGCCGCTGCTCGGCGCTGTGCATCGAGGCCGCCGCCGATGATGCCACCATCGTCGTCGAAGTTGCGGTGCCCGGGGCGGCGCCCGCCGGTGCGGCCTCCGCGATCCGCGAAACGACCCGCGAAACGAGAGTCGACTTCGGCTTTGCTTTTCTTCTTGTTGTCTCTTGAGCGACGATAGAGCTGCCAGAAGGCGGTGATGGCAACGGCGACCCCGCCCATGAGGATCTTAGGCCAGAGAGGCGCAGCGGGCGGCTCGTACGGCAGCGACGACTGGTAGAAGCGCAGCACATGGCTGCCGATGCCGCCGCCGCTGGCGGCGCCCGTCTCGTCAGCGCCGCCCTCTACAAGGACGGAGCTGCCGGAGGCCATGAGCAGTCGTCCACTGCTGGCCGCGCCGAGCGTGCACGGCGTGGGCACGAGCGAAGCATCCGTGCCCTCCCCGTCGAAGGCAGTGTCGTACGTGCACGAGTATGCAAAGGGTGGCGGCGGCGGCAGCCTCTCTAGGTACACGTGCGACAGCGTCTCGGGCTCTGCCGTGTGGTAGATCGTCGAGACGTTACGCGCTTGCAGGCTGGAAGTCCCCACAGAGAAGAGGTAGCCGCGCACCGCTGCAAGGCTGGTCGCAGCCTCGTCCGATCGGCCTGGAGGAGCCACGAGCGTATCCAGCCAGCGACACTCGATCCCGCCTCGCGCGCCGCCGGTGTCCTCTGGAGGCGGCGGCGCGGCGCGCGCGCGGCTGTTGAAGACCATCGTAGCGCCGTCGCTGGTGCTAGCATACAGCAGCTGATTCACGTGCTGGTCGAAGGCCAGACCGGTGAGCCGGCCGCCACTCGAGAGCGTCGCCTCGGGCAGCGCGCACTCTCGCGGCGGCGCTCGACGCGTGAGCTCAATGAGCACGAGGCGTTCAGGGGTCAGCAGCGCGATGGTACTTGCGCTGCGCACTGCACGGCGCAGCCCGGTGACGCCTGTCGAGACGCCGTTGAGAATGGTGCCCTCCATGCTGAGCGTCACGATCACGCCATCCGAGCGCAGCGCCATGAACGCGGCATCCCTCTTGCTGCCCTTGCTGCTGCCGCGGCTGCCGCCGCCGCCGCCCCCGCTCGACGGCATCGCCTCCAGCCCTATCAGGGAGGCGAGTGGCATCGGAGAGGCGAGTGGCGCGGCCGGCGGCGCCATCGCAACCTCCGACGATGCTGGCGTGGCCGACGCTGCTGCCGTGGCAGGCGCCTCCCCGGCCGCCGTCGTGCCGTCGGGCTCGGCCGACGACGGCATGCCCTCGCTGGGGTCGACGGCGGCCGTGCTGAAGCCAACGTCCGGCCACGTGAGGTTAGCCTCCTTGAGCACTTCGATACGGAGGCGCGCGTCGGGTGAGGGCGGCATCTTTGGCGAGAGGCGCAGCAGCGCGAACCCAAACCGATCGCGCTCAGGGTATCGGATGACGGCGCCCACGAGTGTAGGCGAAGGGATGCCCTTGCTCTTGGCATCGGTGGGCGTCGCACCATAAAAGGAAATGCCCACGACGAGAGCGGGCGGGTTTGCGAGCGCCACGGGCGCGACCATTGGCCGACCCACCCCATCCAGCACGTGCACGTTACCCCGTGCATCCGCCACCACTGCCAGCCGCGCCGCCGAGCCCTGCGCCGCCGGCAGTAGCGCCGCCGCCGTGATGGGCGCTGAAAGCGTATATGCACCGACGAGGCGCACGAAGGGGCTGAGCTGCACGGGGAGCGCCGGCCCCGTCGGAGACGCGAGGGTGAGCGTCCTGGTGACGATCGTGCTGTCCGCAGGTGTCACTTTGCCGGTGGCGCTCTTCTTGGCGGCTTTACGTTCGGCCGCCGCCTTGTGCTTGGCCGCCCTCTTCTCGGCCGCCGCTTTCTCGGCCGCTGCCTTCTTCTCGGCCGCCGCCTTCTTATCGGCCGCCGCCTTCTCGGCTGCCAACGCCTTCTCGGCCGCCTTCTTCTCGGCCGCCGCCTTCTTCTCGGCCGCCGCCTTATCCTTCTTGACATTGTCGACGCCCTTTGGCTCGCTCGGCTGGACCGTCGGCGTGGCCGGCTCAGAGGCCGGCTTGAGCGGCGTCGCGAAAAGTGATGGCGTGTGTGGCGTCGCGGGCAGTGGCGGCAGCTGCGACGTGGTGGAACCAACGCGCTGCTCAAGCACAAGCGCCTCCAATCGGGCCATGCGCTCCGACTGCGCTTGCATGGTCAGCATGAGCGCGCGGATCTCATCGGCTAGTGAGGCGGCCTCTCCAGCGACGGGTGGCTGCGAACCCCACGCCTCACACACCAACAAGAGCGCGGCTAGGCGCCGCATGGATTTTGGTGGTGTGAATGGCCGCACTAGCTTTATTGGTGGTCTCTTCGCTTCCCGACTGACGAGTCACTCGTTCGACCTGTGAACGTTGTTGTGTTTAACCACTGTTAACCCCAAAACGGACGCCTCCTACCAACGCCCTCGTGCTTCGATGGAGTCTGAAAGCAGCCCTCCGCTTCCTGACTCGATGGCGAGCGCCGGCCTGGCCTTGCTCACCAGGGGTGCCGTGGCTCTCAAGCATGGCAAGCACCGATCCTCGCGCAAATTTGTGCTGAGTGCTGACTTTTCAGAGCTGCGATGGCGATCCAGCGGCCTGCAAGTGCTGCGAGTGCCACGTCGGCGGGAGCGGTGCATTGAGACGGCCTCGATAGCTGCTGTCGACGCCCAGCACGATTCATCCATCCACGCCGCACACCCTCATCGTTTGTGCCTGAGCATCGTGTTGACAGCTGCGTTCCACGGCACGCACCAACAGCAGCTATCAACTCGGCAGACATTGGACCTGAGCTTCGTTGACAGGGAGGCATTCGAGTTGTGGGACGCTGCCTTGCGTCACCTCGTGCTCCTGCGCCGGTGGAAGCACGCCGCGTCTGCACCGCTCGTGGGCACACGTGTGCGGGTCGGCTCGCTGGGGAGCGGGACGGCCGAGGCATTCGATGATGTGCGCTGCTGCTACTGCGTGCGCATGGATGTGACCGGCGAGCGTACTGCGTGCTCTGCGCATGCGCTCGACGCCCTGGATGCGAGGCATGAGAGCACCTCCTGGGAACGCGCTGAGGAAGCCAAGCACTCCTTTGACGAAGCCAAGCACTCCTTTGACGAAGCCAAGCACTCCTTTGAGGAAGCCAAGCACTCCTTTGACGAGCCAGCCATGCTTCCGGCTCCTTGCCTCCGCAACCTCGAAGGCATCCAAGTAGCAAGTACAGTAGGCCGTCCGGTCAGTGCGGACGGTCCGAGCAGTTCGCCGCACCATGAGGAGGAGAAGGGGGTGCCGCTCTTCCACACGCTTCAGGTCAGCGCGCGCGAGGCACGGCCGGCTGCTGAGCCCATCGTCGCTCCCAGCCATTGCCAACACGGCGCGTGCGCCGCACCGGGCGCCACGCTCGAGTTCTTTGCGGCGCTACCGCTCGCCATGGTTCTCGACGGATCCGAGCGCATCTCGAGGAGTGGGGACGAGG
>Ga0209550_10007109_pt1 | contig 10378 bp, 10 predicted proteins | sample LauGreSuBDMM15SN_2_FD_187567 | JGI IMG/M metagenome (GOLD analysis project Ga0209550, IMG submission 187567) | Freshwater lake microbial communities from Lake Michigan, USA - Su13.BD.MM15.SN (SPAdes) (version 5) | ecosystem: Environmental > Aquatic > Freshwater > Lake | place: Lake Michigan... | reverse complement strand
ATGCAAAAAAGTAACAAAAAAAATCAATCCGCCGCGGCGGATGAAATTTTAACTATCAGCCTAAAATCAAGGAACTCGCCGGAAGATTATGTTACTTTAGAGGAAGTGCCTCCGCCGCGGCGGATTGATTTTTTAACGGCTGATAATTCAAATTTCTAGCACTTTTTATTCGAGGGCGCCAAACTAGGGGATCGACTATCTATTAATGAAAGATTAAAAGACTGTGTTACTTTAATGGCCTTGATTTTTTAACGGCTGAAAATTCAAATTTCTAGCACTTTTTATTCGAGGGCTCCAAACTAGGGAATCGACTATCTATTAATGAAAGATTAAAAGACTGTGTTACTTTAATGGCCAACTTTTTATATAAATAGCTCCTGAAGACAAAGGAGCTATTTTTTATAATTATTTAATTACCTAAGAACCAATACCCCAAGCCCACTAATTGAAGCCTTTGATATCTTTATGGATTGACACCAAAAAAGGTAAACGGGCCTTAAATAAGCTTCCCTTTGATTAAGTCTTTCAACGCCTATTCCACTTTTAAATCCCCTTGAAATTAAGTAGTTTTAGCTATTTTTTTGCTAAAACCAATATTTTTAGTAGATTGTACTCTGAAGCTTACTACTTCATACTTATTAACTAACCATAAATTCTACAAAATGTCAAAAATGTTAACAGCTTATTGCATGAAAACAAAGGAAAAAAACGTTCCAATGCAGGATGCAGTAATAACCAAAACAGCCCGTGGCGGATACATGGCACAGGGTAATGATGGAAAAGGAAATAAAATGACCACCATGCTATCTGAAGCAACTGCTTTAGAGGCAGTTAAAAATGGCGTAGCTAAAAAAGGCTGGTAATTTTAATCATTCAATTTATTCGAGCCATTCGCTAACAGCGGATGGCTTTTTTTATGTCCAATTTGATTGATTGTAAATCCTAAACTTGAAGGAGTATCCATTACAATTTGATAAAGTCAAGATACTTGGAATATTTTACCAGTAAATAAGTAAAAACAATCGCTCCAATTACATCAATAGAATAATGTACATGCTGAACAAGGACTAGTGAACCTACGAGAAGAGAGGTAGATAAAGCAAATAACTTATCTCTCTTTTTTTGCAGACATAAGTAAAACATAAACAGGTTAGCAGTATGGCCTGAAAAAAAAAGATCCTTTGTAATAAATACACTACTGCCTCCATAGCTAAGACTGGTTATAGGATCCTTTAAAATAATCAAACCGTTTGGAGGATCTAGGGGTATTATTGAAATAGTGATTATTCTTAAGAGGGTGATTATTATTAAAAAATATAGCGTCATCAAAAAAATTGCAGGTTTCTGTATGCATCGGACAAGTATCAACAAGGAAGTAGACCATACCAATATAAAGATTACAACAGAAAAGTCCATTGAAGGTATACGTTGCAATAGCCAATCGTTCAGCACGATTCCTTGCCTAGCTTCAATTTTAGAAAAAAAGGTAGGTAGTATAAGGAGTATAGATGGAAATAAGAGGATGCCAATAATAACTTTTTTTCTAAATAAGCTGCTAGCCCATGCTTCGCTCCAGGTGCTATTACTGTAATAAGGGTAAGAGATAGGATTGTCCACTTTACAAATGTAAAGACTCTTTTTAAAAAAGTATTTTTTAATTAAAATTTTAGGTGATTAGATTTTCTTATCTATAAAGCTTTTCATTCGATGTAAAAATTTGAAGAGAGAAGTCATGTTTTCAACTTCTTCCACCACTAGGATACCATTTTTGCCTACTTGTTTTAATTTAGCCTTGTTAGTTTCTTTTTGCAAAAATTGTAAAATGCCATTAAAGATTTCACTTTGGAAATAGGGTGAATCGGGATTGCTTACGAAGAAACATTTAAGCGCATCGTTTTTTAGTATCATTTTTTCAAAACCTAGTTCTACAGCAATTTTTCTACAACGCACTGTGATAAAAAGGTCTTCTACGGATGCAGGTATTGGCCCAAATCGATCCGTCATTTCAATATGAAAGTCACTGAGGTTAGTTTCAGTTTCACAATTATCTAATCGGCTGTATAAGCTTAATCTTTCGGTGATGCTTTCAACGTATGTATCAGGTATTAAGATCTCTAAATCCGTGTCAATGCTACAATCTTTTACAAAATCATCTTGTTGCTGAATCTCTTCTTTAAAAAGCTCTTTAAATTCTGATCGCTTTAATTCTTTAATCGCTTCATCCAAAATTTTCTGATACATTTCAAAACCAATTTCTGCAATAAAACCACTTTGTTCACCACCCAGCATATTGCCTGCCCCACGAATATCTAAGTCTCTCATCGCTATCTGAAACCCACTACCTAAATCACTATATTGCTCTAGTGTGCTCAACCTTTTTCTGCTATCAGTAGGTAAAGTACTCATAGGAGGAGCAAGCAAATAACAAAATGCTTTTTTATTACTTCTACCAACTCTTCCACGTAATTGATGCAAATCACTTAATCCAAATTGATGGGCATTATTTACAATGATGGTATTCACATTGGGAATGTCAACCCCACTTTCTACAATGTTGGTACAAACCAATACATCATATTTTTTATCCATAAAATCTAGGATGGTATCTTCTAGTTGATCTCCATCCATTTGACCATGTGCAAAGGCAATACTAATATCTGGGCACAGTCCTTGAATTAAGCCCTTCATTTCAGCTAGGCCATTGACACGGTTGTGAATGAAAAAAACTTGTCCACCTCTTTCAGTTTCATAATAAATAATATCTCTTATGGCATCTTGATTAAATACCATTACCTCCGTTTGTATTGGTTGTCTATTGGGTGGAGGCGTGTTGATAATACTTAAATCACGTGCGCCCATTAAACTGAATTGAAGTGTTCTTGGTATAGGCGTTGCCGTTAGTGTTAACGAATCTACAGTAGTTCGTAACTGTTTTAATTTTTCTTTTGCAGTAACACCAAATTTCTGCTCCTCATCAATTACCATTAAGCCTAAATCTTTAAATTGTACATCCTTGCTTAATAGGGCATGGGTGCCAATAATAATATCAATTTTTCCTTCTGCAACTTTCTTAAGGGTTTCTTTTTTTTCTTTAGCCGATTTAAAACGGTTGATAAAATCTACGGTTACTGGAAAATCTTTTAGCCGCTCACCGAAAGTTTTGAAATGCTGATAGGCTAAAATAGTAGTAGGAACTAATACTGCAGCCTGTTTGCCATCGCAGCAAGTTTTAAAAGCAGCTCGGATGGCTACTTCTGTTTTACCAAATCCAACATCACCACATACCAACCTATCCATCGGAGCAGGTTTTTCCATATCTCTTTTTACATCCTCTACCGCCTTGCCCTGGTCAGGAGTGTCCTCGTAAATAAAAGAAGCTTCTAGTTCCGTTTGTAAATAATTATCAGGGCTGTGCATAAAACCAGCCTGGCTCTTTCTTTGTGCATATAATTTGATTAAATCGGTTGCAATATCTTTAACTTGTTTTTTCGTCTTCTCTTTTAATTTGTTCCAAACATCACTTCCTAGCTTATTCATTTTTGGCACACTACCTTCCTTGCCACTGTATTTTCCAATTTTATGTAAGGATGAAATATTTACATACAATAGGTCACCATCTTTATACTGAATCCTAACTGATTCTTGCATTCTGCCATTGGCTTCAATTTTTTGTAGGCCGCTGAATACCCCCACTCCATGGTCTATATGAGTTACGTAATCACCGGGTTGTAGTTCACGCAGCGTTTTTAAAGTGAGGGCTTTATTTTTACTAAAGGCCTGCTTGACTTTGTATTTATGATATCGTTGAAATATTTCATGGTCGGTATAGCAAACTAATTTCAGATCTTCATCTATAAAACCTTCGTGAATAGATGTGGGTATAGGAGTAACAGGAATTTCAGCCTGTAAGTCGGTAAAAATTATATGTAACCTTTCTAATTGTTTTGGATTGTCAGCGAAAAGAAAAATATTATAATGGCTGCTTTCAAATTCCTTTAAATTTTTTATTAATAGATCGAATTGTCGGTTGAAAGCTGGCTGTGATTGAATTGAATACTTCAACACACATGATTGCTCCTTTGGATAGAGGGGAGTAAAATAACTTTTGGTTCCAAACTCTATTATGTGGCGTTGTAAAATTTGTTTTTCAATAAATGTTACATTGGTAAAGTCATGTTCACTTACCTCTGCTTTTTCATTTATTTCATGATCGTCTTCATTGGTCAACTTTCGGTTGTCAATGTTCATGTCCATCACCGCCAAATATAGTTCGAGGTCTTCTTGCTGCTGTTCAATTTTTTCTTTGATAAATTGCCAGTCTGCTGTCCAAATGACTGTATTTTCCGATAAAAATTCGAGTAGGGAAACTTTATTATCAGCATCGCCTCCAAATGTTTTGGGGAGGGATTCTACATTTGGAATAATATTTACTTGTAGTAGCTTGCGTTCGCTCAACTGTGATTCTGGATCGAATATCCGAATGCTGTCAACCTCATTGCCAAACAATTCTATTCGATAAGGTTTTTCATTTCCAAAGGAATAAATATCGAGGATGCCTCCCCGTATAGCAAACTGTCCGGGTTCATACACGAAATCAGTTCTTTCAAATCCGTAATCTACAAATTTGGATAAAATGTTATTTATATCCAGTAATTCACTCTGCTTGATTGAAATAATATTTTGGATTAAAGTATTTGGCAAGACAACTTTTTCAAATAAGGCTTCTGGGTAGGTGATAAGTACTTTCTTGTTGCAGCCACCAGCTATTTTTGTTAATGCTTCTGTTCTTAGCATTACGTGGCTACTATTGAGTAGTCGATAATTTTTCTTGTTTTTAAAGGAAGAAGGAAAATAAAAAATATCTAAGGCCTGTGTAAGATTTTCGAATGTATTATGAAAATAGGCGGCTTCTTCAGCATCTCTTAGAATAACTAGGTGATTGAGTTGGCTAGTAGCGGAATGATTAAAAATAGCCGAAAGAACGAACTCAGTGGCACTACCCCGAAGTCCAGAAAGATGAATCAGCTGCATTTTAGACAAAGTAATCCTGTCCGCAATTTGAAAACAGCGGGGGTCTTTTGCATATTCTTTCAACAACAATTCCAAATTCATCCTATTGCAAAGATAAGAATACATGGATGATTATGAAAAGTAAGATTACATTCATTGGGTTGTATTGCCCAATAATTTAGCCGAATTAGCCACTAGAGATACTGTAAAATCTTTCCTACAATAAAAAGTAAAAATTTTATTAAGTATATCCTCATTTGAAAAATGCGAATTTTTATAAATATTGGTGGTACCAATTACATATTCAGTAAATTAGTGTTTCAAATTTTTAATATGGCAATACAACCTTGGCGAGTAGGAAAGGTTATCAAGATTGAAAATGAAACATCTGATACCCGAAGATTCTGGATTGAGGTACCCGAACTGACTTCTTTCGACTTTATTCCTGGTCAGTTTGTAACACTCGATCTTCCGATACATGAAAAGCCCAACAAACGTTGGAGAAGTTATTCTATTGCCTCTTGTCCCGATGATACCAATGTGTTTGAACTCGTAATTGTTTTGGATAACAATGGTTTGGGAACACCGTATCTTTTTAATGAAGTAGTAGTTGGTTCTGAAATAACACTGCGTGGCCCTCAGGGAGTATTTATGCTAAAAGAGCCAATCGATGAAGACTTAGTTTTGATTTGTACGGGCACAGGAATTGCCCCGTTTAGAAGTATGATTCAAAATATTAAAAATAAGCAGATCCCGCATAAAAATATTTATCTAGTTTTTGGTTGCAGAACAAAAACTAGTCTATTGTACTTTGAAGAAATGAAAACCCTTCAAAATGAACTAACCAATTTTCACTATATTCCTACTTTATCTAGAGAGCAATGGGACGGTCATACGGGATATGTTCATTCGGCTTATGAATTATTGTGTATTGATAAGCATCCTGCAAAATTTTTTCTATGCGGTTGGAGGGGAATGATAGATGAGGCTAGAAAAAGGATCGTTGATATGGGCTATGATAAAAAGGCAATTCATTTTGAAATTTATGGGTAGAGAGTAAATCTAGTCAGTTGAAGACTAGCTTTTTACTTCCTACGACTTGGATCTTATTCAGGAATAAATATAACGGGTGTTGATTTTTTGAGTGAATTTGTATTGTTGTTTTTCCTAACTTGTGTGTCTAATTAATCATTAAATTAATTTGATTTTTATGGGTGCTTCCTCTATGATTATCTTGATTTTTGCTGCCTTAACATTTTCTTCTATTGCTATATTAGTCTCCAAAATTGTAACTAAAGCGACTTCTAATCCTCAAAAGGGCCAGCCCTATGAATGTGGTATACCCACTAAGGGTAAAACCTGGACACAGCTTAATGTAGGATATTATTTATTCGCTTTGATATTTTTAATTTTTGATGTAGAGCTTATTTTTTTATTTCCTTGGGCTGTTGTGGTAAAAAAAGTGGGTTGGATGGCGTTGGTTGAAATCGTAATTTTCTTTTTTATTCTATTCATGGGTTTTTTATACGCGCACAAAAAAGGAGCATTGAAGTGGGTGTAGGTTTACTCTTTAATTATAGCTTGTACAATCGAGGTTTAGATATTTAAACAATGTTTTTGAAATATTTTTTTAAAAGGAATAATAATAATCGATAATAAAAATAATGGAAATCACTTCGAATCATTCTATTGACAAACAAGTATCTTCTATTGGGGAAAATTCTTTTCCTGGTCAAATTCATGATACACCAGGTGGGGGAGTTGTGTTGAGTAAGCTAGATGATATAATTAATTGGGCAAGATCTAACTCATTGTGGCCGCTTACATTTGCTACTAGCTGCTGTGGAATTGAAATGATGTCTGTGGCCGCTGCTAAATATGATTTTTCCCGTTTTGGATTTGAGGTAGCAAGGGCCTCACCACGTCAGGCGGATGTAATTATAATTGCAGGTACCATTGTAAATAAAATGGCTCCTGTGTTAAAAAGGTTATATGATCAAATGGCAGACCCTAAGTATGTAATTGCGATGGGAGCCTGTGCTATTAGCGGCGGTCCATTTTTTTACAATACCTATTCGGTAGTAAAAGGAGCGGATCATGTGATACCAGTAGATGTGTATGTTGCTGGCTGTCCGCCAAGACCTGAAGCGCTTTTACATGCGTTGATTAGTTTGCAAGACAAAATAAAAAGTGGACAGACTAGAGAACAGATTCAAGTATCTAAGCCATTAGCAGGAGGAGATATCTTGCACAAGCTTTAATTGATTTTATTATATGACCATTGAAGCATTAAAGGAAAAAATTACAGCACTATTTCCAGCAGTTACCTTCGAAGAAGGAGGACAGTGGCCTACCGTTTTGGTTGAGCCTACTGATTGGCATAGAATGGCAGGTATTCTTCGACAAAACGATGCCTTGTATTTTGATTATCTTTTTTGTCTTACCTGTATTGATTGGAAGACACATCTTACGATGGTGTATCATTTAGATTCTACCAAATATAGACACAATTTAGTGGTGAAAGTAAATTTGTTAAAAATGAATCCTGCTATTGAAACAGTAAGTGATATCTGGCAGACTGCAAATTTTCATGAGCGGGAAGTATATGAAATGTTTGGTGTAAATTTTTTGCATCATCCTGATTTGCGTTTACTGATTTTACCAGATGGTTGGGAAGGCAAGCATCCACTACTCAAAGATTTTGAAGACCCAATTAACATGATCAAATTATAGTGTATTTAAAAATTGTAAAAAAGAAATCAGGTTGATCAAAACAATATTTTATAACAAAACGTTCTCGTTGTTATTGAGTAAAAAATATGATTGAAGAAATTGCTAGCACAGCCGACGGTAATATAATACTTAATTTAGGGCCACAGCATCCTGCCACACATGGTGTATTGCATTTGGTTATAACAATTAACGGTGAAACTATCCAAAAAGTAGAACCACATCTTGGTTATATCCATCGCTCTATTGAAAAAATGTGCGAGAGCTTAACTTACCGTCAGTTTATTTATGTAACGAGTAGAATGGATTACTTGTCTTCTCATATTAATAACCATGCTTGTGCACTATGTGTAGAAAAGGGTTTGCAAATAGAAATACCTTCAAGGTCTCAGGTAATTAGAGTATTGATGGATGAGTTGACAAGAATTGCTTCTCATGAACTATGGTGGGGAGCTATGGCAATGGATTTGGGAGCTTTCACACCCTTTTTTCATGCCTTTAGGGAAAGAGAAGCAATCAATGATATAATGGAAGAAACTTGCGGAGCAAGACTTACCATGAACTATATGGTGCCAGGTGGGGTAATGCAGGATATACACCCCAATTTTCAAAGGAGAGTAAAGGAATTTATTACCTTGTTTAAGTCTAAGGTGGGTGAATACAATGAACTAGTTACTGGAAATATTATTTTTCAAAATAGAATGAAAGGAGTTGGAAATTTATCTGCTGCTGATGCTATTTCGTTTGGATGTACTGGCCCAACGGCTAGGGGGAGCGGAGTGTCATGTGATATCAGAAAATTGTATCCTTATGAAATTTATGAAAAATTAGATTTTGAGGAAATATTGGAATCGGATGGCGATTCATTTGCTAGATATATGGTAAGAGTTCGAGAGATGAGCCAATCAATAAGTATCATCGAACAACTTATTGATAATATTCCTGAAGGTGATTTTCAGGCAAAAACAAAAGCAGTATTAAAATTACCCAAAGGTGAATTTTATCAGCGTGTTGAAACAGCGAGAGGAGATTTTGGTGTTTATATTGTAAGTGAAGGTGGAACCACTCCGTATAGAATAAAATATCGTTCCCCTGGATTTTCAAATCTGTCAGCACTTGATCATATGGCTAGAGGTAGTAAGTTAGGTGACCTAGTGGCCATGATGGGTACACTAGATTTAGTGATTCCAGATATTGATAGATAAGGAGATACTAATTTTCTTTATCACTGAGAGCTTTTGTAAATGGAAATTTTGATGATTAATATTAATTGTAAAAAAGTAAATGAGTACACTATAAAATGTGGAGCTTCTCTAAAATATCAAAACTAATTGATAGTTGGTTAAGTGTGAACTTTTCTTCTACCTGGACAATGGTCATCGAAATGGTGATTGCTGGTATTGCTGTGATTACGCTATTTGCCCTACTTGGATTGGTATTGGTACTTATGGAAAGAAGGGTTGCGGCATGGATACAAATTCGTTTAGGGCCTAATCGGGTGGGTCCCGGAGGAATGTTGCAGTCGCTCGCCGACACACTCAAATTATTAGTAAAAGAAGGAATGACTCCTGATGGAGCGGATAAATTTTTATTTAATCTCGCACCATTTATTGCAATGATAGTAGCCATGTTATTAATGGCACCCATTGCATTTGCAAGTAATTTTCAATTGTGGGATCTTAATATTGGCGTATTATATGTAACCGCTATCTCATCGTTGATGGTGATAAGTATTTTAATGGCGGGTTGGGCAAGCAACAATAAATATTCCTTGATGGGAGCAATGCGAAGTGGCGCCCAAATAGTTAGTTATGAATTGTCAGCTGGCTTGTCTATTATGTCGATCGTGGTATTGTCGGGCAGTTTAAATCTGAATGAAATTATTCAATCACAGGCAGACGGCTGGTGGTTATTCAAAGGGCATATTCCTGTTGTGATTGCTTTTATTATTTTTATTATTGCAGTAACTGCTGAAACTAACCGAGCTCCATTTGATTTAGCAGAAGCTGAATCAGAACTTACGGCAGGATTTCATACGGAGTATTCAGGAATGAAATTCGCACTGTTTTTTTTAGCGGAATATATCAATGTGTTTATTGTCTGTGCCATCGGCGCTACTTTATTTTTGGGGGGTTGGATGCCCTTTCATATCGGCCACTGGCAAGCATTTAATCATGTGATGGATTTTATTCCCTCTAGTATTTGGTTCTTTGGTAAAACATTTTTTCTAATATTTTTAATAATGTGGTTTAGGTGGACTTTCCCCAGATTGCGTATTGACCAGTTGTTGGATTTAGAATGGAAATATTTATTACCTATCAGTATGTTTAATATATTGTTGATTACATTGATGGCTATTTTAGGATGGCATTTTTAAAAATAAAAGTAAAGTGTAAAATCATTTAAAGTACTAGGATAAAAATTAAAAACAATTTATGTTTATTTTAAAATATATCAAGGAGGTTTATAGCGGTCTGAAATCTTTGGCCGTTGGACTTCGTCGTACTTTATATTATTTCTCTCATCACAAAGAAATTATTACTCAGCAATATCCTGATAATAGAGATACATTAGTTTTTCCAGATCGATTCAAAGGAGAAGTGGTAATGTTACATGATGATAATAATGAGCATGCTTG
>Ga0209550_10007108_pt1 | contig 10378 bp, 10 predicted proteins | sample LauGreSuBDMM15SN_2_FD_187567 | JGI IMG/M metagenome (GOLD analysis project Ga0209550, IMG submission 187567) | Freshwater lake microbial communities from Lake Michigan, USA - Su13.BD.MM15.SN (SPAdes) (version 5) | ecosystem: Environmental > Aquatic > Freshwater > Lake | place: Lake Michigan... | reverse complement strand
TTCTTCTGTAACATCGGCCCAATCATCGACAATCAGTACTGGTAAATCCGCATATAAAATATCGATTTTCGACTTTTTCACGATTGGAATACAACCAATGACTAATGCTTCCCAAAGTCTGTGACAATCATATCCCCCGCCGTGTGGACTGATAATAAATGCATATTCCTTTTGTGCATTCCACGTCTCTTTGCGCGTTATTTTATTGGGTTCGTAAAATACAAGATCTTTATTCAAATCGCGCACAGCGTCTCTCCGATCATATCCATGTGTCGTGGTCATTAAAAAATGAAAGTTCGAATAGCATTGGAGTTTTCGTTCCCAAAACGGTTTGGCGCGTTTGCAAACGTTCGTCAATAGGGTTTCTTGATCTTTACAACTTGATATTCCACCCCAAATAGGATTCGTTGTCATGGTATGATAATCCAAACCGATTGGCATATGCGTCATTTTCCGATGCGTAATTATCAGATTTTGACTGAACCAATGTACGAGAAACGGATTATTGATAAACTCTTGAAAGGCCTCTTCCGAAAAAAAAATGTCGTTCGGAACGCTTTCGTCGCAGTCGCCGCCGACCAATATAAATGGGAAATCTATCGTAGGCAAAACGGTATGAATAAAATCAATGATCGCTCGACTACAAACATATATCGTGGGTACCGTTGTTTGTTTCAATACCATTGGCGAAGGATAATTAAATAATCGCGGAGCACTCGAAATAGGAGTTTTTGAATGCCAATCACACGATTTCAAAATTCCACGGCTACTAACAAATAAATTTTCGGATTCGTTCATTTTCCCGAAACTCCTCTTATCGATTTATATACTTTTTTTATTGTATTGGAAACACAAACCCATATTTCCCCATTATTTCTTCCAGCAATTTCCATTTTACATTTGCTAGTTTCTCTCGCGGTTTTTGCGTTGATATCGAGAATCCATCTTCAAACAATTCATTTGCAACATTACATTCCGATGCAAACATTTCCACAAGTTTTTCTAGTTTTGATTTATGTGTCGAACTGATGACTCTATTTTCATGCAACCATGTATAAAAGTCGTTTTTTCCGGATGCAATAAAATCGCAATACCAACAATAAGCCATATCCATAGATACAATATCTTGATTATCTAAATAATCCGATCCCGTTAATAACAATACGCGTGTGAATAAGGAGGACGATATGGTCAATTCTTCCATTATTTTAGGGGTTTCGTACAACATGACCGTGTGATGTTTTAAATCCAATTGTCTCAATACATAACTGCAATTATACAAAAACATATCCATATCGTCGCTCATACATGCCCACCCTTGATTTTGTTTCACTAAATAAGAACAAATGGGATCCGACTCGGATCGGGCTTCATAGTATTGAACGTGAAATGCATCCATGATTTGCTGTACTTGTTTTATGTGACTATCTTTCACAAATATCGCTTTGGATTTATATTTTTGAATGACGACTTTCGGTTTTTGTTCTTTCATCGACTGAAAATATTTGTCTCTCGCTTCCTTCTTTTGGTCGTATCGTTTCATTATCAACTCTTGTTTCTCGATCGGAGGTTTTCCATCAAAAATGAAAATAGGAGTAATTTCATACTGCAATAACAACGATATCATATGAAACATATTTTCAAACAATTCATTATTATCCGCCAAAAATTTGTATATATAAATACTCGTATCGATAATGATTGTCTTTCCTCTCAACTCTTTGAAATGGATTTTTCGTATCGAGTCAGATGAACATTTGCCTTTCATATACGAATTAAGATGTTTCAACCCCATTCTTTTTGGAATTATTTTTGTTTATTCGTTTTTGTTCCTAGAAAAAAATCAATTTTTTTTCGCCTCACAGTAACGGGTTCTCACGGCCGAAAAATTGAAAAAATCATTTTCACAATTTTATTCCTTATTCTAAAACACAAACCCTTTCGCCAAACATGACCACCACATCCGAAATCCAATGGACCAACAGTCTTTTCATTCCCCGAATCGACTTTGCCTTGAGCAAGACCCAGGTAAAAGACCACATTGAAATGTGGCTCAAATGCACCGTGAGTCGAGTGGATTTTGTATCATTCAATTCGCCTTCTGGCGTGGGAAGACGGGTCTTTCTACACCTCTCTTCTGCGGGTTGCAAGAATAAGGAATTCATGCAACACATTTTGGAGCACGGCAACTATGACACCTGTGTCTGTGGTTGCAATGTGCGTATACTGATTAACAAGAATCCAGTGCCTGAAACTGTTTTGAATTTGCAACAGGTCGCTTCCAATACTGTGTTTTTGGGCGACGAGATGATAGTTCAAAAAGAAAAAGTCGATCAACTTGAAAAGAAAGTTGCCGAATTAGAGAAGACACTCGAGAAACAACAGGAGTTGCATGACTCGAATATGAATTACATGATTGCTCGATTCAATGAACTGACGCAGTCCGTTGTACATTTGCAAAATTTGCCTTATCTTTTAGCCGTTCCGGCTCCGCCACCTATGGCTCCTTACAAATGGAACCACATGCCAGAAGAAAAAATTGAACTCAAATTTGAGGATGGTTCCTTACACGCAGATCGTATCCCTTTTTAAACCTTTTAACCCTTAAGAAAAAAGTTTTCTTTTTTTTTTGCCATTCATTTTACCATTCAATCACGCTCATACGCAATGAATGAAAAATAGGATGCGTTGGGTCGAGAACTTCTTGCAACTTCTCGAGAAACTTTTCGGTTTCTCGTATTCCGACAAGCATTCTCTCAGAATTATATTGTTGAGTAATTAAATTTTTGTATCGAATGATTGCATCTTCATTCAAGGGGAACTGCAAAGACTTGCAGAACGGAATAAACGTATGAACATGAACCATAAGAATCGATTTCAACACATAATAAGAAAAACTCTGTGTTTTTTCTTGATATTGTCGAGCAAGGGGTGTGGTTAAATCGGAATACTTCAAATGATTATGTTTCAATACTTTGACACATTGGATCAACGAGAATATTGTCTCGAGCGTGAGACATTGTTGAAGATCATTTAGCCATCGTTTTATTGGAAGACTTTGTCTCTTTCTCGTAGCGTTCTTTTGTCTTGATCTCTTGATCGTAGAGACAAAAAACATGCTATTTAAAATTTCGCCCCACATTTCGCAGTATGTTTCATAAAAACGAATATCTGGTATGTGAGACACCTGGAATAATTGAACAATTTCAGTTTGTATTTTCTTTTGCCATTCGGCATTTAGTCGAATGAAATCGAGTCCCACTGTATGAAATGTCTCGTGAATTAATACTTTGAACCATTCTTCTACGCGAAAAACATGAATAGTTGTTTTCGCTGGCTGACACGAATACGTAAATGCCGTATTTGCATGAATCCTATCTATCGGCTCCTCGTGTTTTGGCAATTCTTTTTTATGAGAGGCCAAATATAAATATACATGAAGTTCTGCAGTACAAGCCAGATCCGCATACCGATTCATCACATGAAACCATTGAAATACTTTTCGAAAGATAGATTCTGGATTCATTTTCGAGAGAGGAAAGGACAAGTGTACAATTACTTTCCGTTGATCGATCTGAAAGGAATATTCATAGTGTTTCACACAAGTCGTTGCAATTGCATTTGATATTTCATTCGGGATACCTCCAAATGAAACGGCCATTGAGTCTCTTTTTAAAATATTGTTTTTTCGCAAATTCCATTCCATTTGACTCGAGTGAATTTGACGAAATAAAGCAGTCAAAAACGGTTTCGAAGTCGAATGAGAAAACATTTTTTTCAGCGGACTGGTAGATAATATTTGAACGAATTCTCTCGACAATTCCGTTAATTCGGCCATTTTATATATGTGGAGATTGTCTCACATCTTGTCTACATACTGGACATTCAGCACTGAGAGTAAACCAATGAAACAATGCGCGTTTCTTAAATGTGTGTCTACAATTCCGTATTTGAGACAAAGCTTCTCCTGTCTCGAATTCTTCTAAAGTGATCGGACAAACATTGGAATTTGGAATCGATCCTTCGGTATAGTTGAATGTTTCGGTTACTCGATACATTTCTGCTGATGAAAGTCTTTGGGAAGTGGGAGGAGGAAACGTGAACCCTTGTATTTCAAAACGGACATCAGGAAATAAATCTTGCATCCATCGAGGAATTGCGTTTATAGTTCTTGCGGTACGAGGACGGTAACGATAAGAAGTCCGACTTTCTTCTGTATTCATGTTTCGAATTAGCATTTGCGATATTCTGGTCATTTGTGCAACATTTTGGTTATATATTCGCATATTGTCGTGGTAATCCTGCACGTGATGGTTCCAAGAATCCAACACTTGTGCATTTGTTCCGGGCTGTCTGGGTGGATTTCTTGTATCTGCTTGTCTTGTATCTGCTTGTCTTGTGTGTGCTTGTCTTGTGTCTGCTTGTCTTGTGTCTGCTTGTCTTGCATCTGCTTGTCTTGTATCTGCTTGTCTTGCATCTGCTTCTCTTTGTGGAGCTGTAGCAGACGTCCTCATTGCTTCTCTCAAAAGCGTTGTTATTTGATCGCCGTTATTATTCGATTGAATAATAGTCTGAAAAGCTTCATCAATCATGTCATCTATATTCATTATTATATTTAATCCAGAACTAGAAAATCCAACTTAAACACAAATTGCGTCCATTGGTAGGCGAAAAGAATATATCTTCATAACAAGAACATGTCTGATAAGAAACTCACATTCCCTAAAGGAATAATGAATTTAGGCAATACGTGTTTTTTAAATGCATGTATTCAAATTTTAACTCAGTTGTCTTTACTGAACCAATTTCTCGACAAACATGTAATTATCAATCCAACAAAAATAGAAAAAACATTGTACGACAATTGGAATGAAATTCGAAAAATTCTCATGGATTCAGAAGCAACTGGTTGTTTGCATCCATCCGGATTTTTGAATTCTGTTCAGATCATTTCTCGATCCAAAAAGCGCCCTTTATTTCAAGAAAACGAACCGAATGATATTTCGGAATTTTTATTGTTTTTTATTGAAAGCATTCATCACTGTTTCTCTCGATCACATCACATTACTTTTTCGGGAACATCACAAAACCAAACGGATAATCTAGCGATCCAATGTTACAAACTCATGAAAGAAACGTACGATAAGGAATATTCAGAAATGCTGAATATTTTCCAAGGAATATTTGTCTCGCAACTCTCCTCGACAACGACCGACGAAATATATCGATCTACTCCCGAAATGTATTTTATTTTGGATCTACCCATCCCTAACAACACATGTACTTTGTACGATTGTATGGATCAATTCATTCTTCCCGAACGATTAGAAGGCGAGAATGCCTGGTTTAACGAAAAGACGAATCTAAAAGAATCGGTTTTGAAATCGTTTTTATTTTGGAGTTTTCCGAATGTTCTAGTCATTTGTCTCAAACGATTTTCGTTTGACGGAATCTCCAAATCAAACGCCAATGTACAGTATCCTCTCGAATTAGATTTGCGCAAATACATTAAAGGATATCGTGCCTCCGAGTATGTCTACGATTTGAAAGGCGTTTGCAATCATTTCGGAAATATACACAATGGACATTATACTGCCTTTGTGAAATCGAGAGAAAATAATTGGTTTTATTGTGACGACGAACAAGTTCAATATGTCGAAGAATCTTCCCACGTGATAACTCCCCATGCGTATTGTTTATTTTATGTAAAAAAAGAAAACTAAAATCTCAGTACTTCAAAGTTGGCGAATGCCTTCTCTCTCTCCTCCTACACATCTACAGTTTCTCGTTTTTACGCTCAGTCATGATGAATATTGATTTTGACTCGTGTCTTTTTTTCCCATTATGCATCAATGATTTTGTTTGTGAAAAAGTTGTTACAAAGAAGATCTCAATTTAACACTAAGCGTCAAGTGAAAAAAAAATAATGAGATATAATATTAAAGAGATATCCAATGGTTTTTTTTGAACCGTTTTCAAAAGACATATCTGGGAATAAAGAAATGTCTGGGAATAAAGATGTTTCTGGGAATACAGATATTTCTGGGAATGTCTCTGAAACAAAAGACATATCTGGCAATGATCAGACGCAAATCGTGGATTTGATGAAGAAAATTTTTGAAGAATCACACATCTATCTCTTATTTGGTTTCTTTCTTATCTATTTAGTCGTTTTTGTAGTATTTGGGATGTATATTCCTTATAACAGTTGGGACAACAATTCCACTGAACGACATATGAGCCGAATTTTCGATTATGTCGTCCTTTTTTTCTGTTTGCTATATATTGTTTATTTGTATTTTTCCGCTTCCGAATATACCAAAACACATTTGGTCGAATCATTTGTTCATTGGTGCTTTGAGTTTTATGATGATCCTTTCGCATTGTTTGGCACCATGTTATTTATGGTCACTTTCTATGCGATTGGATACATTTTGCGGATTACTTTATCTGGTCCAAATTCTCCTTGGTCCGTGTCTCTCATCATTCAAAAAGGGTGGTTTCTATTGGCCACGCTGATTGTACATAATATCTTGAAATATGTATTTGGTGTAGATTTGATGGAATATTTCAAAGATCCAAAATTAAACGAGATATTGGGAGTCGAAAAAAAAGCAGAGGAAGTTGCCAAACTAATTATTCCCGAACAAAAACCAGAAGTATTTAATATTTCCAACAATTTATATACATATGACGATGCACAAGCGATTTGTAAAGCGTTTGATTCGAGACTAGCGAATTATGATGAAATGGAAAATGCGTACCAAGACGGCGCCGAATGGTGCAATTACGGATGGTCAGAAGGACAAATGGCCTTTTTCCCAACTCAAAAAAGTACTTGGTCGGATCTACAGAAAACAACAGACAAGAAAAATAGCTGTGGTAGACCTGGAGTAAATGGTGGGTTTTTCGCGAATCCGTACATAAAATTCGGTGTCAATTGTTTTGGGAAAAAACCGAAAGCCACAAAAAGTGATTTAGATGGATTAGAAAGCAAAAAGTTAGCTCCGGTCCCAAAAAGCGAAGCGGACATGAAGCTCGACGAAAAGGTGGAATATTGGAAAACGCATGCCGCTGAATTATTAAAGTTAAATTCGTTCAACCAAAAAGCTTGGTCGCAGTTTTGATATCTTTTTCTCCTTGTAATTTATATGACTACTAGAAAAGCCCACAAGTTAGAAATAAAACTTGCCCAATCGACATTTATATCTCATGTAGCCGCCCTAGGAGGGAAAGCCAAGCAACTATTTTCCGATAACTTGAGTTATCAAAAAATGAAGATTTCATATGAAAAAACGAAAACGTTTTTTGATAAATTACAAAATTGCCAAGAAAATCGAAAAAAAATGGAAGAAACGACCGATCAGCTGTTAACAGAGTTGCTATGTCGCACCCCCAAGTTAACTGAAACAGATGCTGTTCGTCTAGCTTCTATTCTCAATCTGATTACCAACAAAGACAACGAGGCTTACTACATTTCTCTTCCTTCTTCGTACGTCGACGAAAGAGTGCAAAATGCGAATAATGCACTCATTGTCGCAGCTCAATTAAATATTGCGGGGCGTGCCGTTGCCGATACGTTGTCTATTTTAACCGATGGTACAAAAAAAGATGCCGAGGATTTGACCAATTTGTTATTGCAAACCGTAGTCACTGGAGTTTCTACCATTTCGTCCATTAAATTTTCTGGTAAATTATATAAACATTTCTACGATTCCCTAGAACCGAGTCAGAGAAAAGATTTATCCAATTTATTTGCGAATTTGCTATCCAAACCGAATGCGGAAGACACTCGCGTATTTAGAGCATTGGCAACTTCTCCTGGCCCAGTGAGACTAGAACCGTCTGATATTGAAACTATTTTGGAATGTACAGAGATGGTTTCTTCTATTTTGTCGTTGCCAGTTGAATATGAAAAGAAAGACATTAAAAAGCGACTAAAACTTGCACATAACAATAATCTGACGAAAAAAATAACCACTTTTTTAAAAAAACCATTTAATCGAACGATGAAACGTCCATTAGCTGAAAAAAAATCGAATTCCGAAAGCATCGAACCATAAATTAAGCCGAAAAAAATTCCGAAAATTAGAAAATTATTTTTCTAAAAAAAGAAGAGACATTTTAATGAGAATGAGAACGAATTCTAAAAATATTCCTTCCACAATTGATACCAAAATTGACCCGGTTTTTCCAGGTACTCCGATTCACGAGAATACGGAGACTCCAGGTACTCCGCTTCATGAGAATGCAGAGGCTCCAGGCACTCCGATTCACGAGACAGTGGAACCAACAAAGCCTATTTCACCAAGAAAAAAGGTGGTGCCCATAAAGGCGAATAATGCGAATAAGAAAAAAGTGAGTTCCAGAGTTAAAAAGTGCCCTACCTAATCCTAACATTACAAATATACTACTAAGGTCAAAAAGATAAGAAAAGAGTGTCTCCAGTGCAAAGAATTTTTAGATGCGATGCTCGCTCAAGGCATTCTTAATGAAGAGTCTAGACACGATATCGTGAAATGTTCTCACTTAGATGGCTCCTCTACCCCGCCTGGATTTTGGAATTTTCCTGAAAATTGGTAGAATTTTACCAATTTACCAATTTACCATTTTAAGCTTGTCAAATTTAACCCTTAATTAAAAAACTCTTTTTTTTTTCAATATATACTATATAATGAAAAAAGCTCTCTTGGTCGGAATCAATTATTACAATACACCGTGTAAATTAAATGGCTGTATCAATGACGCGGTCAACCTGAAAGAATTGTTCGTTTCTCGTCTAGGGTACAATGTCTCCAACATCACTCTATTGCGAGATGACGATCCGAATCCGTTCGTTCAGCCAACACGCGATAATATTTTGAACGCACTTATCAAAATTGTCTCAGATTCTGCCAATTGTTCCGAAATTTGTATTTGTTATAGCGGACATGGTAGTCAGATGCCTGACCGAAATATGGAAGAGACCGACGGAGCCGATGAACTCATTGTTCCAGTGGATTATATTACAAACGGAGTGATTGTCGACGATGATATTAATAGAATACTCCAACAATCGAAATGTCGAACGTTGTTATTATTTGATAGTTGTTGCAGTGGTTCAGTGTGCGATTTGCCGTGGTGTTTTGAGTATAAAAATCAATTCCAATACAATAGACGTTTAGAGAATTTGAGTAGCTTGGGGAAATGGAAGAATCCAAACGTATTTATGATAAGCGGATGCAAAGATTATCAGTCCAGTTCGGATGTGTATAATTATCAAACGCGTGAATATAATGGCGAGTTCACCGCAACGTTTATAGCTTGCGTGAAAGCAATCAAGTGGAATATGAATATTCTCTTGCTTTATCGGAATATTTGCATGCTGATCCAGCAACGTACATCTACTCAACTTCCTACCTTATCTAGTTCTTCCTCCGTTGCCAATATGGATATTTCGGTCGCGACACCAGTTCGATCTATACCCGGGATGAAAGATATTATCGGAGACAAGGACACGAAAAAATATGCCGTTGTCGATATGTCTACAAAACATTGGGTTTTTTCGAGAAATTCGGGAAGAAAATGCCGCAAATTATCATTTAATTGATTTGAGAATCTTTTCCCCTTTTTTCCGAAAATTCAAAAACTTTTTTCCAAAAATCTTTTTTAAAAAAGTTTCAACCCAATTTTTTACCCCCCCCCCTCCTTTTTCAGATATTTTTTGATACATTTTTTTGTGTTTTTCCTGAATACTTTTCTTACTGAAATAGGTGTCATTTATTTTTATTTATTCATTATTTTATCAATTATATTTGAAACGAAAATCGGTTGGTGTTTTTGAAAAGGGATGAAATTATTCGCTCGAGAATTTACATTTTATGCTGACACATTTTTTTTGTCAACATACAAACTTATATCGTAAGGAAATTTGATGGAACAATATATTTTTGGCTCGAGAAAAATAAAAAAATGCTGACAAAAAAGTGTAAAAATGTCAGGCAGAAGTTGAAACATTTTTGACTTTTTTTCTGCCTGAGAATTTTCACTTTATGCTGACAACTGCGTCGCGAAAAAAGGTTACGGGTTTCGTAATGTTTTTTGAAAAAACATTGTTTTGTTCGCACTGAAAAATGCAAAAAATGCTGACAAAAAAGTGTAAAATCTCAGGCAGAGATTTTTGTCCATTTTGAATTATTTTTCTGCCTGAGATTTTACACTTTATGCTGACACATGCGTCGCGTAAAAAAGGTTACTTATTTCGTAATGTCATTTGAAAAAACATTGTTTTTTTCGCACTGAAAAATGTAAAAAATGCTGACAAAAAAGTGTAAAATCTCAGGCAGAGATTTTTGTCCATTTTGAATTATTTTTCTGCCTGAGATTTTACACTTTATGC
>Ga0209550_10007107_pt1 | contig 10381 bp, 8 predicted proteins | sample LauGreSuBDMM15SN_2_FD_187567 | JGI IMG/M metagenome (GOLD analysis project Ga0209550, IMG submission 187567) | Freshwater lake microbial communities from Lake Michigan, USA - Su13.BD.MM15.SN (SPAdes) (version 5) | ecosystem: Environmental > Aquatic > Freshwater > Lake | place: Lake Michigan, USA... | reverse complement strand
ATTTGTTCGGCGGTTGGTATCAATGTTCACGAAGTTATTAATGCCGCCGCTTCAAAGCCTTATGGTTTTATGCCATTCACGCCAGGCGTTGGTGTTGGCGGACACTGCATTCCTGTCGATCCTTTGTATTTAACTTGGTGGGCGCGGCAAAACGGAGGCGAAGCCACCTTTGTAGAGTCTGCCGATCGAATTAACCATGAAATGCCAAAGTATGTCGCTGAGCGAGCATTGAGTATGGTCGAAGGAAGTATCGTAAATCCTAGGGTCTTAATCCTCGGAGTCGCCTATAAACCTGGAGTTGGTGATGTCCGTGAAACTCCAGTCACTGAGCTTCGTTGTTATCTACAAGATCTCGGCGCTAATGTTGCTTGGCATGATCCATTGGTGCCGATTTGGGAAGGAACAAATCCAGTTGATTTAGATTGGAATTGCGATGTTGCAATCTTGGCCACAAATCAACCTGGGCTGGATTTATCACAGTTGGTCGCAAACGGAGTTCAGATACTTGATTGTACAAATTCATTTACAGGGCTAGCTGGCGTGAGTTCGATTTAAAACGTTTTCTTCATTTCACTTGAAATATCGGCAATCATGGTTGATAAATCACGAGTCGGCTGCCAGCCGACCAGATCTCTGATCAAATCAATATTTGGAACTCGTCGCTCCATATCTTCAAAACCTTCGCCATATGCCTCTGTATATGAGACGTAAGTTATTTTGCTGGTCGAATTGGTTTCTTCAATAACTCTTCGAGCTAAATCGTTGATTGAAATTTCAAAATCATTCCCAATATTGATGACCTTACCCACCGTATTCTTTGCAAAGGCAATTGCAATAACCGCATCAATAACGTCATAAACATGCGCAAAGCAACGAGTTTGGATTCCATTTCCATAAATAGTAATTGGCTCGTTATTAAGCGCGGCCTTTACAAATCGAGGCACAACCATTCCGTAGGCACCTAGTTGGCGTGGCCCTACGGTATTAAAGAACCTTACTATTCTTGTCTCCAACTGCTTCTCAATAAAGTACGCATAGGCCAATGACTCATCGATTGCTTTGGCTTCGCTGTATGACCAGCGTAAGGTGACAGGACTTCCCAAGATTCGATCATCACTCTCTTTGAGAGAGTTAGAAACATTCTTCCCATATACCTCACTACTACTTGTTAGAAAGACAGGTATGTTTGCGACATGTGCAGCTTCGAGAATATTTTCAGTACCGCGGATATTAGTGAGCAAACTTTCGAGTGGATTTTTAACAATATTGAAGACACCAACTGCCGCTGCTAAGTGAAAAACATATTCCACTTTCGGGATGACTTTTTCGAGTAAGTTAAGATCGAGTATCGAACCTTCAATGAGATTAAAATTAGGACTGTCCACTAAATCGGAAAGATTTGCCCTCAACCCCGTGGAGAAATTATCAATTGCAGTAACGGAATGCCCTTGAACAATCAAGCGCTCACATAAGTGGGAGCCAATGAAACCGCCGCCCCCGGTGACAAGAATATTCATAACCCTACTCTAGGTCACTTGAGACTAGAAACCCCAAGAATCCTTTGAAAATTGAAAAAGTTTTGGCGGAAAATTGACATTCACTGTAAAAACTCCCGCCTACTATTGGTGTTTACTGACTTGTGCAATTACAATGTTAAGGTGGCAGAATTTAAAGTAGATACAAAAGCAGATTTTATCGCTGAATTTCTTGCACTTAGCAATGTTTCTGCTGTGTTTCAACTTTCGGGCGGAATGACTGCATTCTTAGCAGACTCGATTGCAAGACTGGGTAAGACACCAATAGTGAATGCACGCCATGAACAATCTGCCGGCTTTGCTGCAGAGTGTGCGACAAGATTCTCTGGTGTGCCTTCTGTTGCGCTGGCAACAAGTGGACCAGGAGCATCTAATTTAATCTCCGCAATCGCATCGTCATATTTCGATTCAGTGCCTACCATTTTTATAACTGGACAGGTAAACCAGTCTGAATTTAAGAAATCGGTCTTACAGAGGCAAAATGGATTTCAAGAGCTTGACATTGTAGAAATGGTTCGGGGAATCACTAAACTCGCTGTGCGGGTATCTACTGATAGTAACTTAAGCCTAGAATTTGAAAGGGCTTGGGAGACTGCCATGAGCGGGCGACCCGGCCCCGTCCTGATTGACATTCCAATTGATGTTCAGCAAGAAAAGTATTTAAGAAGTGGGCAGAAGTTAAGTTCAATTCATGTTAGTTCCCACGGAGATTTATTGGATAAAGGGGTAAAAACATTAGGCGAGTGGCTTGGTGAATCAACTAGGCCACTTTTTCTCTTGGGTGGTGGCATTAGAACCTCAAACTCTGTTGAATTAGTAAGGGAGCTCGTGCAGCAATGGAAAGTCCCTTCCGTACATTCATTAATGGCGGTAGACGTCCTGGAAGAGTCTAATCCAATGAGGGTTGGCATGATTGGGAGCTACGGAAATAGGTGGGCGAATAGAGCACTTGCCAAATCAGACTTGGTTGTGGTCCTCGGTTCTCGATTAGATATTCGCCAAACAGGTTCAGATGTCTCATCCTTTAGAAAGCACAAGAAAATTTTTAGGGCAGACATTGACTCACATGAGTTAAATGGAAGAGTTGTTGCAGACTATTCAGTTGAGGGTGATCTTAGATCCCTTCTAGGTACATTTCTACAAATGGATTATTCAAAAACTAATACCGGATGGATTGAATCGATTCGTGAGGACGCTGAATTACATCCCCAAGCGAGCGAACAATCAAGTCTTTCTGGAATAAATCCAACTGACTTAATGTTATGGATAAGCGAATTGGGCCAACATTCGAACGGCTACATTGTTGATGTCGGTCAACATCAAATGTGGGCAGCACAATCAATAAAGGTAACCGCGCAACAAAGATTCATGACATCAGGTGGGCTTGGGGCTATGGGCTTTGCTATTCCCGGAGCAATTGGAGCTGCCATTCAAAAACCAGGTCGATGGATTGCTATAACGGGAGATGGATGCGCGCAATTGAGCATATCTGAACTTCAAACAATCCAACACTACAACTTACCCATTACAATTTGCGTCATTAATAATAACCAACATGGCATGGTAGCTCAATTTCAAGAGCACAATACAAGTAAAAGATTTATAGGAACTCGGGAAGGTTACAGTGCACCAAATTTCTCTCAGGTAGCAGCCGCTTTTGGGATAGAGTCACGAAGACTGGACACAATAACAAACCTAGAAGAATCACCAGATTTGTTGTCTAAGTATCCGGGCCCCTTGTTGTTGGAGTTTATGGTTTCAAATGAAGCGAAGGCTTTACCTAAAATGAGCACGGGAGTCACTATTCATGATCTATAGACGCACGAATAAAGTCTAAGATTGGTGGAGTCTCGACTAAGTGGCCATTTGAATCGTTTTTAGAAAAAAATTCTGAACTAACTGGGGAAACCTTTGGTTCCTGGCAGAACTGAAAGGAATTTGCCAATTCTGCCACCGTTACCCATTGCGTCGTGTAAAAATTCAAAGCCATATTTTTTCTTATTTCTTGGATTTCAAGTATTTCTTGAGCCAGCGAATCAGAGTGACAAAGATTTAATAATTGATTAGGAAACTTCACTTCAATTCGCCTTGCTGACCTAGCTTGGTCGATTAACTGATTCATTAGCCAGTCTCGCTTGTCATTTTGTCCATAGATTGATGCTAAGCGAACCCATAGATAAGGAATACCAGATTCCTGCAACTCAATTAGAATTTTCTTTTTTACATCGGAGTACAGCGTTGTATTAGAAGGAGAGATTTCAGAATCTTCAATTTCGGCAATTGATCCGAGTGAGATGTACTTTAAAATCCTTCCCTTTAGGCTGTGGATTAGGTTTAACTCTCGTTCAGAAGATTCTAATTGAATCATTGAGTTGCGATCACTAGAGGTATTTCTGCCCCATGCTGCGTTTATTACTATGGTATTTGAATCAATATGTGGAGCAATATCCGACCATCCCGCTTTGTCGTTTCGCTCCGAATAATTTCTATTTCCGTTTTCATAGTTGATAATATAATGAGAACCAACGCACACGATACACGAGAAGCAGTTCTTAGCAAACCCGAGTATTGAATTTCCAATTAGTCCAGATGAACCAATAAGTAGGAGCTTCTCAGATTTCATTGTGTGGAGTTTTTTCAATACCGTTAGGAACGCGTTATCTAACAGCTCGTTTGAAAATTTCATTAAACGAATCAATGACAAAATCCAACATTTCATGTGTTAACCCTGGCCACACACCGACCCAAAAGGTACTTTCCATAACGATATCGGTGTTCCTTAAATCGCCGACAACCTTGCGTGGCGTATTAATAAACGCGGGTTGCTTAAGGAGATTTCCACCAAATAACAATCGAGCTGCAATTTTACGCTTGTCAAGCTCTTGCACTAGTTCATTTCTACTGATTGGACTTCCTTCACGGACTGTCAAAGCAAATCCAAACCACGATGGGTTGCTATGAGGTGCAGCCTTTGGTAAAAAAAGATGTTCCTCTAAGTGTTTCAGACCTTGGTACAGATAGTTCCAGTTAGCCCTTCGGGCGGCCACAAATGTGTCCAAGCGCTCTAGTTGAGCTGAGCCAATCGCCGCTTGTATATCCCCAGACTTTAAGTTGTATCCCAAATGCGAGTACGTATACTTGTGATCAAATCCTTCTGGTAGTTCCCCTAATTTCCACTCAAAACGCTTTAAACAAGTGTTGTCGCAACCAGGTTGGCACCAACAGTCTCTACCCCAGTCGCGAAATGACTCAATAAGCGGCTTTAAACTTGGCTTTTTTGTCAGGACTGCACCGCCCTCACCAGTTGTAATGTGATGCGCAGGATAAAAACTCAAGGTAGACATGTCGCCAAAAGTTCCTAGATTTTGGTCCTTATATGTGCCACCCAAGGCATCGCAACCATCCTCTATCAGCCACAGACCATGTTTCTTTGAAAGTTCTTGAGCCAATTCCAAATTGAAGGGATTCCCCAGTGTGTGCGCCATCATTATGGCCTTAGTTCTTTTAGTTACTGCGTTAGAAAGCGCTTCATCATTCGCGACATATGTTTCCAGGTCAACGTCAATGTAAACAGGTGTTAATCCATTTTGCAAAATTGGTGTAACTGTTGTTGGAAATCCTGCCGCTACAGTGATTACTTCATCGCCTTTTTTGAGTGCGCGATCCCCCAAAGATGGACTCGTTAAAGCGCTCAACGCAACTAAGTTTGCCGAGGATCCAGAATTAACCATAAATGCATGTCGGACGCCAACTTTAGTCGCGAGGGATCTTTCAAAAACTTCAGCATACGGTCCAGACGTGAGCCAGAAGTCTAAACTAGCTTGCACTGCCGCTAACAGTTCAGGTTCACCGAAAACCTTTCCGGTTACGGGAACAGGTGTTTGCCCGGGGACAAAAGTCTTTGCAGAATGTCTGTTACTCATAGCATGAGCAACAACCTTCATAATGTTATCGAGTTCGTTGTTTTCCAATGGACACTCAATCTTTTGTGGGCAGATTCCTAGGGACGGAACAAAGTATAAACAGAGTTTCTCTTGCTTGGCTCTGTAGTCCCTTGAATGGCTGGGATTTACTCACGAATTACCCCAAAAATCCAGCATGGGCCTAATGCGTAGAGGTAGGATTCATAAGAATTAATGCACAGAATTAAAGTGGGTCTCTTCGGCAGGATTTTCTCAAAATGGGCTTTTTGTAGTTAAACGTCAGAACCAGACTTTATGAATCGAGAGTGAAGTTAAACCTTGAATATCTCATTTGAAGATAATCGTGAAGTTGTAAAGATTATTAATCCCTCATCTAAGCCAGGTGTTGTGTTAGTTTTGCCGATGACTAGAGTCAAAGAAAGTAGTGTCGAGAATTGGGAGCGAATTTTACAAATTGCTTCGTCCTCGAACTTGCTTGCTCTATTTTTGATTGATAAGACTCCTTTAAAGGGGGCAACTTCATACTTCCTAAATGCAAAACTACCAAAAAATACGCAAGTGCATATCATACAAAGAGACATCAGTGAAGATCTATACGACTCCTTATTGAGTATTGAATTAGTAGGCAATGTATGGATTATGCAATTACATGATGACGATTCTTGGTCGGGTGTAATTCAGTTACCTGAAAACGCAACTCAGAATCAAATTTTCCCAGTAGATTTTTATATAAGCGTCGGCTCAAGAATCCAGAAAATAGATTGGAACGATTCACCACCGGCAAGAATAAATTTTACCTTGATTCCAAGAAAAATTTGGACAAAGTTTTCTGAGTACGCATCTGAACAAGGGGGTCATCTTGCTGCCTCAACCGACTATACTCTGAATTTAATCACAAGATTAACTTGTGAAAAAAGAGATAATTTAGATTTTAAGTATATCTATGACGATACAAATTGGAATAAAAAGACGCTACAAAGAAATCAACTAACAAGATTGTCAAAACTAGATGGTTGGCTTCATCTCTCAGGAACCGATGTCCAATTACTGAACCGTTCCCTAGATGCGCTCTCATGCTTGCATTTTTTCAAAGATTTTATACCTGATGACTCGTTTAACTCAGAAATCGCTAAACTACTCATTGGCCTAAAGCTATCTTTAAGAAGAAATACTTATCTTCACACTCGAAAACAAATTCTTTTGTTTTTAGTCTCGATGTGCCGAGTACTAAAAAGATTACTTGGTAACAAAACCGTTATTGAACGCTTCGAAGGGCAATTAATTGCCACTACGCTCGTCATTAGAATATCAAAAGCAAACAGCCTAAAGGAAATTCAGTTTGAAATATTAGAATTAAAAAAATTAGTAACACTTCCAAAGTTAGAAAAAAGATTAGAATTTTGGATCAGAAATTTAGGAGTCGATGTATGAATCTGGGTGAAATGCAACTGAGTCCAATGAAAAAGGAGTCACTTAGAGTTCTGATGCTCACCACTTATAGCTACGCAGGTCACCATGCTCGTGACTTATCGAGAGGACTTTCGGAGCGAGGGGTTGAAGTTGCGTGGCTATCATTGTCTGCAGCGAAGAAACCTTCATGGGTCGAAGAAATTCCAATTCTAGATTTCTCGGCCGACTTTGTAGGCAAAGATAGCCTGATTTCAAAGATCTTCACTTTGTGTAGAGTGATGCGTACTTATAGGCCTGATGTAATTCAGACCAATTTATTCCAGGCGGGTATCGTCGGCATGTTTGCCGGAAAGATAATGCGCATTCCTGTAATTCATTCTCGGCATCATATTGACGAACACTATCAATCTGGAAGCATCATCCATAGATGGATTGATCGATTCACAGCCAGAAATTCAAATCATGTTGTTGTCTGCTCTACAGCGGCTAAAAATTGGCTAACCAATGTTGAGGGAATCAGAAATGATCACATAACCGTTATTAACCAGGGTTTTAATTTTTCCTTTTTAGAACCCTCTTCAATAGAGATTCAAAAAGCTTACAAAGAATTAGGATTCTCTAAAGATAGATTGAACATAGTTTGTGTTGCACGTTACTCAAGAGCAAAAGGGCAGGAGTATTTACTGCTTGCTTTGAAGGAATTAATTATGGAAATTCCATCAATTACTATTACCTTTATGGGTGCCGGTGAAAGTGATTGGCTGGTGGCCTTAGTTGATGAACTTCATTTAGGCGGCTACGTGAAAATACTCCCAGCACGTATTGATGTACCGGCATGTATCGCGGCCGCGGACATGGTTGTACATCCATCGCTAGCCGATTCGTTTAGTCAGTTGGTAATTGAAGCACAGGCGGTTGGTGGTTTGCTTGTGGCGACTGACATAGCAGCAGCTCGAGAGCAGATAGTTGATGGTGAAACAGGCATCATCATTCAGCCGAGATCATATGAGGCGATTGTGGAAGCAGTTTTGTCTTTGATCAATAATCCAGACTTGGCTGCAAGAATAAGAAAAAATGGCCCCCATCACGTGCGTGAAAAATTCCCTTTGCAGCGGATGGCTCAGGAAGAAATCAAGTGTCTTATGAGAGTTGTAGTTTGAATTCGGATAGAGAAGAAGTTAGCCACTTAATTGCAAGGCATCTGGAAGGGGTCATACAATGAAGAAGATTGAGCCCGTCATCTTAAAGCTTGAGGGTGGTCTAGGAAATCAGTTATTTCAATTGGCAGCTGGGTATTTTTTGGCAGCTAAATTGAATTCAAACCTACACGTCGATCAGTACGCAATTCCATTCACAACTGTCCATGGTGAGAATGGAAGTGGTTTTGAACCTTTTGAGTCACTCGTACTTCCGAATTCAAGAAGAGTTCACCTATTGCCTGATCTGCCTTCTAAGTTTATGACGTTTTTTGCTAGACGGAATCTTTTGGTAAAGAAGTTGCTAATGAAATTTCGGCTTTATCAAAGTAACCCAGACAAGTTAGAACTTTTTCTTGAGGCCAATGAAGTGAAATCAAGTTCAGAATTCTTAAGTATTGAAAAGGCCATGAAACTTCATGGAAATTTTCAATCTTGGGAAATTGTGGAAAAAGCGAGCGAATTCGGATTTCCAAGAATTTTGAGGCTAAAAGATATTCCAGAATGGGTCTTAGAGTTGGAAAAAACGATAGATTTCAAAAATTGTATCGTTTTGCATTTTCGAGTGGGCGATGACACTCGAACTAATCACAATTTCAGGCAACCTGAGATTGGGTACTATTTGGAGGCCATCAGAGTACTAAATTCGAAGCGGAGATTTAGTAGGATATTTGTGTTGAGTGACGATATTCCTAGGGTAAGAGAAATGTTTGGCGCTCAGTTGGGTGATGATTTTGATTACTTAGAAATGCCCAGTGAATCATCACCAGCAGAGCGGCTTTATGTTTTAAGCCTGTTTGGCGGAATAGTTTGTGCCAATAGCACCTTTTGCGGCTGGGCAGCATGGACAATTTACAACTCTGGAGGAGAGGTAGTTGTTCCCGTTCCATATTCCGACGGCCGCATCCTGGGATCCAGAGACTTCCCGTCCCAATGGCATCAGTTAGACAAGATTTCAGGGAAGATAGTTACCTAAGTTAGGCTAAAACATCAACAGCGAAAATAGAGGCAATTCATGAAAGTTTTACTGACCGGTGCAGGTGGTTTTGTTGGGCATCATACTTTGGCCCATCTTTTGAAGACTACCGACTGGGATATTGTTGCCACTGATTCATTTAGGCACTTCGGAATTTCAGCGAGAATTAGGGCGATCTTCGAAGAGTTACCAAAAGAAGCTTCTCGAGTCAAGGTCGTCACACATGACCTTGCGACACCTATTGATTCGGTTACTGGACTCGAATTTGGAAACCCCGACGTAATCATCAATATGGCAAGCGATTCTCATGTTGATCGTTCTATTTCAAACCCAAGGCCTTTTGTTGAGAACAACGTCGCATTGGCACTAACCCTTTTGGAGTATGCAAGGACACTCCCTAAATTAAAAGCATTCATCCAAATCGGCACAGATGAAGTTTATGGACCTGCACCCGAAGGTATTAACCACCCCGAATGGAGTCCACAAGTTCCATCGAATCCATATTCAGCAAGCAAAAGCGCACAAGAGGCTATAGCGATCTCTTACTGGAGGACATTTAATGTGCCAGTGATTCTGACCAACACTATGAATATTATTGGAGAACGACAAGACGTTGAGAAATTCGTGCCATTGATTATCAATTTACTTCAACAAGGAAATCCAGTGCCAGTTCATGCCTTGGAAAAAAGTGGGCAATGGATGTCGGGGAGTCGTTTTTATCTTCATGCGCGCAATCAAGCCGACGCACTGAGATTTTTGATAACGCACTTAGCGGATACCCCCCTTAAATATACAGATGGACTTGAACGCCCAGAAAGATTTAACGTAAGAGGTGAAACAGAAGTGAGCAACGATCAAATGGTTATGCTCATTGCAAAATTCTTGGGGATTACAAAACCAAAAGACGAACTTGTAAATTTCATTAATGTAGAAGGAACCCGTCCGGGCCATGATCTAAGATATGCCCTGGATGGAGATAAACTTTTAGCTTTGGGATGGACCCCACCAGTTGCATTTGAAAAATCATTGGAGCGTACAGTGAAGTGGACAATTAAAAACCCTATTTGGATTACTCCCTAGCCCTGATGAACAGCCTTAAAGAAGGTGAATTCAAGAGAGCGATAAAAGTACTTTCCCCGAATGATCGACGTAAAATTCTTGGAATCATTGTCTTGCAAGCCTTGATGGGCGGATTAGACTTACTAGGAGTAATGGCTGTTGGCCTTCTTGGCGCATTATCTGTTAATGGGATTCAGTCAAGCAACCCAAGTGATCGAGTTGGTTCAGCTCTTGAAATAATTCAAATTCAAGATTTAGCTTTTCAGACACAAGTTTTGATAT
>Ga0209550_10007105_pt1 | contig 10381 bp, 13 predicted proteins | sample LauGreSuBDMM15SN_2_FD_187567 | JGI IMG/M metagenome (GOLD analysis project Ga0209550, IMG submission 187567) | Freshwater lake microbial communities from Lake Michigan, USA - Su13.BD.MM15.SN (SPAdes) (version 5) | ecosystem: Environmental > Aquatic > Freshwater > Lake | place: Lake Michigan... | reverse complement strand
TACAAGTTCGGGCACCGGCAATTCAAGTTCAGGCACTGCAAAAACCATAGGTAGTTCTGCTCCGCAAGCGCCAACAAGTATTAAATTCACCACCAAGGCTCGCACGATCACGCTCGCAGGTTCTGGTGTTGCTGGCGTGACCTACAAAGCAGCCGCAACCTTGGGTTCCATTACGAAGTCGAGTTCTTGCAAACTTGCCGGCACCAAATTGACCTGCACAGTGAAAGCCACTAAAGCCGGTTCATGGAAAGTAAAAATTACGCCATCGTCATCTGGCATCTCAGGCGCTACTTGGTCGCGCTCGATAAAGGTTAAATAGTCTGAGAAATACGAAAGCCGAGCCGTGGTGCCGGCTCGGCTTTCGATTCTTCTCTTGGAGAGGCAGTGGCAGCTACAACAAGAGAGTGAACGGTGACTTTTAGTCGAGTTCGATGGGTTGTTCGTCGGCTTCGGTGAACTCGGCCACTGGACCATCGAGACCTGCACTACTGCGGATCTTCTCTGACATTTGCATCATGATTTCTGGGTTAGCCGTGAGATAGGCCTTGGCGTTTTCACGACCCTGACCCAATTGCTCACCTTCGTAGGTGTACCAAGCACCTGACTTCTTAGCGATGTCGTATTCCACAGCCATGTCGAGCAATGCGCCTTCGCGGCTGATGCCCTTGCCGTACATGATGTCGAATTCGGCTTGGCGAAACGGTGGTGACACCTTGTTTTTCACTACCTTCACACGGGTGCGGTTACCCACAATTTCTGTTCCGTCTTTGATGGACTCAATACGACGAATGTCGAGACGTACTGACGAATAGAACTTGAGCGCACGACCACCTGGAGTTGTTTCTGGTGAACCGAACATGACGCCAATTTTTTCGCGCAGCTGGTTAATAAAGATACAAATGGTGTCGGTCTTGTTGAGGTTTGCAGTAATTTTGCGCAAAGCCTGACTCATGAGACGAGCCTGGAGACCCATGTGGCTATCTCCCATTTCGCCTTCAATTTCTGCACGTGGTGTAAGTGCAGCCACTGAGTCGATAACAACAATGTCGATTGCGCCTGAGCGAATAAGCATGTCGGCAATTTCGAGCGCTTGTTCACCCGTGTCTGGCTGGGAGATGAGCAACTGGTCGACGTCGACGCCAATAGCGCGGGCGTAAATTGGGTCCATGGCGTGCTCGGCGTCGATGTAGGCACAGATGCCACCATTGCGCTGAGCTTCTGCAACTGCGTGCATAGCAAGGGTGGATTTACCCGAAGATTCTGGGCCGTAGATTTCAACTACACGACCACGTGGTAAGCCACCGATTCCGAGGGCGATGTCGAGCGGGATAGCCCCGGTGCTGATGGCTTGGATGCCAAGGGAGGTCTTTTCTCCCATACGCATAATGGAGCCCTTACCGAACTGTTTGTCGATTTGGGCGAGAGCGGCATCGAGGGCCTTGTCGCGGTCGTTGCTCATATGGAACCTTTCAGAAAACCCGTGAAACGGGAGATGTATTGGGCGGAACGTGTATTCACTTCGTATTGTGTGCACAACCTAGACACGGGGTGTCATATGTATTCGCGAACAACAACACTGTAGTTACGAACAGACGTTCGGTCAAGCATCTCCGCCAGATTTTTGCAGAAATCTTTTTACTGGGTCCTGGCAGCTACGGCTGCGGCCGCATCGGCGAGTTCTTCTGGCTCGAGATCGCGCATAAAAATATCGACCCCCAGCCACATGCCATAGCTAATGGGATACATGAAGATGGGCAAAATAATAGCCAAGCTTCCTACTACTGCGAGCAAGGGCACCACAGCAACATCGGGGTAGGTCAAGAACACACCCACTCCCATACCAGCAAGCAAGACGCCATAGGACACCATGACGTTCATGGTCATTGCGCCGAGTTCGAAACCTTCTAGGCGACGCTGCCACAACAGGCCACACGTATGGCAACGGTCGTCGCGCTTGAACCAACTAATGAAAAAGGCACCCTTACCGCCACACCATGCACAACGGCGAAAGAGCCCTCTGAGCAACATGTGAATGAGACCTGGACGTACGCGTACTGCAGTTGAATTCACAAAAAAATTCTACACGTCACTTCGTGAGTTCGCCGACGAACTCTTGGAACACATCGGCATAGTGCATTACTTCTGCATCGGTATGCATGACCGAGATGAGCCACTGTTCATCGAGGCCTGGCGGCAAAAGAACACCACGGTTGATGCCATGTATCCATTGCGCAAAGGCAAGATCAAAATCGGTTTCTTTATAATCGCGATAGTTGTGCACCGGATTCGCCGACCACGTGATGCAACCCTTTGCACCAAACTGAACTGTGTGCGCTGGCAATGAGGCACTGACAATGATGTCGTTGCATGCGCTGAGCAATTGCTCATTGAGTTCTGCCGTGCCCAGAGTTGCTGCAGGTGTGCACACTTCATTGAGCACCGCACGAGTTGCAGCCATAACAAGTGGATTACCGTTATATGTGCCTAAATGCAACACTTTTCCTGTGGTGATGACATCCATGTATTCGGCCTTGCCGCCAAATGCACCAACGGGAAAACCGCCACCGATACTTTTTGCAAGTGCAATAAGGTCGGGCTGCACTCCTAAAGCACCAGTTGCTCCACCCCAGCCCGCGGTGATTCCGGTTTTCACTTCGTCAAAAATAAGCAATGTTCCGTGACGTTGAGTGATTTCACGAACAGCTTCGAGATAGCCAGGCAGTGGTTTACAGATACCAATGTTTTCCATGACGGGCTCAACAATGAAACATGCAACATCGTTGTTTGACAACGCACGCTCTAGTGCTTCAGCATCGTTGTACGGCACCACAATGGTGTCGCCCAGTACTGCTGCGGTAATACCTGCAGTTGCAGGAACGGCATGCGGAGCATGTGCAGGGCCAGCTAAATGCAACGGTGGTTTCATGGACACCATCACTTCATCGTGATGACCGTGATAGCCGCCTTCCACTTTTACAATTTTGTCGCGACCCGTTACACCACGTGCAACGCGAATAGCATCCATTGTTGCTTCAGTACCTGAGTTGGTGAATCGCCACATGGGCAGCCCGAAACGTGCTCCAAGCAACTCAGCAACTTCAGCATTCACTTCACTTGGTGTGACAAATAATGTTCCGTCGTTCAACTGTGCGTCGACAGCTGCACGCACAATGGGATTGGCATGGCCAGAAAACAGCGCGCCAAAGCCCATGGAGAAATCGATATAGCGATGACCGTCGACATCTTCCATATGTGCGCCACGAGCACTGCGCACCACGATGGGATGTGGGTCGTAATTTTGGAAACTAGAAGCCACACCCATTGGCATGACGCGACGCGCGCGTTGCGACGCAAGTTGCGAGCCCGCGGTGCGGTCGCTGTAACGCAGCAACTCACGGGCGGTGATGACCTTGGCCCGAGCGATGAGTTGCTCGTGCGGGGTGGCTGAACGGGTAGAGCGTGCGGTAGATGTACCTGACAACGAGGAATGCGTTGTTTTCATGTGGGTCTCCGATGGATTCCGAAGACCTCACTGTATCACACTGCGATATGCGTTGTCACGTACCCCCTGAGGTGCGGATTGCCCTATAAATACATTGTTCAACCTCCACGCGGCCTTGTCCTTTTGGGCTTTCCCGAGTACTGAGTTGGCACATCTTGCGCTTTGTGGCACACTCATAAGCCTTGGTGGGCGTAGCTCAGTTGGTTAGAGCGTCGGTTTGTGGTACCGAAGGTCGGGGGTTCGAGACCCCTCGTCCACCCCAAGTGGGTGGGTTTGTTTACGCAGGTAGGCAAACCCGCCCCTATTCTTCATTTGGGCTTGCAGTATCGTATGCTCATCGCGTCGCGCCTCTAGCTCAATGGCAGAGCAACGGACTCTTAATCCGCAGGTTCTGGGTTCGAATCCCAGGGGGCGCACAACATCAACATGACGAATCTCGCGTGGTGCTAGGCCTAAGCCGTGAGCACTGGAATACCGGCGAGTATCACGAGCCCAAAAAGTGATAACACAATAGAAAATATCGCCAAAGAACAGATGAGGCTTTGTCGTTTGATGATTGAGGCAATGCCCAACATAAAAAGGGAAACAGCGAAAAGCGCAGTGAGCATCTGCAGCCGGTCGCTGTGTTTTCCTGCCTCTTCTGACTCACGCAGAATCTTTTCCCCTTCAGCCTCCACATTGGCAATAGGCCCGTACAACGAGTCCATATACGGCTTGCAGTCGGGCAATTGACTCGTTTGCTTGGCGACGAGACACGTCATTGCTGACTCGTAGAACTCAAATGAACCATTAGAGGTTTGCAGGTCTTCGTAAATTTTATCTTTGCTAATGCCATCAATCATGAGGCGCACCTGCTTGTCTTTCCACACTGAAAGGTCGTCTCGATACTTGACTTCGGAGGTAATCCACATGTTGTTTGCATCGCCAAGAGAAAGTTGGTAGTTCGTTAAGGCTTCATCTGAAACTCCACCATGCAGGGATGATTGCACGCCACTCCATGCTGTAGCCGTTGAGACGATTCCGAGAAGAACGACAATAAAGATATCGTTTGCCAGCAGTGTGAATAGCTTTTTCATGAAGTCTGCTTCCTGTTAAACAACCGACTATGTTTAATTATATATGAACGTTGTCGTGGTGTTCGCACATCCGTCAGCCGACAGCTTCGGGCAGGCCATCTGCTCAACAGCAGTGAGCGCACTCGAGAGTTCCGGGCACAACGTTTCTTTGTTGGCGCTGTATCAAAGCCACTTCGCCGCAGCAATGTCGCGAGAAGAATGGCTCGCCTACCATGGCGAAAGCCCTGCACTGGACCCAGAGGTGAAATCGCATGGCGAACTTGTGCGCAGTGCCGATGCACTCATTTTTATTTACCCCACGTGGTGGTCGGGGCTTCCTTCCATCATGAAAGGCTGGCTCGAGCGCGTGCTCGTTTCTGGAGTTGCTTTTCACTTCAACAAAAAAGACAAAGTGCGTCCGTCGCTGAAGCAAGTGCGGCATTTAGTAGGCATTAGTACTTATGGTTCTCCACGCATCTATATCGCACTATTGAGCGACAACGGCCGGCGTATCATTATGCGTGCACTTCGCGTGTGTACAGGTTGGCGCACCAAACGCACGTGGCTTGGCATGTACAACATGGGGAATTCAACAAGTGAAGAGCGCAATGAATTCCTGCAACGCGTCCATAAAACTTTACGAGAACTTTCATGAAGATCTTGCTCATTTTTGCCCATCCCAACCCGGCGTCATTCTCGGGTGCATTGCGCGACATCGTGTTGAATTGTGCTGAAAAAACTTCGTGCGAAGTTCGCCAACATGATTTATACGACACCGGTTTTTCTGCGGCGTTATCGGCAAATGAATGGACCCTGCATCGCTCGGCGCCCGACACGAAACCACACCTCGCTGCGTATTACGGGGATCTCCAATGGTGCGACACTCTTGTTTTTGTTTACCCCACCTGGTGGAGCGGGCAACCCGCAATAGCAAAAGCATGGCTTGACCGTGTTCTTGCGAACGATGTGGCGTGGACATTCCCCGATGGGGCGAGTCGCATTCATGGGAATTTAAAAAATGTGAAACGCATCGTGGCTATTACTACCCACGGTTCGTCGAAATGGGTCAACGCGTTTGAAGGTGAAGCAGGTAAACGCACGTTGTCGCGCGGCTTACGAGTGCTGTGCTCGTGGCGCTGTCGCTTTACCTGGCTTGCGATGTATGCGGTAGACAACTCCACGCGCTACGAACGCAATAAATTTACGCAGCAGGTGGAACGTCGCCTAATGCGAATGTTTCACCACTAGTTCCCATACGCATTTCCTTATTGAGCGACAATGACGTAATCATCTCTAAGTGATTCGTGTGCGGGAAGAGGTCGAGTACACCAACTGCATCGACCACGTAGCCCGCTTCAGTAAGTAAGCGCACATCGCGAGAACCTGCTGCGGGGTCGCAACTCACCAAAATAAAACGTGGGGCGCCACTTGCCGCTAACGCTTTCACTGCAATGGCCCCCATGCCAGAACGAGCGGGGTCGGCAATGATGATGCCGGCAGGAGATGCACGCCACTCTTCAACTGGAACAGGAACAATTTTTGCCTGATGTGCGCGCAGGTTTTGTTTGGCATCATCAATGGCAAATTCATTGTCCTCAATGAGCACAACAGGCACATGCAATGGCACGAGCGAGGCTGCAAGCAGCCCTCCTCCCCCGTATGCATCGACAACGGGGCCAAATGACCCACTGAGTGCTTCAGCGCCAGCCATGGTTCGCACAGCGCGCACCAAGAGTTCGGCAGCCTGCGGGCTCGATTGGAAAAAGGCACCCATGGAAATACCAAAGTCTTGGGTGTCGATGCGCTCGGAAATGCGCGCTTCGTCGCCGAGTACATCTACTGCGTCGAGGCCATTGATGTCTTCCTCGAATCCGTACACGAGTGCGCCCACGACTCCGGTCGACACACTGCAGCGCAACACCACTTCGGCATCGGAACCGGGCTCTGAAGTTAAATGCGACAGCGCCTCATTCAGTAGCGGGTGTGCCACCAAACAACTCTTAATGGCCACAACGTCATGGCTTGAGCGCGCACGAAAACCTGGCTTACCTTCAGCATTAAACGCAACGCGAATGGTGGTGCGTGAACCAACAGGCTCAACAGTGCCAAAACGCATGATGTTTTCTACTTCTGCAGCACCGCTCGACACTTTTCCTGTGCGCGCAAGTGATTCGGCAACGATGCGCACTTTTGCTTCATATTGTCCTTCTGGCGACAGGTGCTGCCATGAGCATCCCCCGCAGCCATCGGCAACGTGCGGGCACGGCGGATCGCGACGATCGGGGGACGGCGACAGTATTTCTTCTACCGTTGCGCGGCCAAAGTCTTTGCGAGTATCGGTGAGTTGCACGCGAACCACTTCGCCTGGAAGTGCACCTTCAACAAAGATCACCTTGCCGCTCGGGAGACGGGCGAGCGCGTCGCCACCGGCAACAAGTTGTTGAGCTGTTACTTCCATAGCCTCCATCGTAGGACGCAATCGCTAGAGTCAGTGGTGTGACGTTGCCAATTCAAATTGCACCTTCTGTCTTGCCCGCCGACTTTGCCGAATTAGGCAAGGCAGTGCGTGACCTTGAATCGGCCGGTGTCGACCTCATTCAATGGGATGTCATGGATGGGCAGTTTGTGCCGAATCTCACTTTTGGGCCCGACGTTATTGCCGCAGCACGCAAGCATTGCAGCGTTCCCTTCGAAGCACACCTCATGGTGCTCACACCCGATGTAATGGCAGAGCAATATGTGAAGGCCGGATGCTCACGCCTCATTGTTCACGCCGAAGCCTGCACTCACTTACACCGAACGTTGGCCAACATTCGCAACCTGGGCGCCACCGCTGGTGTTGCACTTAACCCCGCTACGCCAGCAAGCGCCATTGAAAACATTCTCGATCTTGTCGACATGGTGTTGGTGATGACGGTGAACCCGGGTTTTGGTGGGCAAAGTTACATTGCCACGATGGAGCCAAAAATTCGTGAAGTACGAAACATGATTGAGTCTGCAGGCTTAAGCGATGCAGTGCATCTTGAAGTTGACGGCGGCATTTCTGCCACCACCGTTGCAGGCGCAGCAAGCGCCGGAGCAAATGTACTCATTGCGGGCAGCGCATTGTTCAAGCATCCAGGTGGGTTACAAGCAGCAGTCAGCGAAATTCGCGCAAACGCAACAGCTGCATTTCGCGCATCGTAAGTTACTGCTCGGCGCGAGCAGCGTCGATGAGTCGCCGCACGAGCACAAGTGTGACCAAGCCAAGAAGCACAAGCCCAGCCGGCAAAACAACGGATAGCGCCAAGCGGCCACCACTTCCCGACAACGTAGAAAGAATGCCCGACTCAATAGAAGAGCCATCTACATGCAGAGTTCGTGCGGGGTCGGCAAAACGCGGACACGTTGCTCCGGTTTTATCGATATCGGCAACTTGATTACCACCAAAAAGTTCAGTTGCTTCTGTTACCCGAGAAAATATACGCCCCGTTCCTACATCGAGACCTGCACCCACCAGAAACTCCGTGCCCACTTCGAGAAACTTCACATCGCGGCCGTAGTACATAACCACGGTGTCTATTCCATTTGCATTGAGCACATAGCCTTCGAGCGCACCAGAACGCAACCGAATGTTGTTAAAAGTTGCCGTGGTGGAATCTTTGGCAATTAACGCGCCAACAAACACTGCTTGCGAAGCATCGGGGGGCACACACCCAGCAGGAATTGTTGTGACCGCAGAAGCAAGGGTGCTTGGCGTGACTGACGTTGCTGGTAGGGGTACTCCACCTTGTTCGTCAATGACCCCTTCAACAATTGCAATTGTCGTTGTTGTTGCATCTACTGGCGATGCAACAACTACATACGGACTAAAGAATGAAAAGCCACAGGCGCTCACTACGCAGAGCAACACACCTTGAGCACACTTCACAGTATTTAGTTGCCCTTAAATTGCGGGTCACGCTTTTCTGTAAAGGCCTTCATTGCTTCTCCGGTGTCTTTTGTTGAAAAGTTCACTGTTTGCGACAAGCCTTCGTCGTCGAGAGCCTCTTCCAAAGTGACATTCATGGAGTTGTTCAACAGGCGCTTGGTCATTGCCAGAGCAATTGGCGGACCTTGGGCGAGTCGTTGTGCCCAGTTGTCGACAAATGCATCGATCTCCACATCGGGCACAACACGATTCACGAGCCCAATACTTTCGGCTTCTGCAGCGTTAATAATGTCGGCAAAAAATGCCAACTCTTTGGCTTTATGAAGCCCAATACGACGTGGCAACAACCATGAGCCACCAAAGTCGAGGCTGAGGCCGCGCTTGGCAAAAATTTGAGAGAAACGAGCATTTTCAGATGCCACGACAAGGTCGCAACCAAGGGCCATATTGCACCCGGCGCCAACGGCAACACCACGCACTTTGGCAATAGTGGGCTGCGGTAAGCGAGCAAGAGCCAAAGCAACATCGCCAACATGGCGCATGCTGGCGAGTTGATGCTTATCGGGGCTTCCCGCACCGCCCCCTGAGAGGTCGGCTCCTGAGCAGAAATCGCCACTTGCTCCGGTGAGCACAACAACACGATCTGCAGCGCTCTGACCAATTTCGTGGAAGTTTGCGAGGAGTTCATTCCACATCACTTGGTTAATAGCGTTCTTTCGCTCTGGGCGATTGAGGGTGATGCTGACGACGCCAGCGGAGCGTGTGACTTCAATAGTTTCAAATGTGTTGGATGACATCTGTTCACGATACATAATGTGGAGGTGGGATTTGACTCAACACGCAAACAAGTACGGCGAAAGACCGACATTATTTTTGTGCTTTGTGCCGTTGTTGGCGCGTTTGCGCTCGTGGCGTGGGCCGCGTTCGGCTAGCGGCACTTGCTATGTGGGACGGCGCCTTCGGGCCAATTGAGGTGCGGCGCATACAGCCCTACCAGGCGCTCAAGGCCTACATTTGCCCTGGGTGCAACCGCGATATTCCCGCACGTACTGGGCACTATGTTGCCGTCCCCACTCAAGAGCCCGATCTGCGCAGGCACTGGCACTACAGCTGCTGGGACCGCCGCACTCCTTCAAAAGGCATTAGGTAGAACTTCAACACGAGTTCCAACAATGCATACAAGGTCGAAGCGCAATTGCCAATAGGCAATGTTGTTTGCTCGAGCCCACTCGACCCCAGCACGACGCACAGTGCGCTGCTTGTGTTGAGTCATTGCTTCAGCTGGACTACCAAATTTTTCTGATGCCCGTGCTTTGACTTCGCCGATCACCACAACGTCATGACGAGTAGCGATGAAATCGATTTCGCCTTTTCCTACCCGCACATTGCGTGCCACAACCACGTATCCGTGTTGTTCATACCAGCGACACGCGATGCGCTCGCCCCACTCTCCTCGCGCACGAGACTGAGCGGCATTGCCTACGCCTCGACGGTGGGCAACTCCTCGATGTTCACGTCTTTGAAAGACAGGATCTTGACCGTCGACACGAAACGGCTCTTGCGGTACATATCCCAAACCCATGCGTCGGTGAGCTCCACTTCAATAAGCGGACGCGTTCCATCGACGGTGACCGTAGAGGTAACGTGATTCGCTAAATAAAATCGGCGCTCGGTTTCGACCGCAAAACGAAACATCCCCACGACATCTTGATATTCCTGAGCCAATTGCAGTTCGCGTTCGGCTTCAAAATTTTCAAGGTCGTCAGTGTTCATAGTGGCCTACAGATGTTGGGCGGGAGCTGGGATAGGCAAGGAGTTACCACCAGTGTGTGCGAACGGGTACGCAACACGACAGAACAAAAATTACCTGTCGCGCTTTTCGCGAATTTTTGCTGCACGTCCTGTGCGGTCGCG
>Ga0209550_10007103_pt1 | contig 10384 bp, 10 predicted proteins | sample LauGreSuBDMM15SN_2_FD_187567 | JGI IMG/M metagenome (GOLD analysis project Ga0209550, IMG submission 187567) | Freshwater lake microbial communities from Lake Michigan, USA - Su13.BD.MM15.SN (SPAdes) (version 5) | ecosystem: Environmental > Aquatic > Freshwater > Lake | place: Lake Michigan... | reverse complement strand
CTGGATCAGGGTTTCCCCCATTGTCCAAAATTCCCCACTGCTGCCTCCCGTAGGAGTCTGGGCCGTGTCTCAGTCCCAGTGTGGCTGGTCGTCCTCTCAGACCAGCTACTGATCGTCGCCTTGGTAGGCTTTTACCCTACCAACTAGCTAATCAGATATCGGCCGCTCCATGAGCGTGAGGCCTTGCGGTCCCCCACTTTCATCCATAGATCGTATGCGGTATTAGCGTAACTTTCGCTACGTTATCCCCCACTCTAGGGCACGTTCCGATACATTACTCACCCGTTCGCCACTCGCCGCCAGACCGAAGTCCGCGCTGCCGTTCGACTTGCATGTGTAAGGCATGCCGCCAGCGTTCAATCTGAGCCAGGATCAAACTCTTCAGTTTAATCTCTGTTGTGCCATTTCTGGCAGGTTCCGAAGAACCGTCGCTCACTCAAAATACTGACAGGATAAGTTCTTGCGAACCTACCTATATTTTTTTGTGAGCACTTGATGATATTTAAAGTATTGCGATAATGCCTAAGCATCATCGCCGCACGCCATCAAGCGCCCACACTTATCGACTGTTAATTGTTAAAGAACTTATAGAACAAGTATTCGTTGGCTTTCGCCTGTTTCCTTGCATGCAAAGCGTTTTGTTTGCAACAGCAAAGAAGCGGAATTATGCGGCTTTTTCGTAACTTCGTCAAGCGGCTTGTCTGTAACTTTTAAACTCGCCGTTAAAACCCCGACAAAGAAACCTTACTTCAGTCGCCACCTATGCAGAACGTTGTGTTCGCAGAGGTGAGCCAAAGATTATGCTGCATTCTATGACCGCTGTCAAGCAAGGTGACCAGATATTAATTATGGGCAGTAGACGAGCCGCTTTAAGTCACTGGGGATATAGATAGCTTTTTGAAATTATTTTTGATTCCTTATCAGATTACATATCCTGAAAATTGGGTTTGCGCTTCTCCATGAAGGCCTTCATACCCTCTTTCTGATCTTCCGTTGCAAAGGTACTATGAAAAAGTCGTCGCTCATATTGAACGCCATCAGTTAAAGATGATTCGTAGGCACGATTGACTGCGTCCTTAATCATCAATATGGATGGCAAGGACATGGCGGCAATAACTGTTGCAGCTTCCATTGCCTCTTCCATCAGCTTTTCAGCCGGCACGACCCGAGATACTAGGCCTGCGCGCTCAGCTTCGGCAGCGTCCATCATTCTGGCGGTTAGGCACATGTCCATAGCCTTAGATTTGGACACAGCTCGCGGTAGTCGCTGAGTCCCCCCTGCGCCGGGCATCGTTCCTAGCTTGATCTCGGGCTGGCCAAATCGCGCGCTGTCGGCTGCAATAATGAAATCGCACATCATTGCGAGCTCGCACCCACCGCCCAAGGCATATCCAGCAACGGCAGCAATGATGGGCTTCCGGACTCGACGAATCTGCTCCCAATTACGAGTGATGTAGTCTCCTTTGTAGACATCCATATAGGTGTAGCCCGCCATCGCAGCAATGTCAGCACCTGCTGCAAACGCTTTTTCATTACCGGTCAAAATGATGCAGGCTATTTTTTCATCTGCATCGAAAGCCAGCAAAGCATCACCCAATTCGTTCATTAGTTGATCATTTAATGCATTCAGGGCTTTCGGACGATTCAATCGGACAAGTCCTACTCTTCCGTGCGTTTCGATCAAAATATTTTCAAAATTCATACGTGGCTCCGCAGTGTCAGCAGTGGTTTACTAAAGGGCGAATTGTAACTTCAAGACAATGGCACGATGGCTTATTCAAAGTACTTTGAGCTAGATCATCCCAGTACGTGTGCAGCATTTTTGCTTTATTGAATACACTGACTACTTTGAAAAAAGTATCGATATGCTCGCCGAAAATTCTCAGTTAGATTCGCTGCACGATTCATTGCGCCAACTCGCTCAACATCTACATGACTGCGCTCATGATGAGATCTGCTCGGCTTATGAGCAATTACTCATTACTGCGGAAAAAGCGTTTGCGGCTGAACAGTTGCTGATGGAGAAGCATGACTTCCCTGCGACCCGATGTCATCTGGAACAGCACGCCCGTGTACTCTGCGCATTGCACCAGGCTCACCCGGCGGTGATGACTGGGGATCACAACCTAGCCATTCACGTTGGAGGTCGACTGCTACCAGAGTGGTTTGAGTTACATAACTCCACCCTAGATGCTTCAGTGTCGGTGTGGGCCAGCTACCAGATCGGATTAACCACGCAGGCCGCAAATTACGGAGGGCAAATGATCAATTTTGCGGCAACGCCAACGAGCGAGGCAGCAAGACCCACATAAACAACGCTTGCTTCATTCGACCTGCTAATTCGCCAGCCTCATCACCAAAACCCCAAAAGAAATCTGCCCGGACAGGATTACGGATTGCGCCCCCGGTATCCTGAGCAAGAACCAAGCGACGTAGCGGAATCGCAGAATTAGGCTGAGTCGTCGACACAAACACTGGAGCGCCCAAAGGAATGAACTGCGGATCAACCGCAATCGATCGCTGCGGTGTGAGTGGCACGCCAAGAGAACCTTTCGGTCCTTTCAACGGATCAAGAATTTTTTCTTCTTTAAAAAACACGAAGCTGGGGTTCGCATTTAAAAGTTCTTGCTGACGAGCTGGGTTAGCTTGATACCACGCTTTAATTCCCTGCATTGATGCTTGTTCTAGGCTCAGCTCACCGCGATCAACCAGATAGCGACCAATAGATTTATACGGATGACCATTTTGATCTGCATAGGCCACGCGAATAATTTCACCACTCGGTTCGAGCACTACTCTTCCAGAGCCTTGCACCTGCAAGAAAAAAGCATCGATGGGGTTGTCAACCCAAACGAACTCCTTGCCAGCCAAGAGATTTTTTGACGCCAGCTCGGCGCGACTGAAATACGGAACCACCTTAGCTCCGGCGACTCTTCCGCGCAGTCGCATATTTTTGAGTTCAGGATAAAGAACGCCCATATCAATCGTTAGCAAATCGTCTGGAACGCGATAAAGCGCTGTCTGATAAGTCCCATTGCGCAAACGCGCGCCGCGCAATAACGGTTCATAGTAGCCCGTTGCCATCCCTTGCAAGTTACCATCGAGATTGCGCAGCTGATGCGGAATAAATTGCGATTCATAGTAGCGCCGGACCATGGCTTCGTCGGTGGGATTCACCTCAGAAGCCAAACGACAGACTTCTTGCCACTCGATTCGCTTAGCCAATGCCTGGCAAGTTGCCAGCATCGCAGGCCATGACTGACGCAAGTCATCCTCGGTCCAACCAGGTAAATCAGAAAAGCTCGCGCTGCGAAGATAGTCCGCAGGTTTAGCCGATGAGGGTGGTGCCACCGGAGGCGCAGTTACTGGTGCAGTTACTGGCGATTGTGCTGGTGAAGTCACTGGTGCTGGAACTGGCACGGTCACAGGCACTGGTAACGACACAGCCGATTTTTGCGGTGGCGGCGTCACGCAGGCCGATAGCAGTACTATGGTTGCCATCGCCGCGAGCGCTAAATTAAAACGCTGATTCAGACAGGACACCTTGTATGTGGCTATTATTTTTGGAAGCAGGTCTCGCATTCGGCCTGTTGGCTTTTATCGTTTGGTGGACCATGTTCTCTGGCAGAGAAGATGAGGACTAGCCCACGCAACTATTTTTCAACGTCAGTGTAATGTTCGGGGCAGAGAAAGTACAAACTCTGGAATTGGCGACTCGAATTGCTCCCCATCCTCAGCTACGCAAAAGTACTCGCCGTGCATCGTTCCGTGCGGCGTAGCCAAGGTCGTGCCGCTGGTATATTCGAATTGCTCACCGGGTTGTAGCAGAGGTTGATGCCCCACCACACCTAAGCCACGCACTTCTTGCACATGGTTGTTTGCATCGGTAATCACCCAATGCCGAGAAATCACTTGAGATGGGACGTTACCGCTATTTTTTATCGTGACTGCGTAAGCAAACACGAAATGTGAGCGGTCAGGATCGGATTGATCCTCGAGGTACTGAGTTCGAACCGTCACCGTCATTTGGTAAGCCGCCATACGTAATCACAATTCCTATAATTTTGTTTTTAAAAAAGGCTAAATTTAACTAGCCTTCGATTGCACACGAAATCCAGCCAGCTGGCAAGCTCATCATTAGCTACAGGTTAAAATTCGAAGCTCGTTCAAAGGGAACTATTCCATGTCCAAATACCTCATCGCTCCCAGCATCTTGTCCGCCGACTTCGCCCGATTAGGGGAAGAAGTTAGAAATGTCGTTGCCGCGGGCGCTGACATTATTCATTTCGATGTGATGGATAACCACTATGTTCCCAATCTGACAATTGGACCGCTAGTTTGTGAAGCCATACGCCCGCATGTCAATGTGCCAATTGATGTACATCTGATGGTTAAACCCGTCGACCGCATCATCCCCGACTTTGCCAAGGCAGGCGCCAATATCATCAGCTTTCACCCGGAAGCCTCTGATCATATAGACCGCACACTCAGCTTAATACGCGACCAGGGCTGTAAGGCAGGACTAGTCTTCAATCCTGCGACACCTTTGCATTACCTTGAGCACGTGATGGATAAAATTGACCTGATTCTGATCATGTCAGTCAATCCAGGCTTTGGTGGGCAGTCTTTTATCGGTGAAGCTCTGAAAAAAGTCAGTCTTGTGCGTGAACTCATCAACGCTAGCGGGCGCGATATCATGCTCGAGGTCGATGGCGGCATCAAAGTAGAAAACATTGCCGCAGTCGCTAAAGCGGGCGCAGACACCTTTGTTGCAGGCTCCGCCATATTTGGCAAATCCGACTACAAAGCCATTATCGATGCCATGCGTAACCAACTCGCCACAGCATGAACACGTCAGCCAAAGACTCATTTAAAGGTATTCGCGCGGCCATCGTTGATCTAGATGGAACGATGGTTGATACAGCGCCCGATTTCCAAGTCGCGATTAACCGTATGCGCGATGAATTAAATTTAGCCCCACTTGCACTCGATACCATTATCGAATTTGTGGGTAAAGGCTCTGAAAATCTAATGCGTCGAGTGCTCGGTGTCGACTTTGAGAAAAGCGAAGTCGAAAGTCGATTCGATCACGCTCTGGAACGCTACCAACATCATTATCTGCAAATTAACGGTGATCACAGCGAGCTTTATTTAGGCGTACACGAAGGCCTTTTGGCGATGAAACATGGCGGCGTGCGACTCGCTTGCGTCACTAATAAGCCGATTGCCTTTGCACGCCCATTGCTCGAGAAAAAAGGGCTGATCGATTTATTCGAAGTGATTTACGGCGGCGATTCTCTAGCGCATAAAAAGCCTCATCCGCTGCCTATGCTAACCGTATGTAAAGATTTTGATCTGCAGCCGGCCCAAGTCGTCGCCATTGGGGATTCCTCAAATGACTCCGAGGCAGCGCGGGCTGCAGGATGCCGCATACTAACCGTTCCCTATGGTTACAACCACGGCCAGCCTGTCCAGACCATAGACACGGATGGTATAGTCGAGTCTTTACTTGATGCGGCGAACCTGATCGTCCATTAATAGCCCTACCTAATTAACGCCATGTTTCTTGTCAAAAAAATCAAGCTGATCCCACCGGGTGCCTTCGAGGCCTGGCTATGGCGACGCTGGCAAACACATATCGCCTGATATCCCTGATTGCCGCTGTTCCACATGAACAGCTGTTTTTTGCACAAACTGCCGCCAACTATCATGGCGGCCCGGAGAGAAACATGACCGAACTCGAATTTAAGTCGTTGGCCGCGCAAGGCTATAACCGCATTCCATTGCTGGCAGAAGCCTTTGCCGATCTCGAAACACCACTCACGCTGTACCTCAAGTTAGCCCAAACGCAAAATCAAGGAAAAAATACCTTTCTTCTTGAATCCGTTGTCGGTGGCGAGCGCTTTGGTCGCTACTCCTTCATTGGACTGCCTGCCAGCACATTGCTGCGCTCCAGCGGCCGACACACCGAGGTCGTGCGTAATGGCGAAGTCATCGAAACATCGACTAACAATCCACTTGATTTCATCGCCGAATTTCAATCGCGCTACAAAGTCGCTATCAGTGCAGGTATGCCGCGTTTTTGCGGTGGTTTGGCAGGCTATTTTGGATACGACGCCGTCCGTCAGATAGAACATCGTCTGGAGCACAGCGCACCACCGGATGATCTGAAACTGCCTGAAATTCAATTACTACTGACCGAAGAACTCGCGGTCATCGACAACCTGTCTGGCAAGCTTTATCTCATCGTCTACGCAGACACCAGCCAGCCAGAAGCCTATACAAAAGCAAAACAACGCCTGAAAGATTTGCGCGCCATGTTGCGTCGTAATGTCGATGCGCCAGTCACCTCCGGCTCAATACGCACCGAAACCATTCGTGACTTTGATAAAAAAGAGTACCTGGCAGCCGTTCAAAAAGCCAAGGACTACATCATGGCCGGTGACCTGATGCAAGTTCAGATAGGACAACGCATACGCAAACCTTATGTTGATTCACCGTTGTCTCTATATCGTGCGCTACGCTCATTGAACCCATCGCCGTACATGTATTTCTATAATTTTGGCGACATGCAAATCGTAGGAAGCTCGCCAGAGATCCTCGTGCGCAATGAAGGAATACCTAACAACAAAAAGAAAATCACCATACGTCCACTCGCAGGCACCCGTCCTCGCGGCGCGACTCCTGAACAAGATGTCAAACTAGCGACAGAGTTATTAGCCGATCCCAAAGAAATTGCGGAACACGTCATGCTGATTGATCTAGCGCGCAACGATATTGGTCGTATTGCCGAGATAGGCAGCGTGAAAGTTACCGACAAATTCATTATCGAAAAATATTCGCACGTCCAGCACATTGTTTCTAACGTTGAAGGAACACTAAAAGACGGCATGTCCAACCTTGACGTTTTACGTGCCACCTTCCCTGCGGGTACCTTGTCCGGCGCTCCCAAAGTTCGCGCCATGGAAATCATCGATGAACTAGAACCTGTTAAGCGCGGCATCTACGGCGGTGCGTGTGGTTATCTTTCCTTCGGTGGCGAGATGGATCTTGCTATCGCCATTCGTACCGGCGTCATCAAAGACGGCATGTTGTACGCACAAGCCGCCGCCGGCATAGTCGCCGACTCTATCCCCGAAATGGAATGGCAAGAAACAGAGAGTAAAGCGCGCGCCGTATTGAGGGCGGCAGAGCAAGTGCAAGACGGATTGGATGGGGAGATCTGAGATGCTTTTAATGATCGATAACTACGACTCGTTCACCTATAACCTTGTTCAATATTTTGGCGAGTTAGGTGAAGACGTACAAACCTATCGCAATGACGAAATCACCCTCGAAAAAATAACGCAGCTTAAACCTGATCGCATTTGTATTTCGCCGGGTCCATGCACACCACATGAAGCGGGAGTCTCTGTTCCACTCTTACAGCACTTTGCTGGCACGTTGCCCATACTCGGCGTTTGCCTTGGCCATCAAAGTATAGGTGCTGCGTTCGGTGGCAAAGTCATTCGTGCTCACGAAGTCATGCATGGAAAAACATCACCCATTGAACACACCGGCGTGGGCATTTTTAAAGATCTGCCATCACCCTTTACTGTTATTCGCTACCACTCGCTTGCCATTGAACGAGCATCGCTACCCGATCACCTTGAAGTAACAGCGTGGACAGCCGATGGCGAAATTATGGGAGTGCGTCACAAAAACTTCCCAATTGAAGGTGTGCAGTTTCACCCTGAATCTATTTTGTCTGAGCACGGTCACGCGCTGTTGAAAAATTTTCTTACGATCTGATATCACGTTTGCCATGACTCTCACTCCACAACAAGCCCTACTTCGCTGCATTGAACATCGTGAAATTTTTCACGATGAAATGCTCATGCTGTTCCGGCAAATCATGGGGGGCGAAATGTCGCCCGTCATGATTGCTGCCCTCACCATGGGCTTACGCGTAAAGAAAGAAACGATAGGCGAAATCGCTGCTGCTGCTCAAGTCATGCGCGAATTCGCTGCAAAAGTCGACGTTCCTAATTCCGACAACTTAGTCGACATCGTTGGTACGGGTGGCGATGGCGCCAACACCTTTAATATTTCAACCGCTTCCATGTTCGTCGTCGCTGCTGCTGGTGCGCGCGTCGCCAAACACGGTGGACGCAGCGTCTCATCATCATCCGGCAGCGCAGATGCATTAGAAGCACTTGGTGTGAATATTCAACTCAAGCCTGAGCAAGTCGCGCAATCAATTCAAGAAACTGGCATAGGCTTCATGTTCGCCCCCAATCATCACGCGGCGATGAAGCACGCGGCTCCAGTACGCAAAGAATTGGGTGTTCGCACTATCTTCAATATTCTCGGCCCATTAACCAATCCTGCTGGCGCACCCAACATCATGATGGGCGTGTTTCATGCTGATCTGGTCGGCATTCAAGCGCGCGTATTGCAAAAACTAGGCGCAAAACATGCGCTGGTGGTTTGGGCGCGTGACAATATGGACGAAGTATCCTTAGGTGCAGCAACGATGGTGGGCGAATTGGTGGATGGAGAAATTCGTGAATACGATATTCACCCCGAAGATTTTGGTCTGCAAATGACGTCTAGTCGTAATCTTCGCGTTGATAGCAGCGCTGAATCTGTCGCGAAAATTTATGAAGCGCTCGACAACAAAACCGGTGCCGCGCGCGATATTGTTATCCTCAACTCCGGCACAGCACTCTACGCTTCTGGCGTGGTCGATAGTATCTCTCAGGGCGTAGCCAAAGCCACTGAGAGCATTGCTTCGGGAGCCGCTCGGGCCAAGCTTGAAGAGTTTGCCAAATTCACTCGACAATTCGCCGCTTAATTTTGAGATACAGCTATGTCTGACATATTAAAAAAAATACTTGACGTAAAAGTCGACGAAGTCGCAGCGGCAAAGAAGTATCAAGATCTCAAAAGTTTGCGCAGAGATGTGGAATCGAATCAGCACGCTCGCGCTGACATCCGCGGATTTGAAGATAGCCTGCGTGCAAAAATTTCAAACGGAAAAGCAGGCGTCATCGCTGAAATTAAAAAAGCTTCGCCCTCTAAAGGTGTGTTGCGCGAAAATTTTCAGCCAGTTGAAATCGCGCAAAGCTATGCACAATTTGGCGCAGCCTGTTTATCCGTGCTGACCGATGTGAATTTTTTTCAGGGCGCGCCGGATTATCTCAAGCAAGCACGCGCTGCCTGCAGCATTCCCGTACTACGCAAAGATTTCATCATTGATCCATACCAGATCTATGAAGCCAGACATTGGGGCGCGGATTGTGTGTTACTCATCGTAGCCGCACTCGATCATGGGTTGATGGCAGAACTCGAAGCCTGCGCGCATGAGTTAGGTATGGATGTCTTAGTTGAAGTGCATGACGCTGATGAGCTGACTAAAGCACTTGAACTCAAGACTCGCCTATTAGGGATTAATAACCGCAACCTTCGCACGTTCGAGACGTCTTTAAATACGACTATTAATCTACTCGACCGTATCGATCCGCAAAAACTCGTCATCACCGAATCAGGCATTCTGAGTAAAGATGATGTTAAAAAAATGCGCGATGCCGATGTACATGCGTTTTTAGTCGGCGAAGCCTTTATGCGCTCACCCGACCCGGGTATGGAACTGTCTCGCTTGTTTTTGGATTAAGTTTTTTGACTAATCCTTTGACTTAGTTACCTCGAGAAACGTAGTGGATGCAAGCGCTCTATCCACTCACTACCTATAGGTAAGGGCTCGTCTAGTATCTGAGTCACCAAAAACTCTGCGCACCACGGTGCGCAGGCGACACCGCGTGAACCATGTCCTATGCTGGCATAAAGACCCTCAGCAATTTTTCCTACCAAAGGCAAACGATCTTGCGTCGTTGCACGCCAAGAGACTCGCCCACTAAGTAATTCACTCGCATCACTCACAAAGTCTGGCAACAATCGCTGTAGACGATGAAAATTTTCAAGATCATCTTCAGACCGTGGGTTTGCGTCGCCGTCGATTTGCATCGTCGCACCTATGGTGTGCAGACCATTAATCGCTGGCGTCACATAACCATCGCGGCAAACGATGGTTCGTAAAGGCTTATCATCCCGATCTGCTGCAACAGATAATTGTCCGCGCGTGCCATCAATACCCTCGACGTTCGAACTTAGTTCAGCGAACGCTGTGGCAAGCACAACATAACGTGAAAAAATCTTTTCATCGTTTGCAAGCTCTACACACCACCCATCAGCAAAGTTAGGAGATAGCTGTTTGACCTCCGTAGCTGACCTCAACTCGATCAGAGGGTGGTTAATCAACGCAGCAATCAAAGCACTCGGGTCGACCCAACCCGCTTTCGGTAAAAAAAATCCCTCTGTGGCAACCGACTGCCCACACAACATC
>Ga0209550_10007101_pt1 | contig 10385 bp, 7 predicted proteins | sample LauGreSuBDMM15SN_2_FD_187567 | JGI IMG/M metagenome (GOLD analysis project Ga0209550, IMG submission 187567) | Freshwater lake microbial communities from Lake Michigan, USA - Su13.BD.MM15.SN (SPAdes) (version 5) | ecosystem: Environmental > Aquatic > Freshwater > Lake | place: Lake Michigan, USA... | reverse complement strand
ATATACAATATATTATATATATAATGTCATTTTTAATAAAAGAAAATATCTCTTTATTTGATTTTTTAAGCAATAAATTTATAATTTTAGATCAAACAATAAATATCTTTATTAGAAATATTCAAGAGTATAATACAACTATAGATTGGAATGTGTCTAATTTTTCATTAAATAATAAAATAAATAATTCAAAATTAGAAAAATATTCATCAGATTCACAAGAATCAAACATGAAAATAATATTTGGAAAACCTAATTTATCACATGGTATTGTATATAATAAATTACTTGAAATAGATGCTTCAATAAAATATTTATTAATAACATATGAACTTAATTCATCTATAAATTTAATTCCATTTATTCGTGATCAAAATGATAATTTAATATATTGGACAACAAAAGAAGAAAATTTATTATATAGAAAAATAGATGGTAATAAACATATATATCTAATAAAAATACCAGATTTACCAGAAACATCTGTTGAAAAATTTAAATTATATTTATTTAATAATAGACCAATTGAAGGATCTTCAGTAATAATATCAAATTTAAATTTAGTAAAAGTTGGAAAATTGCCAAAAATAACAATTAATATAAGTATTTAATAATTATCAAGTATTTAATAATTATCAAGTATTTAATAATTATAAAATATATACAAATATAAGTATTTAATAATTATCAAGTATATTTTCTAAGAATATATGTTGAAAAAGCTAGACCAACTATATTTGTATATATTGGATATATTTTATTATTGACATATATATTTATATATGAATTATTTAAAAAACTCCAAATAGTAATTACACTTATAATATCAAAAGCCACATCTTTTATTAAGATATTTGTATTTAACATTTTATTATAATATAAATATTAGCTTTAAATCAATTTATGCTATTAGTAATAAATTATGTCTCAAAAAATGTCTGAATTTATAATATACAATTAATTTATAAATATATAAATTAATTGTATATTATATGAATAAATTACTTGGATATACTAATTCTTCATCATATTTTGCAGGAGAAACTGTTAATTTATTTATTAATTCACCAGCAAAATTTGGGTTTGCAGATACTGTAAAATTAATTAATCCAAATCAAAATGTTACATTAAAAACAAAAAATATTAATGGTGATTACAGTATAATTGGAACGTTAAATCAGTCAACATCAACACCAGGTATATATTATAAAGTATCACTTGATTCACAAATAGTTAAAATAGCATGGGATATAGTAATTAATGGTAACTATGTATTGAATCCTCATATAACAGATTTATCTGGAAATAAAATATATGGAATAGATTATCAAGTTAATATGGTTGATTCATCTAATAATTTTATTATTTTAAAAATTCCAGTAAATATTAAAAATCTTAAAATTTTTTTATTAGCAAGAGGAAAGTTTAAGATTGGTGATACATTTATAATAAATAATTTATATTTATTTAATGTAGTCAAGTTATCAGATTTAAATATGATTATTCAGTTATATGATATTGATAAAAAATTAATTAAATCATATAGTGAAACTAATATAATTTGTCAGGAATATATAAAAGATTCATTTGCGGAAGGATCAAAATGGAAAGAAAGTTCACAATTATTTTTACCATCTAATTTAAAATCAGGATATTATTTTATTAAAATAAATTATGGATCTTTTTTTTACATACCTATCATAATAAAATCAAAAAATGCAGAAACAAATACAGTTCTTGTATTAGCAAATACAAATACATGGAATGCGTATAATGCATGGTCTGGCTTAGATGGATCTTTTTCAGCATATGGTTGGAAACCATCAAATACATATATTGAAACAACTAAATATAAAACAAAAGATACAGCAACATATGTTTCAAATACTTTAAGTTTTAATAGACCAGATCAGAGAATTTCAGATGAAATTTTGAATTATATGAGAAATAATATAATCAATAATTTATATATATCACATTTAATATATTCGGAACTATATCTAATATTATTTTTAAAAATATTAGGTATTAATTATCATGTTATAACAGATATGGATTTAAATAATGGAACAGTTAATGATATATCAAATTATTGTTTGTATAATACTTTTGCATTACATGTACATCCAGAATATTGGTCTGAAAAAATGGTTTATAATTTTAATAAAATTTATTCAAATGAAAAAACAAATTTAATGTATCTTGGCGGAAATGCTATATATTGGAAAATTGTAATTGATGATAAAAATAGATTAATGGAAATTAGAAAAGATGGATCAACACATACTTTAGATGGTACAAAAGGAGGATTATATAAAAAATTAATTAAATCAAAATATTATTTACATAAACCAAATATGTTAGGTATAGAATCAATTTTAAAAATAGGTTATGAGGAAACATATTCAAGAACATTAGAAAAATTTAATTTTCCATTTATAGTTAAAAATGTAGATTCAATATTATTTACAAACTTTCCGGATATATCAAATGGTGATTTAATATGTAAATTAAACCACAATTCTAATATTTTAAATTCAGGAGCATCTGGATGGGAAGTTGATAAAGTTCATTTAGATAAAAATAAAAAATATATAATAGCATATTCTACTCTTGATACATCAGATATAGTGTATGTAACTGATATGCCTATAAAAATTTTATCAATTGGTTCTATAACTTTTACTGGGAGTATATTATTTGATGTTAGTAGTTATTTATTAATACACAATTTTTTACACCAAGTTAACTTAATAAATTAATTTTAAACTTTTTATAACTAATATTTCATTAATTTTTGGAGATCCTAAAATAATATTAATTTTAATATCAATATCTTTTTTAGATTCAAATTCAATCCAAGAAATTGTTTCAAAATTTTCTATTTTATTATATTTTGAATTAATAATATTAATTTTTGTTTCTATTTCTAAAGTTCCATAGCCATTAGTCCATCCATTAAAAACTAAATAGTACTTTTTATTTTTACTTATATGTGTTGTATAACTAATAATATCTACTTCTAAATTATTATTATTTATTTTAATTTCTTTATTTGATTCTAATAATTCAAAATTATTATTTGGAATTGAAAAATATCCATATAAATTTCTTTCAAAAATTTTATTAGAATTTCTTTCTAAATAATATTTTTGAATAGATGTATCTGGAACTTTATTATTTTTAACTAGTAAATATACTTCATTTAATTTATTAACTATATCATTTGGATTCTTTGATGTTTTTATTGAATGTAACATATCATGATTAAATATAAAATATTTACCCATAATCATAGTCTCAATACCTGTCATTGGTTCTCCGTCATGTATTGTTATTCTTAATGAACATAATTTATCTTCCATAAACTCTGAAAAATTAGTAATTGTTTCTTGATTATAAATAATATTTTTAATATTATTATTTGGATCATTTATAAATTGTTCATCAAAACCATTATATTTATAAATATAAAATTCATAATCTGTTGCAATTTCAGCAACAGATTTTAAAATATTAAAACAATACCATTCTAAATTAGTACCAACATAACAAGCTATTTTTTTTGTTATAGTATTTTGTGAATTTTTTAATAAATTAATTCCAAATGGAATTGATATTATATTACATTCTAAATTATATAGTTCTAAAATTTCATTTTGATTACGATAATTTAATGCACCTAAAATAAATTTTTTATTTTTAAGAGTATTAATAATTTCATTTTTCAATTCATTTTCTATTTTTGATAACTGTATAATATCTGTTCCTGTAAAAATTATAATAACTTTTTCAAATTTATCAAATAAAGGTTTATATATTTTTACCCAATGATGAGCTGAATATAATCCAAGTAAAACAAAATACTTTGGTTGAAATATTTTTAACCATGTTTTTTTAAAAATATCATCTTTAGAAAGAATTGTACCTCCAAATGTAGTATATAATTTTTCTAATTCTCCAATACATGATATTGAGCCATAACAAATATTCGAATTAAAATTATTATTAATGTGTGGTATCATTAATTCTTTTTTATATGATAATTTAACAATTTGGATTTGTTTAATATATATATTTTGAATGGTAAATTTTGATGAGATTTTTGGATTTGTAATTAAAATAAATAGAGTATATTTATCTTTTTTAGATATTTCAAAAAATCCAGTAAATACATTTATATTATTTTGTTCAAAAATATTAATTTGTTTATTTTCTTTATCAAAACAATAAATATTTGATTTTAAATCAATTGATTCAAAATTATAGTTTAATATATATTCACCAGGTTTTAATTCAATAATTTTTTTTATACCTGGAGTTGATTTATCTTGATCAAGTTCAACACAATAGCTTTTATTATCTTTATCATAAATAATATTTACTTTTTGATTTGGTTCCCAGTCTAATAATGTAATATTTTTTACAATTTGATAAAAATGAATTTTTTGATTAATTTTACTATATTCTTCTTTAACAATATTATAATTTAAATTTGTATCTATATTATTAATTATATTATCTTTAATTTCAAGTAATTTCTTCATAAACATATTATAATTGTAATTAATTGCTATATTTTTAATATTATTTGACATTTTCATTAATATATCTTTATTTGATAAATAGTATGTAATAATTCTAATTATCTCATAATCAGACATTGATTCATCTAATTCAATAATATTATTATTAAAAATTGTTTTTCCTTGTGAGTTAATATTACCACAAGGAATAGATCCACATGCTGCAATTTCAAAATACTTTCTAACTAAATATGAAAAATTTGATGTACAAGTAATAGTTATCCAAGATTGATTAATTATATTAGCTAAATCATGTTCGATAGGTATTTTATTAATATCAGATGTCCTTTCAATAATATTTACATTAAAAGTAGTATTGCAAAGTAATTTTCTAAGTCTTGTTCTAAATGGATAAACAATATCGGAATTAGTCCATCCATATATAAGAATATCCCATTTTTTTTTTAAATTTTTATAATAGAAGATTTCTTGTGGAATATGATGTGTCAATAAATAATATTTTTTTATTTGCTCGGAATAATATTTGGTCATAATATCATATTCTGGACAATCACATATTGATATTAAATATTCTATTTTGTTAGATTGAAGAAATTCTAAAAATTTTTTTTTAGAATTATTAAATTCATAATTTGGTTTTAATTCTCTTTTAATTAAATGTTTTTCTGGTTGACAATTATTATCAAAATCAAATGAATAATCATGCAGATCATGTGCAAGTAAAACTTTTGGTATATTTTTAATTTTAGCAAGTAATGATAGAATTTGTGATTTTTCTAATTTAGTAGTTCTTGTATTTAACGCAATACCATCAATAAATATTAATTTATAGTTAAAAAATTTAATTTTATCAAGATCTCTAATATCAATAATATCAAAATAAGGTTCTAAAACTTTTTCCATATAATATGAATTTAACATAACTGGATTTGATTTTTTAATATTATCATCAAGTAAAGTTAAAAATAAATATAAATTTATTGAGATTGATGTTTCTTGAAATTTAAAAGTTGTTTCTAACTCATATAAATTAGTTGAATACATTATTTTTAATAATCCACTATCTGATATTATTTCATGTTTATTATGATCTGATTTTAATAAATTTGACATTGAAGTTATCATATCTGTTTTTTCTTTAAAACTAAACGTGAAACATTTAATTTCTTCTAAAGGTTTAAATATTACATATGGCTCAATCATTATTTTAGAAGCTCCATCTATACCTGAATTACGATCTAACGGAAAAATTTGCCAATTTAATTTATTTAATAAATCATATTTAAATGATCTACCACACCCAACAACCCGATTTGGATCATTGTATTTAAATTTGTATAATAACATAGATGTTAAATCACCAACATACCAAAAATTACAACCAAGATAATTATATGATTGAATAAAATATTCAAATACATATTTTGAAAAATTTAAAGATAAAAAATCATCTGAACCATTAATAATAATTCCTTGTGGAAAAAATATTTTACAAAATTCTGCACCATATTGAAACTTTTTAGATAATGGTTTATTTTCAACTTCAATAGAAAATAAATTAGAATATTTATCTTCCAAGTTTTTTGTAAATAATTTATCATCAGGATTAGAATAAATTAAAATAATTTTAGTTTTATTATATATTTGATTAGATAATAGATGAATATTTTTTTCTGTTGTTTCATGTCTATACCACATTGGTACAAAAATACATATATTTTCTCTTATATCTTCTGATAAATATTTATCCATAGAATCCGAAATAATATGTCTATAATCCCAAAAATTGTTATATATATAATCTATTTTTTCACAAATTAGATCTAAATTATCAATCCATGGAACTGAGTTCGGATATGAACTATTATGAAGTACCGGTAATCCCAATAAACCCATTTCTTGGACAGTATTTGCATTACCATCATTTTCACATAATCTAATTCCCATAAAACACTGAGAATAAATATTAATCATTTCATTATTTGGTAATGACAAATCAGAACTATAAATAAATGTATATTTATTTGAAATTTTATTAACAATTTCTTCAATTAATTTTTTATTATAAATTAGGGGATTTGATTTTTTATTTCCATCATAAATATAAATCTTTTTTGATTTTATTAAATTATAATTAATATTTGATGGATTAAAAATTGTTTGATCAACTAATGAAAAATTAATCAATGTTGATTTTATATTAACTTGTAATAATCTATTATAAATAGAATCTGAAATTGCAAAATGTATTAAACCTTTTATTTCAATAATACTTTTAATAATTTTTTGTGAATTTTGAAAACGTTGATCAATATCAGATCCACCCCAAAGTATATATTTTTCACCTTGATGACTCAATAAATTTAAATAATCATTCATATTATACATTCCAAAAAAAATAGCTGGATCAGTTTTAGATTGTATAATATTTGATAGATTATAATTATTCATAATATTATTTTTAAAAAATAATAAATCATTTGAAATATAAACTTGTTTTATATTTTTTTTATTAAAAATGGTATTAACATTAAAGTTAATAATATTATTAATGTAATTTACAAATTTATTCGAAATAATTTTTGATTGAAAAAAATTATCATAACTAATATTACTTAATTCTATTTTAAAAATATTATGATTTAATATATAATATACTTTTGCAGAATTTAATATACAATAAGTTTGTGATAGTTCATAAACATCTTTATCTTTATTAAAATCAAATATTTTCCAATTAATTTCATCTAAAAATGTTTTATTAATACATCTACAATAGATAATATTATTATAATTATCTATTTTTAAAAATTGATTTATAAAAACATTTTTAGTATTTAAATTATAAGATAAAAATGTTTTACTACCAATAATAGAATAATTATTTATTTTAATTTCATTAATACATTTATTTATATAAATTGAATCTATTATAAAATTTTGATTTAATTCAAAAATATAATTATAAACTATAGTAGAATTTTTAATATAATTATATGCCATTTGTAATTTTTTTGATAAATATTTTTCAGAATTAGTTAAAATAACAGTACCATAATTTGAAAAAAATTTAATATAATCATATGTATCAACTAATATTAAAAAATTAATATTAACTTTATCTTTTAATAATTTATTTATCTGTTTAATCACTAAATTTTTGTTATACACATAAATAATTATAATATAGTTCATAATTAAAGTATAAAATAGATATTTAAAATTAAAAATATATCGAGATTAAAAATTTCTAACCAATTGATATAATATAATATATTATAATATTATATTATGAGTTTTAAAATTGGTATTATTGGATTAGGATTTGTTGGATCAGCGATGTATTCATCTTTTAAAAAATTAGGTATAAATGTATATGGATATGATAAATATAAAACAAATAATTTAGGTTTAGTTGGTATTGGCACTTTTGAAGATGTAATATTAAATGATATAATTTTTTTATGTTTACCAACACCGTATGATTCAACACTAAAAGAATATGATAAAAGTACAATTTACTCTATATGTGAAAAACTTTATGAATATAAATATAATGGAATTGTTATTATTAAATCAACAATTGAAATTGGAACTATAGAGTTTTTGGAATCAAAATATCCATTAAAATATATACATAATCCTGAATTTTTAACTGCAAGAACAGCAGAACAAGATTTTCATAATCAAACACATATTGTTTTAGGATTAAGTTCTACCATTTTAGAAGAAGATATTGATAAAGTTATAAATTTTTATTCTAAATTTTATCCTAATGCAAATATATCTAAATGTTTATCTAAAGAATCAGAATCAATGAAATTATTTTGTAATTCTTTTTATTCAGTAAAAATTCAATTTTTCAATGAACTTTTTTTATTATGTCAAAAAACAAATATTAATTATGATAATGTTAAAGATTTAATGTTAGCTAATAATTGGATTAATCCTATGCATACTAATGTACCAGGACCAGATGGTCAATTATCTTATGGTGGTTTATGTTTTCCTAAAGATACAAATGCACTTAATGAAATCATGAAAAAATATGAAACTCCTAATGCTATAATTAATGCAGTTATTAATGAAAGAAATATTATGAGATCAGAATCAGATAATTGTAAATAAATATATTGATATTAAATATATATTTTATATAAATAAAAATATATATTTAATATCAATAAAATATTTTATCATTTGTAATATTATAAATGAAAGATAATAATTCTAATATTGGACAAATTGGTAATTTATTATTAATAGCAAGTGTAATTGGATGTTTAATTTATTTTATAAAAACACAAACTACTCAAAAAGAAAAATATAGAGGAGGAAGAAGAGGAGGAGGAAGAAGAGGAGGAGGAAGAAGAGGAGGAGGAAGAAGAGGAGGAAGAAGATAAACATTAATAATTGTAAATAAATATATAAATAAAATATTTTATATCAATAAAATATTTTATCATTTGTAATATTATAAATGAAAGAGGATAATTCTAATACTGATAAAATTGGTCAAATTGGACAAATCGGTTATTTATTATTAACAATAAGTGCAATTGGGCATATTGGACATAATAAAAGCGTGTCGCCAATATTATATTATTTATACATTTTTAGTTACATATTGATAACTTCTAAAAAATTTAATTTAAATTTAGGACCATTTAAAAAATTAAATGGAAATTTATTAATAGCTGCATTATATCTATTAAATTTAAAATATGTATTTCTTTCAAAAAATATGTTTTTAACAGTAGCATTAATTATTATGTATGTATCTTTAGGTATGGATGAACATCTCAAAAAATATAAAAAATTTATATTCTTATTTGCTTCTATTATTTATGGGTATTTGGTATTTTATATACTAATATCAAAAGAAAAATCATCTTTTGATATAATTAAAGGATTTGGATGTTTAATCCTATTAATTTATTATTTTATTTATTTTATAAAAGAAAATACTCCTCAAAAAAAAAATATACTTACCAATCCCAAGAAAAGCAATACGAAAAAAAAAAATAAAATTGACATTTAAAATATGGTTGAGTCTAATATTATTTTTTCTCTAATTCAATAATTTTTTTTAATAATTTTTTATTGTCTTTTTTTAATTGTAAATTATTATTTTCAAGATCTTTAATAATATTTTCATAGTCTTCTTTTATTTCATCTATTGTCATTTTACGATATAATATAGTTGTTTCTATTTGAACCGTCCAAGTTAACTTTCCATTTGATAATACTATATACTTATCTGCATTATCTTTATTTTTTAATTGCCCCCCAAGTCTAAATAATTTTTCTAATACTCCATTTTTATTTGGTACTAATGTATAATATCTTATATGAGTTCCTATCGGAACTTGATTAATATTTTCAATTTCAATATAGTCAGATAACTTTTCTTCAATCTCTTCTTCAGTTAATTTATCTTGAATAGTATATTTTGGCCTTTTATAATCATCTTTGGATATTCTTTTTTCATTTGATTGATTCATCTTTTATATATATATTGATATTTTTTTATATATAATTTTTTTTATTAAAAATTATTTACAAATTATCAAGAGAGTTTAATAATTTTAAAAATGATTCTCTTTTACAATTTTTTTTATTTATTTTTTTATTATCAATTTTATGTAAACTATTTTCTTGTTTAGGTAAACTATTTTCTTGTTTAGATAAACTATTTTCTTGTTTAGGTAAACTATTTTCTTGTTTAGATAAACTATTTTCTTGTTTAGGTAAACTAGTATCTTGTTTAGATAAACTATTTTCTTGTTTAGGTAAACTAGTATCTTGTTTAGATAAACTATTTTCTTGTTTAGATAA
>Ga0209550_10007100_pt1 | contig 10385 bp, 11 predicted proteins | sample LauGreSuBDMM15SN_2_FD_187567 | JGI IMG/M metagenome (GOLD analysis project Ga0209550, IMG submission 187567) | Freshwater lake microbial communities from Lake Michigan, USA - Su13.BD.MM15.SN (SPAdes) (version 5) | ecosystem: Environmental > Aquatic > Freshwater > Lake | place: Lake Michigan... | reverse complement strand
CACGCCGTTTCGTGTGCGGTAGTCAAAACGAGATGGTCTAGGTGATCAATCATGGCATGGGGGTAAGAGTTTTGCGTTCAAGCATTTTAACTAACGCGACAATTGCTTGGTTAGCAGGGGTTGGAATGTTGTATTTGATGCCTCTGCGAACGATCAAGCCGTTTAGGTAATCAATTTCACTTTGCTTGCCGCGCATTAAATCTTGCGCAGTTGAGGACTTCTGACGCGGCATGGTGTGGGGAATTTGACCGATCACCTTCTCTGCATCTGCGGCAGAGATATGAACGCCTTCGCTTTTTGCGACCAGCAGAAATTCAGCCGTTAGCGTATCGATGAGGGTTTTAATTTCTTTTGACTCAACCATTTGACCGTAGTCGATTGCGCCAATAGCGGATATGCCGTTATAGGCACAATTCACTAGAAACTTTCCCCATAAATCGCGCTTGACGTCTTGCGAGACGGTACAGGGCACTGCGGACTGACTAAAGACTGCGGCGATCGATCCAAGGGTGTCAGCCCAGTCGCCAGGGGCATCCGCTGCACCAATTGCGAGTTCACCTCGCCCAACATGCTCGACATGACCGTCACCGGCCATACGAGTGGCGACATACACCACAGCGGGAAATGTTGGGTTTGCAATCGTTGCACGAATGCGCTCGTAGTTATCGACCCCATTTTGTAGGCTGAGGATCACAGCATCTTTTTTAATGTGCGGTGCGATCAGGCGAATCGCATCTTCGGTATCGCTAGACTTCACGCAACATAAAATCAAGTCAGCGTTGCTAATATCTGATACATCTGTTGTTGCAGTCAGGCGCACATGTTCTTTGAAGCTTAGGCAGTCCAAATACAGACCATTCTTATTAATGGCTGCGACATGGTTTGCTCGCGCAATGAGTGTCACCGCATTGCCGGCACGAGCCAGCATTCCCCCAAAATAGCAACCAACGGCGCCAGCGCCTAAAACAGCGATAGTTGGGTTGTCGCGGAGTATGTTGACCATACCGTTAGAATTAAAGAGGTGTAAACCCAAGCGTCTCACGAAACCGGTTTTTGATATGGACGCCGTCTCGCGAGGGTAGAGCGCGTGGCAAGTCATCCGCCTTAATGAATACCTGCGCGAAGTTGATACCGTTGCGTTTGTGTACCCCATCAACAACTTTTGCGAGATCGTTGGCGTCGTGGACTTCGTACGCACTTTCGATACCGCAGGCGCGTGCCACGGCCGCGAGGCTAGTGCCAAGGCTGGTGTGACTGTGTTGCATGCCCGTTTCGCCGAAGTGGCCATTATCTAGCACGACAACCGTCAAGTTCTTAGGTTTTTGCGCATTCATCGTGGCAATGCCGCCAATCCCCATCAGTTGTTCGCCATCGCCCGTCACAACAATGACGGACTTCTCGGGTTGCGCGAGCGCGAGGCCCAGACCAACGAGGGAGGCGCCGCCCATTGCCCCCCACAGATAAAAGTTTTTGTCGCGATCGCCGGCAGCGAAGACGTCATACGTGGGAGATCCCAGTCCTGTCACCACCAGTGCGTCTGGGCATTTCGCGAGTAGATCTTTCACGAAGGCGCGTCGATCGATTGTTGCTGTTGCTGTGTTTCGTACGGTCATGTTCATTCCTTAGTTACGAAGCCACTTTTTGCGGCCGATCAAGCTTTGCGACAGCAGCACGGCAACCTGCTCGCCACCTTCAAAGGCCGCATCCAGTGCAGCGCTTACGATGTCTGCGACTTCATCAGCGCGTTCGGCTCGCAGTACGGTAATCCCCATCAGTTCCATCGAGCCTTGCGTGGCTTTACTCATGGGCACCTGCCAGGGGTTGAATTCTGCGTATTCGCCTCGCATAGTGACCAAAGTCAAAAAGGGAAAGCGGCAGCTGTGGAGTAAGGACATCATGTTGATACAGTTTCCCACGCCGCTACTTTGCATGAGCAAGGCGGCGCGCTCGCCGCCGAGCCAAGCACCAGCGGCGATCGCGACACCTTCTTGCTCGCTGGTCAGAACGATGCCACGCATACTAGGTTCTGCGTGCACGCGCCGGATAACGTGGGCGTGGCCCGCGTCGGGGACGTAAGCAACTTGGCGGATGTTGCCAAGTTTGAGGACGTTGAAAATGTCCTCTTGCCAAGCGGATTTAGGTTGTTCTTCGCTCATGGTGTCGACTTTGGTTGATGTAGAAAAGGTTAAGTTGAAGGACTAGTTTGAATCAGAGGACGGTTTTAAGTGTGCCGCAAAAAAAGGTGTCCTAATGTTCGGGATAAGTTCTAAGTGGGTTTGCGCAACATTTGTTCATAGTTAAAGCGTTTATCCACCTCAAGAATCGATTCGCCTGCCTCGAGAGCTTCGATCATGGCTAGTTCCTTAGCCATAATTTCTTCGGCTGCGTCTACGACCTCTTTGAGTCGCTCAATGGGGATAACAACCACACCATTTACATCTGCCACGATGACATCGCCCGGGCGCACCGGTGCATCGCCCAAGCGAACAGGAATATTCCAGGCCTCTTGCACAATACGGCCACGCGCAGTGCTGGGAACGGTCGCACGCGCATGAACGGGAAAGCCGAAGACCTCGCATGCGTCGACATCGCGTACCGCACCGTCGACAACAACGCCAGAAACACCCTTTTGTTTGGCGCCCATTGCCAGGATTTCGCCCCAGCAATTGTGGTGTAGGTCTCCGCGGTTATCGATAACGATGATGTCACCGACCTCGCTATTAAAAATTGCATCGACCCCGAGATGTGCGACCGCCGGCACCGCACCAGCTGCAATCATGCGAATCGTCATTGCACGTCCGACTATTTTGGTGCGTCCCCATTGCGGGATGATCCCATGCACTGCGCAGCGCGCAATCCCTACTCGATCAAGCGCATCGCTGAGGTTCGAGGTCGCGAGCGCGTTGAGTCGAGTGCGGAATTGGGAGTCAAAGTCAGCAGCATTCATTCGTTGTTCCTTGGTGCTTGTTCGTGCAAAATTTAGTCAACTCGAGCCCCGGCCATCTTAATCAAATCGCCCCACTTCACGATCTCAGCATCAATCACTTTCTTGAAATCATCAGGGTTGCTCTTAATTGGTGTGGACCCTTGCTCGGCCAGTTTTGCTAGCACGCTGGAATCTTGCAGAACGGACTGCACCGCGTTGCTGAGTTTTTGAACAACTTCTTTCGGCGTTCCGGTCGGGACAAAGATTCCATTCCACAGCACGATTTCAAATCCCGGCAAGACCTCGGTAATGGCAGGCATATTTGGAAATTTAGCGATACGGGACTTGGTCGTGACGCCGAGCGGCCTGAGTTTGCCACTATCAACAAAACCTAGCACTTCTACAAGTGGGGAGAAGACAGCTTGTATCTGACCGGCCAGCAGATCATTATTAGCAAGCGAGCCACCTTTGTAGGGCACATGAACCATGTCGCCACCGACCATGTTGTTAAACAAGACTCCCGCAAGGTGGTTTGACGCGCCGCTGCCCGAAGAGCCGTAGTTAATCGCTATTTTTTTTTGCTTCACGACCTCGACAAAGTCTTTCAGTGTTTTAGCTTGAAAGTCATTGTTCACCATCAGTACGTTCGGAATCAACGCAACCTGCGAGACGGGAATAAGGTCCTTTTGTACATTGAGGCCCATGTTCTTATACAAGGATACGTTGGCAGTCAGCGTACTGGTGTGAAGCAAAATCGTGTAGCCATCAGGTGTGGCGCGTGCAACCGCGGCTGCACCAATATTGCCCCCAGCGCCCGTTCTATTCTCAACGACAATATTTTGACCGAGTATGCCACCAAGTTTCTCGGCTAACATGCGCGCCGTGATGTCAGTGCTGCCACCTGCGGCGAAGGGCACCACCATCGTGATAGGTCGCGCGGGCCAGGTCTGCGCTTGCGCGAACCCACAGGTACCAAGAACGAGTGTTGAAACAGAAAAAACAGCTTTAATTATTGTTGAACGCATCATGGTCATCTCCTTTTTGTGATTTCTACTTTGCCTGCATCGGCATCTACTTCGACAAAGTCACCATTCGCAATTGCCGTTGTCGGGTTTTCATTCAAACCTGCGACAACGGGGATATTGCCGATAATTGCACCAACTGTCGTAATGGACTCTGGGCTAACTTGAATAAAGGCGACGGGTGCCGTGCCGCGTGAAACCATGTCATATATTTTGTAGGAGCCGCCTGTGGACCCTTTGCCCGTCAAAAACACAAGCACTTTGCCCGAGATATTGATGCCCTCGAGTTCGTGACCAGGTTCGGTGACGATTCCTGTCATATTGTCGACACCGCCGTTGAAACTGATCGCTTCAGAAGTCACGACCGCCTCCCCGCTTGCTTTGCCTTTAACAATTTTTCGGCCTTGCAGTGTTATTTTTTCTGTAGCCATGGCGCTTTACCTCCAGACACCGTTGATTGCGGCCTGCATGACGCGCGATAGGTTGCCGTAGTGCGCAGGCAAGCCAAATTGTCCTGGAGCATAAAAAGCCATTTTGGCGGAGTTGGTGGTTAAGGTTTTATAACCCTTGTTGGGGGCAATCACACGACTGCGGGCAAGAAAAGGGCAGGTCTCGCGCACGACGACTCCGCCAGCCTTCTTGATCGTGTCGACATACCCCATTTGCTCCGCCATGGCGTACATCGCGCCGGCCGTGGTGACCCACAACGAAACATCCTTATGAACTTTCTTGCCTTCGAGTGCTTCGGCAACTTCGCGCAACTCTTGTACTGAGGCATTCGGGCAACCGACCAGAATCCAATCGACGTGATCCGAGGGCTCTTTGTTTAAGGCGTTTTCACATTGTGTTCTTTCTTCTGATCCGTAGACCAGGGTCTTAGCGGGCGTGCGTCCACCGAAGGCTGCTTCAACCGTTGGCGCTTCAGGAGTGACACCCACGGCGTGAAACATGCTGACAGCTCCGGAGGCAGCAAGTGCTGCGCTAAGTGCCTTAAGATCTTCAAGGGTAGGATTGTTTGGAAGCCCAACAAACACAGGCGTGTCCTGCCCCGCAATTTTTCCTGCGAAATAGCCTAATGTGCCGTAGTCAGTCATGTCACGCATAGGTGTTTCGACATTAACCAAGAAGCTTCCGTAGCGATTTTCAGTGAGATGAAATCCATACTCAGGCGTGCGACCCGTTAGTGCGGTGGCCAAGGCGCTTGGACCCCCTTCGCGGTTGGTTCTCGCGCCACACACTGAGTTCGCGAAGACGACAGCAGAGGATTCACCCCAGGCCATATGTTCACCAAAGCGAGGCATATTGCCGACCAGATAGGGGATGCAGGTATTGCAGGTGTTGGCACCCATCCCAGCGTAGGCGCCGGTCAAGCGCACTTGTAGCGTGCTGTCCGACTCCGGGATTCCAATTTCTCGCCATTGGCTCGGATCGACTGCAGTGGGATTCGTTGTGACGCGCGTGACGAATTTCCCACCCTGTTTGCGAATATCTTCGACAAACCGCGTCCCGGCTTCTTCCGCCACAAGCACCGAGGAGCCCGCCATGTGCACATTGTTGACTGGTAAGAGTCGCTCAGCGCCGAAACTTTCTCCTAGCGCTACAAGGATTTCCATGGCCTTTTGGACCGCGGGCCCTCGGTCGCCATTGAGCATCAGTGTCTCTTCGTCCGTCAGTAACATGCATACCTCCAAGTGGCTTAGTCATGATTGATTAATTTTTATTCGACCAGTCTTTGAATTTAACTGAAAAACTACGTTGCCGGGCTAGTGAAAATATTTAGAGAAATAGCACCTACGGTTATTATTACCCGTAACTAAAAACCTAGGTGATTCACGTCATGTTTATCCGGTTTCGTTTGCTGGCGGGCTTGTTGGCCTGCCTGTTTTCCGTCTTGGTGCATAGCCAAACATCTCCGCTCTGCCGTTATGCCGACGAGCGGTGCACCGAGTGGGTCCCTCTCGACAATGACCAGAGGGGTCTGATTTATCGCACATTTGCCCTAAACCAGCGTAACGAAGGCATCGAGCACGCCGTAGTCGTCATCCACGGTCAGGGGCGTAATGCCGATGGTTATTTTCGGCATGCGTTGGCAGGCGCCTTTCTGGCAGACGCATTACAAAATACCTTAGTGGTATCTCCTCGGTTCGCGTCGAACGAAGGTGGAAGATGCCGCGATAAATTGGATTCAAATGAAGTTGGCTGGATATGTCTTGGCCCGGCAAGCTGGCGCAGTGGTGGTGAGCAGGCCACTCCGGCCACGAAGAAATTAAATTCCTTCGACTTCATGGATGCAATTATTTCGCGTCTATCGGACCGTAACGTATTCCCGAACCTACGTACGATCGTGATTGCGGGACACTCTGCAGGCGGGCAGTATGTTGGTCGCTATCAGATGGCGAATCGCCTTCATGAGAATCTTCGAACAGAAAAAAATATTCAGATTACTTACGTGATCGGCAATCCATCTTCCTACACTTACCCCGACGCATTGCGTCCAACGCGCTCCGCCATTCCCGCCAATATCAGTGCGGCTGCTCCTGGATATATGCCCGTGCCGTCCGTTAAGCCGCAAGTTCCTTTTGCACCCTACGCTGATGCCGCAGGATGTACAAACTTTAATAGTTGGCCCTATGGCATGGAAAATAAAGTTGGTGCAGCGCGCGATATACCGAATGACAAACTTAAAGCGCAATTAGCGACGCGCCCCATCACATTTTTGTTGGGTGAGTTGGATATTCTTCCGTTGTATGGTTTTGATAGTTCGTGCGCGGCAATGGCCCAGGGGCCAACCCGACTGGCGCGAGGCTTTGCTTATGCGAGCTTTGTGAATGAAGCGCTTAAAAGTAATCATTCTGCGGTCATGGTGCCCGCGTGCGGCCACGATGCGCGTTGTATGTTTAGTTCCGAAAAGGCTTTGCCGTATCTATTTGTGCGTTAATTTTTGATGGCTACACACATCCCGTAGTGTCGCCTGTGTGTCCGCAATAATGTTTTTTGATAAACCACCAGAATCCTCCGCCGCAGCTAAAAGATCTGATCTGACAACATGACTTAATTACTGCGAATCGCAACGCAGACTATTCGCAGCTTCGTTAAAGACAGCGACGTTACTGTCGGCCGTATGCAAGCAAGCGATTCGCATCGGTTACGGTCTCGATAGAGCGCAGGTGGTCAGGTCTACGGTAATTTGATCTTCGCTATCTGAAACAACGTCCGAACATATGAAAGTCAGGTAAAACGTATCATTCAATAAAGCTGAAGGAGCGCAAAATCAAGATGGCGAACTCTAAAGAATACACACCCCCAAAGGTCTGGACATGGGATCAACCTAGTGGCGGTGCGTTCGCAAGCATTAACCGCCCGATTTCCGGTCCCACGCACGAGAAAATATTGCCGGTGGGCAAGCACCCCTTACAACTTTATTCGTTGGGGACACCGAACGGCGTTAAGGTCACGATCTTGCTGGAAGAGTTGCTTGCGCTGGGTCACGCGGGTGCGGAATACGATGCCTGGCTGATTAATATTCGGAAGGGCGATCAGTTTGGTTCAGGCTTTGTCGAGATCAACCCCAACTCCAAGATCCCAGCCCTGCTTGATCGCAGTGGCGCTCAGCCGCAACACGTCTTTGAATCTGGCGCTATCTTGCTTTATCTCGCAGAAAAATTTCAAGCTTTTCTGCCCTCCGATGTTGCGGGACGTACCGAGACCCTCAACTGGCTGTTTTGGCAGATGGGTAGCGCTCCCTATTTAGGCGGTGGGTTCGGTCACTTTTATGCTTATGCACCCGCAAAGTTCGAATACGCAATCGATCGCTTTGCGATGGAGACTAAGCGGCAGCTACATGTACTTGAACGCCGTTTGGCGACGAATGAATATCTTGCCGGTGAGCACTACACCATCGCTGATATTGCTGTGTTTCCTTGGTATGGTGGGTTAGTGAAGGGCTGGCTGTATGGGGCGGCTGAGTTTTTGAGCGTGCAAGACTATAAGCATGTGCAGCGTTGGGCAGACAACATATACAGCCGTCCTGCGGTTATGCGTGGACGTATGGTCAACCGTATGACGGGGGAACCTTCAGAACAGTTGCGCGAGCGTCACGATGCGAGCGACTTTGATACTAAAACACAAGATAAATATGCTGAATGAAACACACGATCCTAGCCTAACGAGTTGGCTCGAGAGTGCCAACGACTCCGCTATTGGGTTTCCGGTCCAGCATTTGCCCTTCGCTGTGTTTCGCCGAGCCGGCCGCCTCGAGGCCTATCGACCAGGCGTGGCATTAGGCGATCAGATTATTGACTTAGCTCAACTAGCTGCAATCAAACCTTTCTCCGGGTTGGCCGCTGAAGCACTCAACACCTGTACGGGGCCCACGCTCAATGCGCTGATGGCGCTGGGCAATGCGCACTGGACGGCGCTGCGCTTAGCCCTGTCGCGTGCCGCCCGAGTTGGCAGCAGCTTACAAGCTGAAATCACGCGCGTGTTGATACCCCAAGCTCAGGCCGAATACAGCCTGCCTGCACATATCCGCGACTACACAGATTTCTACATCTCGATTTATCACGCCACGGCCGGAGGCAAGATTTCGCGCCCCGACGCACCGTTGTTGCCGAACTTTAAGTGGCTCCCTATCGGCTACCACGGTCGTGCATCGAGTGTGGTGATGTCAGGTCATGAGGTAGTGCGTCCTGTTGGCCAGTCGCGCCCCGCGCATGCGGACGAAGCACCGAGCTTCGGTCCAAGTCAGAGACTAGATTTTGAGCTGGAAATGGGCATGTTTGTGGGGCCAGGTAATGCGCAAGGCACACGCATTTCGATTGACCAGGCAGAAGAGCATATTTTTGGTATTTGTATTCTGAATGATTGGTCAGCGCGTGATATTCAGGGCTGGGAAGTTCAGCCACTAGGACCGTTCTTAGCCAAAAGTTTTGCCACGACGATCTCGCCATGGATCGTCACCCGCGAGGCGCTCGAGCCCTTTCGGCTGCCCTTTAATCGCCCCGCGACTGATCCACAGCCCTTGCCTTATTTGATGAACGAAGCAACCAAACAAGGTGGGGTGTATGACATTAGTCTGCGAGCATTGATGTCAACAGAGCAATCACGTGCAGCCAAACACCCCCCGGCGTTGTTGGCGCATAGTAATTTATGCCATGCATACTGGACCTTATCTCAGCTCATCACCCATCACACCGTGAATGGTTGTAACTTACAGCCTGGTGATTTGATTGGTACGGGAACGATGTCTGGTCCTAACCCTGATCAGGCCTTATCCTTTAATGAGCTAAGCGCTGGCGCTACTCGGGCGGTCACACTACCATGGGGACAAGAGCGTAAGTTTCTAGAAGACGGCGACGAGATTATCTTGCAAGCCGAGTGCATCAAACAAGGGTATCCAAGATTAAACTTCGGTCAAGCAACCGGGAAAATCCTGCCATCCATATAAAGAAAGGTTCATCAAAAGCATATGTCAATCCATATCGGGTTTTTACTATTCCCAAATCTCACGCAGCTTGACTTGACAGGGCCAGCCCAAGTTTTGAGTCGAATCCCGGACGCCAAAGTCCATTTGATATGGAAATCAATCGAGCCGGTTTTAACGGATGTTGGTTTTACGATAAACCCCACGACTACGTTCGCTGACTGTCCGCAGCTCGACGTACTGTGTGTTCCAGGGGGCTCCGGCATTAACGAGCAAATGGTAGATCCAGAGACACTGAATTTCCTGCGTCAACAAAGTGAACACGCCAAATACATCACGTCAGTTTGTAATGGATCTTTAATCCTTGCCGCAGCAGGTTTACTGGACGGCTACAAGACTGCCTGCCATTGGATGTGGAGTAGCTATCTTGAAAGGTTCGGCGCACAAGCGGTTGACGCGCGAGTTGTCAGAGACCGTAATCATTTCTCCGGTGGAGGCGTCACGGCTGGCATTGATTTTGCATTGACACTCGCAGCCGAAATTGCCGGGGAAGAGGTCGCGAAAAGAATTCAACTTGCTCTTGAATACGATCCGCAGCCTCCCTTTAGTTGTGGCACGCCCACTAAAGCTGGGTCTGAGATCGTCGAGAAGGTGCTCCGCTTACAAGCGGAACGCATTCAGAGGATTGAAAAGAACATTACGATTGCTGCGACGAACAACGCCAATCGGAGCTAGAGCTCTACAAGCGAGCTGATGAGTAAGAGCGACTGACATGAGTCAACATTCAGTTCGTCAAAGCACCACGAGCCGCATGCAGCTTTCTGTAGCTATCGATTAAACGGTGGTGTCTATCGAGTCCCTCAAGCTTTGAGCTGGTCGGAGTGAGTCCGTAAAATTTCACACTCCCATCCACTGACCCCAGCACCGCATCCATTCTTTGATCGCCAAACATTCTTCTGAAGTTAACGATGTAATCATCGAGCTCAAGCTCGCTATCAAGGAGTACTTCTAATAC
>Ga0209550_10007099_pt1 | contig 10386 bp, 9 predicted proteins | sample LauGreSuBDMM15SN_2_FD_187567 | JGI IMG/M metagenome (GOLD analysis project Ga0209550, IMG submission 187567) | Freshwater lake microbial communities from Lake Michigan, USA - Su13.BD.MM15.SN (SPAdes) (version 5) | ecosystem: Environmental > Aquatic > Freshwater > Lake | place: Lake Michigan, USA... | reverse complement strand
TTTGCGATGCGAGGCAACGATGTAATCAACACCCACTTGTTTTGCTTCAAGCAAATCGCGTATCGCCTCGCACCCACCAATCTTGACCGTAAGCTTCAGACCTGCTGTGCGTGCTACGTCAACTAGTCTAAGAAGTTCGTCCATTCGTGTACCTTCAGCTTCAAATTCTGCCTTGACACTAACTGCACCAAACTCTTTGCATCGTGACAAAACATCGACCATCTGCATTTCTACTGAATTCACGTGGATCTCCTTACTGGCTATTTATTTCCCAAAATCATACTGGCTAGATGAGGCAAAAACTCGGTAATCTCACCTTCTGACAAGTCAGGGCTCATTAAATGCAAGGGGTTAGACGCCATAGTTCCGTTAGGCAAGATCCGGCTGGTGATCTTCGGAAAGTAGGTTTGATCCTGATGAATTGGGATGAGAAATGCCCTTGGTTGATCATCATTTAGTTCATCTAGAAAATCACTGCTGAAGACCTGTGTTGGGGCAATTGAGCGGCACGTAATTCCAAACGCAGTAAATAATCCATACCAATCCGGCAATCCAAGTCCAGAATCTATTCCACAGCCAATTATTTGACCATCGAAATAACTCTTCTGCGTCATTCTTATCGAAGCATAACCGCCATTGTCAAAAATGAATGTTTTTATTGCAAGATTATTCACCCTGATGGTTCCTAATTCTTGTACGTTTTGTGCAAATCCGCCGTCACCTTCAATGTGAAAAACCCTAGACCTTGTTTTAAAAGCAGCACCAATAGCACCTGCTAATCCATAACCCATAGAAGCCATTCCCTTGTCGGTAACTACAAAGGCACCGGCAGGTATTTCAGCAGCTTGCATTGCAACAGTTTCGGCTGCACCGCTACTTGAAGGAACCAAAACATCACCCTTACGCATCTGCTGTGAAATTAATTTCATAAAGTCATAAGGATTCCAGTAACCTTCGAAGGAATTATTCTTTAAGTCTGAAAGTGGAAATTTTTCCTTTACTTTTTTTCCTAATTGTAACCAAGGTTTTATTGAAATTTCAGACTCATCCAATTGATCAAGTAATTGACCTAGAAAATCCTGTGCATCGCCATGAATTCCTAAGTGTAAAGTTGGGTGTCCTTTTTCTAACTCGCTTCTATCTATATCCACTTGAATAGTCTTTGAAAGTTGAGCAAATTCTTGCCAATTAAAACCAGTATGTTGTAAACCAAGTCGAGTTCCAACTGCGATTATTACATCAGCTTGCTGAATCAGAATGTTTGAATATCGCATGCCCCATGTATTGGGGCGCCCCCAAAAAATTGCTGAATCGTTTGGAATTCGATCCGCACCATTCCATGTTGCCATTAGGGGCACTCCTAATGCCTCAAATTGTGGTTCCAGTTTTTTGTAGGTAGCTCGACTAATGCCACCACCGATTAAAAATACTGGTCTCTCTGAACAACGAAGAAGATTCGCCACCGATACAATTGAAGACTTCGGAATAACTGGAACAGCATTTACTGTAGATTCACTTTTGAATTCTTGATCACTCAGCGTTCTTGTTTGTCCCTGAACATCAAGACAAATCTCAAGAAATACCGGTCCATTACGATCTGAGTGTAATTGAGATTCAATCTCTAAAAATTCTGCTTTTGAGATTGGCGCACTGAGAGATTTTGCAACCTTACAAATTGACTTTACAATTGCAACTCCGTCAATCTCTTGAATACCACGCTGACGAACAGTACCGAGGCTAAGGTCTGAAGACTTAACCTGACCACCAATTACCAACAGTGATCTACTCTCCATGTGAGCAGCTGCAATAGCTGTAACAATATTCGTCAATCCAGGCCCTGCTGTTACCAAAGAAAAAGCCTTTGAATCTGAATCTAGATTTAACTCATTAAAATATTCTGCGGCTATTCCAGCACTTACCTCATGAACAACAGGTACACATTGAAACCTGGTCCGAGCTGAATTGAGTAAGTGCATAATGTTACCGCCAGCAACAAAAAAGCAATGGGTATAGCCAAGTTCCAAAAGCCAGTCACAAATTTCATCGCTATAAGTTTGCAAGTACTTCTCCTTCATTAATTTTGTGATAAAACAGTTTCATACTGCTATACGTAATGTCAGCGCCATTCGTCAAGAGGTATTCTTCACTGTGGGCGCCCTGAGCGATTCCAATGGCTAAAACTTTAGCCGCTTTCGCTGCGCGAACATCCTCAATGCGGTCTCCAATCATGACTGCTTCATTTTGGTCTATCGCCATAAGCTCTAGGCACCTTAAAACAATTGCAGGATCAGGCTTTGGAGGTGAATTGTCAGCCCCAACGATAAAGTCAAAATAATCATGGATTCCAGAATCTGACAGAGATTGAATAGCTAGCGCGGTGGGTTTATTTGTTGCAACTCCCAGTTTGATCCCTTTTTCGGTAAGCATCTGTAAAATTTCTGGAACTCCACCGTAAAGGTCATTCTCGCTTAATTTTATATTTGAAAGGTGGGATCGAAATAACTTGACAGCATTTAAGAGCTCAGATTCTGATAGATCTAAGTCTTCAAAAAGGTCTTTTGCTGGAAGTCCAATTTTGGAGTAAATGAATTTCTCAGGAGCTGAGGCATATTCCAATTCAACTCTCGTCAAGTCGACGGCTTCAAATGTTTGATTTGCCGAGTCAACAAGTGTTCCATCAAGATCAAACAAGAATGCTTTAATACTACCTCCAATTCTTCCACGGCGCACTATCTGCAGACCAAAGTTCATTCAAAAATACTGATTCCCTTAAAGTATCCATAGGTTGCCAGAATCCATGATGGCGATAGGCAGCAAGCTGGCCTTCTTGTGCAAGGCGCGCGAGTGGTTCCTGCTCTAGGACGCAATCAGCGTCTAGATACTCTTCAATACTTCCTTCAAAAATAAAGAAACCTGCGTTTACCCAGCCATCCATAATCGGCTTTTCACGAAATTGTGTGACCACTCCATTCTGGTCCACATCCATTACACCAAATCTACTTAAAGGTTGAACTGTAGTAATGGTAGCTTTCTTCCCGTGTGACACGTGAAACTCAATTAATTTTTGAATATCTACATCGGCTAGCCCATCACCGTAGGTGCAGAAAAATCTTTCACCATCAAGATACTTAAGTGATCTGTAAACACGTCCGCCGGTCATAGTTAACTCGCCCGTGTTGGCAATAGTGACTTTCCATTTAGATTCATCATGGGACCCGTGATGTGTTACGGGTGATTTTTGACCAAGATCTACAGTTACATCATTATTTCTTGAGTAATAGTTTAGAAAATAATCTTTAATAGAATCACCTTTATAGCCTGTTGCTACCGTGAACTCATTAATTCCCTGAATTGATAAGTTTTTCATGATGTGCCAAAGGATCGGCTTTCCGCCGACCTCAACCATCGGCTTCGGCTTAAACTCAGTTTCTTCCCTTAGTCTTGTACCGAGTCCACCAGCTAAAATTAAGGCCTTCACATTTCCTCCAAGGTTTTCGATACAACACTAGTATAGATAGGTGCAAGCAAAAATGACTTTAAACTCACCTTCCATCTATCAAATGACCACAAATAACATTTTTTATATATATGCTCCTCCATGGCGAGATTCTTCTGCAGGAATTCGCGTTCTGCATTATCTGTGCCACTCTCTGAATGTGGTTGGATGCCAGGCCTGGCTTGTTTTGTCGAATCCTAAGAGTAAAGAGCAATTAGTAAATCCAGGTTTGGATACTCCAGTTCTATCGAAATTGCAGGCCAAGCTACATAAAAGTCTTGGACGCTCTCCCGTGGTTGTGTATTCAGAAACCATTTTGGGTAATCCCCTTAAAGCAATGCGAGTGATGCGATGGGTTTTAAATTTTCCTGGAGCACTTGGAGGTTCCTTGCATTTCCCAAAGGAAGAATATGTAGTAGCTTATTCAAATAAAATTAAAGAACATGTCTCTAACTGCGACGATGTGCTATTTCTACCAGCAGTTGACATGAATGAATTACCTCATGGCGTTGCAAAGCAAAAAGGGTTAGCTCTTGTCTACGCAGGTAAATACCGCTCTTATGTCGGTGCTCCACCGATACTTCCTGATGATCCAACTGAACTGTTTCGGGATGGTGAAGCCAAGCTTTCACGTAAAGAATTTCTAAATGAGATTGCAAAGGCCGAAAAAATTTATCTATTCGAGAATTCCAGCGTAGCAACAGAGGCCGTTCTTATGAATACTCTTGCAATCTTTATCCAAAATGAATTCTTGGGATCTATTATTGCAGAGAGTGAACTCGGTAGCGGGGGAGTATCAATAGGTTTTGAAGAAAAAGACTTAGAAAAAGCTAAAGACACCCTCCCAGAAGCCAAGTTAAAATATGAAGAGGCCCAAGAAAATTTCTGGGAGCAGTTGAGAAGCATTGTTGTAAATTCTAGCGGCTACTTCCGAGACCATTCGAATCAAATGCAACAAATTAAAGTACCTACCGGTCACTTTGGTCTATTCTTGCATCGCATGAGGCTCATTAAGGGCATTGTTAAACAAAAAGGGATGAGAGTCGCTCTACGAACGGTAGCGAACTATCTTCTCTACACCATGGGTAGGTTTTGGAGAAGGAGCCAAAGATTTTGAAGATTTTGGAAGGAAAAGGGTTGAGTAATGTTTTCAAGATTTTATGGTCACCGGAAATATTGACAAGTCAGGGCGAGGCTAGCTCACAAAAAGTGTATCCGTTCCAGTACATTATCCTTTAGTTGTCTTTTGTCTCCCAAATTAGATCGATTCTCCATGCGAAAGGAAGTACAAAAGTGGAAAATAGCATTAAAAAGTATATGGGAAATAATCAAGAACGCTATTTGGCATTATTAGTGATGTTAGTTTCGATACTTCCTTTCGCTCAAGATAAAGTGATGTCTCTGTCTGAATCTCTCTCAGGTTCTCAAAAATTTTCTGGAAGCTACATCTGGTCAGATCAAACTAAATCAGTGAAAGTGCCTAAAATAGAGACCTCTGAAGATGGAGTGCTGAAAATGAAATTCAACTTTATCTTGTCGGAATCATCGGCAGAGTGGCCAAATTTATTCCAAACTTCGGATGTAAATTACGGGATTCGTGCCGAAATTAGAAATGGAACCGTTCAAGGTGGACCTAACACACTTGGGATAGTTTACTCAAAAAATGAAGCAGGTGAGTTAGAAGGAATTTCACTCACAGATAACTTTCAATTTGGAATGCAACATGAGCTAACAGTCGAGGCTAAACTTAATGAATATATTTTTGCAACATTGGATGGTGTGAAATTTGAGATGAGGGAGCCACTGCCCAATTATAAAACAGACAATATACTAGTAGGTCAAGGCTTTAACGCCGAGAGAGTATTTTCTGGTGATATTAGTAACTACGAAATAAAATATATTAATAATCAGAAGCAAGTCGAGAATATTTATTATGCTGCTAACGGGTTTCTTTTGATTTTAGTATTGCTACTCCTCCGAAAAGATCTCAAAAAATTGGTTTCCAAAGGTGACTAAAGTTATTAAGATAAACACTGGGAGACATCCAAAACTTTCAATCGTGATTCCTACACGTAATCGTAAAATGCAAATTAATTTATTAATACGAAGTCTGCATGAACTTCTAATTGAGCATCATAAAGAAATTGAAATCATAATTTCAGACAATTCCGATGATCCGATTAATTTTCAAGACCTACCGCCCTATGTAAGGATTATCCGTCCTGATAGTTTTCTACCTACCGCCGAGGAGAATCTCTTCTTTGCTCTTGAGAAGTGTAGGGGGGACTTTGTTTGGCCCGTAGGTGACGATGACATACCTCAAAGAGAAGGCGTTCAAGCTTTGTTTGACTATCTCAAAAACCCTGTAGGTGATTGGGCGGTCTTCAACTTCGGGATCATTGATTTCACTGGAGTGCTTAAATCCCTAAAATCAATTTCAAGCTCAAAGCCTAAAGTTAAATTCTTTTATTCAGATTTTGTCTCTATCGTTGGTTACCAAACTACGGCAGCTTGCATAAGTTTGACAATTTTTCGGAGGTCTCTAGTCACTTCAAAACTAGTAAGTGAAGTTCGAAAATTTACCTCTCCGATTTACTCGCATGTAGCACTTTACCTACTTTCATTTGGAAACTCTCGAGGCCTGTATATTGACACACCTCTTATTTATTACAGAAACAATCGTCAGGCCACAAGTCCTCGTGATGACACTTGGGTCAAGTGGTCTAAAAGAAATCGGGCACCTTATCGCTATCCATGGACAATTGGTTTAATTGAACAATTTAACTATTTAATCCAATCTGGAGCTTTAAATGAGGATTTTCCCACGGTGTTTCTAGAAACAGATCATTTTGGAAATAAATTTTCAGGTTTAATGCAAATGCTTCAATATATTATTGATCAAATTCGGCTCGATGAAAAGATTAGAACAAATCTTAAGTTCTCGCTGAATGACAGGCTTATCATCATTGAATTTCTCCTGAAATATGCCCCTCAACATACGTATCTTATTGAAGCCTTGCAAAAACTTAAATCTGGTAAAAAGAGGTTCTTTGCGCCTCGGTATGTCAAATATAACTACTTGACAAAATCCTATCGTGCTGTTGTAGAGAGATTTACTTTCGCTCATGCATTAGTGAAAATAGGTCATAGAGGTATCTTTTACCAGGTACCAATGGGTTATCTGTACTTACCTCATGGTGACTCTGATTACTTGGGATATCTTAAAGTTATTGACTTCTTTCAAAATAAAACACCTAATTTCCATAAAGATCTTGATTTACTTACAAACAATCTTCAATTGATGAAAAACACCAAGCAAATCAAGCCCCTGGAGATCCACACATTTAGCAATTTTGCACCCCATGATATAAAGGAGCCGAGAAGACCTCTTTTCCCCATTCGTATACTGAAGAATCGATTACATTGATTCACAATTACCATCTTCCGCTGGCTAGTGCTGCTCATCTATGGGTAGAGCGACTCCACAGTGTTAAAGGTGCCTGACTTTGTGAAAAACTTCATTCAAAAATGTCAAATGAGTTATACAGGATTAGAAATTCGATACCGTTTGAAGCGTTTGTTCAATCACCACGGTCCAGAAGTCATTTTACTTCGAGTTCGATTCGGCCTTGGGCTTCGAAAGACAGAATTCTGTGGCAAGGTGTTCCTAAGCTGGGCAACTCTTACCGAGATTTCAGTAAAAATAGTCGAGATGTTTGAACTTTTTTTAAGTAAAAAATGGACATTCATCTAGCATCGCTCCGCTAATTCATGAGATTGGTAAATGGCCTAACATCGCACGAATAATAAGGGTGGATAACTCGATAAATGATTGGGACCCAAAGACTTTAGCTTGGAGGAGAAATGAGCCTGCTTCAACCAATTAATCTTCGATTCATTCTTTACACAATCTTGAGTATCTCGGACTCCTCCATTCATTCACAAAAGGCATTCATCCAGAGTTACGTACCTTGATAAATTCCCCAAGAGCAATATGGTTGATGTGGAAATCTCTTCAGTTCCAATTTGGCCAGACCAATTACTTCATTTAACGCCGCAGTTTCTCCTGGAAAATGTGGGCAGTTAAGCTCATCAAAAACCAATACTGAACCTCTAGTTAATCTAGGCAAGATTGCTCGCAGGACATCTCTGGTTGGCTTATACACATCCATATCAAAAAATGCCATTGCAATTACGGCATGTGGGTTATCGTCTAACCACTGGTGAATAGTTTCAGACGCATCTCCTTTGACAAGCTCATACTTCTTAATGTGCGAAAGAGGTGAAAATGACTCTTGTATATCCAAGATTTCTTCCAATACCGACAAATACTCTTCAAAAACTGCGTAGTCGCCTGCTTCCGCTTGTGTTGAATCTTCAGAATTGATCTCAACAAAACCACTAAAGGTATCAAATCCAATTATTTTTCTAGAATGGTTGTACGGCTCATACATCCCACGTAGGTTAATTAGTTGGGCCGTTGTAGCTCCCCATTGAACTCCAAACTCGCAAAGAACCCCTGGCACTTCAAGAACATGTTGATAGAGTTTATCCAAGTAGAGCAATCTACTCAAAGTTTGCCGTTTCAATGTGACAGTTGAGTGCATGTTCCATTGAAATCCGAATTTTTGTGTGATTAATTGAGAGATTTCACGAAGACGTTCGTGCCGCATTCGTTCTAATTCAGATTGCTGCGTAAATTCTCCTGCGGTTTTGTAAAGAGAATTCTTCACTAAACTCTGATTTTGAACACCGTCAGATTTGGACATTTGTTGAAATTCCCCCATTTGTCTCACTCAGACTCCAAGTCTATATCCTAAAGGCATTTTTTGCAACGTACCTGTGGAATCGCTCCGAATGTAGAAGGCTATCTCAATGCTTTACGTTACCCAGACCACTATTGGAAAAGTGAAAAATTTCGAATTACAAATCCGTGTAGCTACAGAATTAATCACAACGATGGTGTACTAATAGATTTAAAGTCATCCATTTTACTTCTATGTGACAAATAAAGTAAAAAAGATCGCACTTGTTTCAATAAACTTCATTACTCAATACAATTCACTGAATCAAGCATAAACTAGACTCAAGGTAGGGGGTCGTTGAGTTAATACCATGGCCACCAATCTAGAATTTTTAGTTATGGGAATTGGATTGTAACTTCATGTTAACTAAATAGTTAATAACTTAAGGGCCAAATTGATAACTTTGAAGGGTTTCCATCAGAAAGAGTAATTAGTTGGCCTTCTGAAGAAATTAAAAAATCTCTAATTCTAAAAATAGATTTCCCCTTTAATGTACTAACTAAGACATCTCCTCGCATGTTGACTGATGATTGGCTGGAGACTAACGAAATTGCTGATGGGGCAACTGCGTCTGCCCAATATAAACTGGGCCTAGTGGTTTTAATCAGTGAACTCGGAATAAACTCACCGGTGTACTGAACTCCCTCAGAAGCTATAACCCAGCCGTAGTTACCAGATTTCCTAATTATGTTTAATTCGTCTCCCCCTAATGGACCATGATCTATCCCCATTAGAGTTCCACTTGGAAGTGCTACTAATCCATAAACATTTCTAAAACCACGCGCAAAGATTTTGCTGCTTCCCTTAGAAACTAAATACGGGTTGTCTATAGGAACGCTCCCATCCAGATTTAATCTCAGTATTTCTCCAACTTCAGAATCCAACTGTTGCGGTTTAAAGTAATCGCCTTGATCTCCGACCGAGACAAAGAGGTGCTTGCCATCCTTGGAGAACGCTAAAGCTCCACCGTAATTACTTCCTGAAACTAATTTTTGAGATTGTTTATAAATCTCTTTCAAGTTTTTGATTTGCTTTGTTTCTAGATCAAGGGTTCCCCGGTATACACTTAAGCCAGATGGAAGAACATCTCTCATGGCGGGTTCTGCCGCTTGTCGACCAGATCTAGGCGTAGATAAGTCTCCCCACAATAAAACACTGAAATAAATCTCAGGTTCTTCTACGCTGAATTTTGGTGACTTAACTAATTTGAACATATCAGCTACATTCTGAATGCCCGTGTGAATATCGGAAATCTCTCCAGTTTGTGAGTTAACTAAGGTGAGTTTACCGCCTGAAGTCCTCTCTGTGATGAGGAATAGGCTTTTGTCTAATTGCAAAAACTAAAAGTCCCACCCCCTGTAAAACTACCAATTATTTTCTCATTACCTAATTTTGCACGCGAAGTATCGGCTTTGCTGGAACAACTCTTTACTGCTGCATGTGAAATTTGAATTGAAAAAACAGAATATAGAATGAAGACAAGTGCTATAAATGTGACTAAATTCCGATGTTTGCTTTTTTGTACCAGAGAATGAACCATAACTTATGCCTACCTCATCCTTAAAAAGTTTTGGGTGGAGTTTATCGCCCTTTTAATCAACCCTCACAACACCGCTAGGCGTCATCAAATGCACCGCCACAATCCCAGACTCACCCTCAGTATCGGCAGGTGATAGCCACATAACCTCAACTTCACTGCCAAGGGCTGTTGCTAAGTCATTGCCTAGCCAGTCTGTGATTCGCTTTTCATCGCCTGCGATTTCAACTTTAACAATCTTGGCAATTGCTTTGCCATCTGTGGATGGGTGATCCAGTGATTTCCATTCAATAAAGAAAGGTAATTGCTTGTCTTCTAGGGTTCCTAGAACACCAATCTGCTTCCAAGAAAGATCATGACCGTCGGGCTTTGTGCGGTGGCCATCAACAGCTTGGCGACCTAAGCGTGCTTCAACCTTTGAGACATCATCAACAGAGACAACCCAGGTAAGCCATCCGCCACCTTCTGCAGCACGCTTTGATACAGCTTTACCAAAAGGTGAAGCATCTGATGCTGGGTGATCTAGTGGACATACAACTTCGATGTAG
>Ga0209550_10007098_pt1 | contig 10386 bp, 10 predicted proteins | sample LauGreSuBDMM15SN_2_FD_187567 | JGI IMG/M metagenome (GOLD analysis project Ga0209550, IMG submission 187567) | Freshwater lake microbial communities from Lake Michigan, USA - Su13.BD.MM15.SN (SPAdes) (version 5) | ecosystem: Environmental > Aquatic > Freshwater > Lake | place: Lake Michigan... | reverse complement strand
ACAAAGATTTCAGTTCCATCTTCTTGAACAATGAATCCATAACCTTTTTGGGTGTTAAACCATTTTACTTTACCAGTTTTCATAATGTTAGGTATTAAAGGAACTCGTTAAAAATTAGCTATTAAAGACTATAACTCTTAATAAAGTTCCGGTATAAAAATTATTAATTAGTTGAAGATAGTTAAAAGCAAATGGGAAATAAAAAAATATTTAATTTAATTAATTTTCTTGCGTAGAGTTTTTACTCAATCAACATACTCAAAATCAATAGCATACTCTACAAAAAGTTGTTTAGCAGGTTCTAAAATCTTGTACTCTAACTCATCTACAATAAATACTTTGGAAACTTGCAACCTTAAACAAAGCGCTAAAAATTGATGTATATAGCTTGGTGATTGTGGGGATGGTAGGTTCTCGAATAAGTCAACAGATCCAGGATAGGTTGGTAAATCGTGATAATCGCCCATAATAACATTATCCATTAATAAAGTCCGCTTAAGTGTATGAGCCTGAGGTAAACGGGCACCAGTAATTAATACTACGCTCATTTATTTACTAATTAAACCATCTTTCATCACCAAGGTACGATCGGCCATACTTGATAATTCGGTATTGTGCGTTACAATAATGGATGTTTGATTGAGTTCCTTTTTTAAGGTTAGAAATAACTGATGCAAATCAGCGGCATTGGCCGAATCCAAATTACCAGAAGGTTCATCGGCCAAGAGTAATTTTGGTGCATTCATAAGGGCTCTAGCCACGGCAACTCGTTGTTGCTCCCCACCAGATAGTGCCGATGGTTTATGATCTAAACGATTGCTTAAATTCAAGATGGCCAATAATTCTTTTGCACGTTTCTCCACTTCATTTTTTGCCTTATTAGCTATAAAACCAGGGATGCATACATTTTCGAGAGCAGTAAATTCGGGCAATAAATGATGAAACTGAAATACAAAGCCAATAGAACGATTTCTAAAAGCGCTTAGTTGCGACGATCTAAATTGGTGAAGAGCTTCGCCATCTAAAAAAATTTCTCCCGAATCTGGTTTATCTAAAGTTCCCAAAATATGTAGTAAGGTACTTTTACCAGCACCAGAAGCACCCACAATGGCTACTAACTCCCCGGCTTGTATTTGCAAATCAACCCCTTTTAAGATGGGTAAATCGCCGTAATTTTTTATAATTCCGCTAGCGCTAAGCATAGCTGCAAGATACAGATTTTTTGGTTCAACAAAGTCGGTTTAAAGGTTTCAAAAATGAATACAAAATGGTAGTTTTACGACAAATTAGAACCACATGAATATACACGAATATCAAGGTAAAGAAATTCTTAAATCTTTTGGCGTACGGGTACAAGAAGGTATTGTTGCCGAAACCCCTGCACAAGCTATAGAGGCTGCAAAAAAACTAAAAGCCGACTATAATTCGGATTGGGTAGTTATTAAAGCCCAAATTCATGCCGGTGGCCGTGGTAAAGGTGGCGGTGTTAAACTTGCCAAAAACCTGGATGAGGTTAAAGAAAGGGCCGAAACTATTATCGGTATGCAATTGGTTACGCCACAAACAGGCCCCGAAGGCAAGTTGGTAAGTAAGGTTTTGGTTGCTCAGGATGTATATTATCCGGGCGAATCTGCTATCAAAGAATTTTATATCTCTGTATTATTAGATAGAGCAAAAGGCCGCAATATTATTATGTATTCTACTGAGGGTGGTATGGATATTGAAGAAGTTGCTGAGCACACGCCACATTTGATTTTTAAAGAAGAAATTGATCCTAAAGTAGGTTTACAGGCTTTTCAAACTCGTAAAATTGCTTTTAACTTAGGTTTAAGTGGCGACGCTTTAAAAGATATGTGCAAATTTATTGCCGCTTTATACAAGGCCTATGATGCTACCGATTCGGCCATGTTTGAAATTAACCCGGTATTAAAAACCTCCGATAATAAAATCTTAGCGGTAGATGCCAAAGTGAATTTGGATGATAACGCTTTATATCGCCATGCGGATTATGCCGCTATGCGTGATGAATCTGAAGAAGATCCAACCGAAGTAGAAGCTGGTAAATCAAACCTAAATTATGTAAAATTAGATGGTAACGTAGGCTGTATGGTAAATGGTGCCGGATTAGCCATGGCTACTATGGATATAATTAAATTAGCCGGTGGCGAACCAGCTAATTTCCTAGATGTGGGTGGCAGTGCCAATGCCGAAACGGTAAAAGCAGGCTTCAACATCATCTTAAGCGATCCGAATGTGAAAGCCATCTTAATTAATATTTTCGGTGGTATTGTACGTTGTGATCGTGTGGCGCAAGGGGTTATAGATGCCTACAAAGAAATTGGCAACATTCCGGTGCCTATTATTGTACGTTTACAGGGTACAAACGCAGTTGAAGCGAAAAAACTAATTGATGATTCTGGTTTAGAAGTATTCTCGGCCATTCAGTTAAAAGAAGCAGCCGATTTGGTAACGAAAGTACTTAAAGGCTAATCTTAAGCTCTTATACAAAAAAAGCCCCTCGAAATTCGAGGGGCTTTTTTTATGGTATGTATACAGCTTATTTTACTGCATCAATTACTGCTTTAAAGGCATCTGGATTGTTCATTGCTAAATCAGCTAAAACTTTACGGTTTAAACCGATTTCTTTAGTGGCTAACTTACCAATTAGTTGTGAGTAGGAAATTCCATACTGACGAGCTCCGGCGTTGATACGCTGAATCCATAAAGCTCTAAATTCTCTCTTTTTAGTTTTACGATCTCGGTATGCATATTGCAAACCTTTTTCAACCGTGTTTTTAGCAACGGTATAAACCTTGCTTCTCGATCCCCAATAGCCTCTAGCTAATTTTAAGATCTTTTTTCTTCTGCGTCTAGACGCAACTGCGTTAACCGAACGTGGCATGTTGTTTTGATTTTTGGTAAGCGGTGTTCCGTTTAGGAAACTTGTAAACCGAGTACCTGGTTAAAAATTAATTAATTATTTACCGATACAAAGCATACGTTTTACGTTGCCCATATCAGCATCAGACACCAAACTGGTCTGACCTAAAGCACGCTTACGTTTGGTACTCATCTTGGTTAAGATGTGGCTTTTGTAGGCATTCTTTCTGGCGATTTTACCGGTTCCAGTAAGCTTAAAACGCTTTTTTGCACTAGAACACGTTTTCATTTTTGGCATAACCTATTTATTTATTGTGTGTACTATTTGTATTTATTTTTTCCCACCTTTAGGTGAAACAGTTAAAAACATCCGTTTACCTTCTAATTTGGGCAACTGCTCTACTTTTCCTACATCTTCTAATGCCTGAGCAAACTTAAGGAGTAAAATCTCCCCTTTTTCTTTGTATACAATGGCTCTTCCTTTAAAATGAACATAAGCTCTTACCTTTTCACCACTTTCTAAAAAGTTAATGGCATGTTTAAGCTTAAATTGGAAATCATGGTCGCTGGTATTAGGCCCAAAACGGATCTCTTTAATCACCGTTTGCTTGGCATTCGCCTTAATTTCCTTCATTTTTTTCTTCTGTTCGTAAAGAAACTTGTTGTAATCAACAACTTTACAAACCGGAGGAACTGCATTTGGAGAAATCTCCACTAAATCTAATTCTAACTCTTCAGCAATGGCCAAAGCATCTTTAAGAGCATAAACTCCTACTTCTACATTATCACCCACCAATCGTACCTCGACGGCTCTGATAAGTTCGTTAATGTAGTGTTCCGCTTCTTTTTTCTTAAACGGTGGACGTGGTCCTCTGTTAAATCCTGGTCTTCCTAAAGCCAATTATGTATTAAATTTTAGTTTCGTTAATTAACTGATTTTCAAACTCTTGTATGCTCATACTTCCTAAATCTCCTTCACCGTGCTTACGAACTGAAACCATTCCTTCGCTCATTTCTTTCTCTCCAATAATCAACATATATGGGATTTTTTTCATCTCGGAATCGCGAATTTTGCGGCCGATTTTCTCATCTCTCATGTCGATTAGCCCGCGAATATCGGAATTATTTAAGGATTCTAAAAGTTTTTTCGCATATTCTTCATATTTCTCTGAGATAGGAAGTACGATAAATTGTTCTGGAGTTAACCACAATGGGAAGTTGCCAGCACAATGCTCAATCAGCAGGGCAATGAATCGTTCTAGGGAACCGAAGGGTGCCCTGTGAATCATTACAGGCCGGTGCTTGGCGTTATCACTGCCAGTATATTCTAATTCGAAACGTTCGGGCAGGTTATAATCTACCTGAATGGTTCCTAATTGCCATTTACGCCCTAATGCATCGCGAACCATAAAATCGAGTTTAGGGCCATAAAATGCAGCTTCGCCATATTCTACCACAGTTGTCAATCCTTTTTCGTCGGCAGCTTCTATAATTGCCGCTTCGGCTAAAGCCCAATTGGCGTCAGATCCGATGTATTTGGATTTGTTATTGGGATCGCGAAGGGAAACTTGTGCGGTATAATCTTGGAAATCTAAAGCAGCCAATACATACAATACCAAGTCTATTACCTTTTTGAATTCTTCTTTTACCTGATCAGGACGGCAAAATAAGTGGGCATCATCTTGCGTAAAACCTCTTACCCGGGTTAATCCGTGTAATTCGCCACTTTGTTCGTAGCGGTAAACAGTTCCAAATTCGGCAAAACGTACTGGTAAATCTTTGTAAGAACGTGGCTTGGTTTTATACAATTCGCAATGGTGCGGGCAGTTCATCGGTTTTAAAAAAAACTCCTCTCCTTCTTGCGGGGTTTTAATTGGCTGAAATGAATCGGCACCATATTTATCGTAATGGCCAGAAGTTATATACAAGTTTTTATGCCCGATATGCGGAGTAACCACCTGCTCATAGCCCATTTTTTGTTGTGCCTTTTGGAGAAAACTAACTAATTTTTCTCTAAGTGCGGTTCCTTTGGGTAACCACATAGGTAAACCCATCCCTACTTTTTCGGAAAAAGCAAATAATTCTAATTCTTTACCTAATTTACGGTGATCACGCTTTTTGGCATCTTCTACCATTTCCAAGTACTCACTCAATTCGCTTTGTTTGGGGAAGGTAACACCATAAATACGGGTTAACTGCTTACGGGTTTCATCGCCACGCCAATAGGCACCAGCAACGTTCATTAATTTTACGGCTTTTACAAAACCGGTATTGGGTATGTGTGGCCCACGACACAAATCGGTAAAATTACCCTGTGTATAAAAGGTAATAGTACCATCGGCTAGGTCTTTAATTAAATCGAGTTTATATTCATCACCCTTTTCGGTGAAGTATTTCTCAGCCTCGGCTTTACTAATAGTTGTACGCTCATAGTCGGCTTTATTCCGAGCCAATTCAAGTATTTTATCTTCTATTTCCTTGAAATTATCTGACGAAAATTCGCGGTCACCAAAATCTATATCGTAATAAAAACCAGTTTCTATGGCTGGGCCAATACCTAGTTTTACACCCGGATAAAGGGCTTCTAAGGCTTCGGCCATCAAGTGTGCCGAGGAGTGCCAAAAGGTACTCTTACCTTCGGTGTCGTTCCAGGTTAATAAACGTAAGGTGGCATCGGTTTCAATGGCACGTGAAGCGTCCCAGATTTCTCCGTTTACAACAGCTGCTAATACGTTTCGGGCTAAACCTTCTGAAATGGAAAGGGCTATTTGGTGAGCAGTGGTTCCTGATTCGTAAGCACGAACCGAACCATCGGGAAGGGTAATATTGATCATCTACAATATGATTTAACGTTCGAAAAAAAGGTTATTAAACATCACCTACTATGTGATGGTTCACAAAAATAGCAATATCTTCTAAATTTGGGCATAAAAAAAGCCCCGAGTTATCAGGGCTTTATTTCAATATTCTTTTTTTATTGCTGAATTCGTATTTGACGTTCGCCACCGCCATTTCTGAACTTAGCACGCATATCTTCCATTGCTTTTTGATATTCTTCTTGCGTAATGGTTCTACCCTTTTTAGGTACAGCTACTTCGCTGTCTTTGATTTTGGTATACTCTACACTAGTAGCATAAAATTTCATACGATCGGTTTCGATACCCAATACTACTCCAGCTACCCAAAGGTTAGCCATTGGCGATGCTTTTAAAGCCAAATCTGTAGTATACCAAATAGTTGTTTGTGAACCATTTCGACCACTTACGGTAGCTTTTTTACAATCAAATCCACTAATTTTTTTAGTTTCGGAACTTAGTTCAGCCTCCTTGGAACCGCTTCCTAAAACTGATTCTAACAATACTTCTTCGCTATTCAATTCAAAAGATTCGATTACTTTATCACTTGTATTGAAAAACAATTCACGTTCACCCCCACCAAAACGCATCATGCGCATAGCACCACCCGAGCCTTCTCCACCGGCTGGTGCAGTAATATCTTCTGCTACCGATTTTTGAAATTTTGCTCCAGTTGCATTGTATGCGATTTCGAATTTATTGGTAATTTTATCAGGCATTCCTGAGCCATTGGGGCTACCAAAGGTCATTACACGCACTTCTCCAGCATTACCACCTGCTCCTTGTTGTTGGCCGACCATAGATTTTAAATCAATTACTTGATCGTAATAAATTACTCCAGCTGTTTTTTGCTGAGAAAACACATAAGAGCTTAATAAGGTGCAGAATGCAATAATTCCGAAGATTTGTTTAGTCATGATTTGATATTTTATGATAGTTAAAAGTATGCTTAAAACGAATAAAAATGAGTTAAATAGTGTTAAAAAATTTAAACATTTCCCCAGCCATTTGCCAATACATCGGCTAAATGCATGGTTTTTATTTTTAAATTTTCTTTATCGATGTATGCTTGTAAATGCATTAAGCAAGAAATGTCGGTGGAAATTATGTATTCGGCACCCACAGCTAAGGCATTGTTTACCTTTTGCTGGGCCATGGCACTAGAAATTCCTTCAAATTTTACGGCAAAGGTACCACCAAAGCCACAACAAGTTTCTGTATCGGGCATTTCGAGCAATTCTAAGCCATGTACTTTTTCTAATAATGCTCTTGGTTCTGCTTTAATTTTACATTCTCTTAAACCTGCACAAGAGTCGTGATAAACTGCTTTAGCCTCCAATTCGGCACCGAAATAGTCTTTATTTAATACGTTTACCAAGAAATCGGAAAGTTCAATGATGTGCGATTGTATAGAACGACATTTATTGTGGATTGCGGTATTGGTAAACAAATCGTTGTAGTAGTTTTTAACCATGCCCGTACACGAAGCAGATGGCGAAACAATAACCACATTATCAGAAAAATCTTCCAAAAATTTATATCCAATGGCTTTAGCTTCATCCCAATAGCCCGCATTAAAAGCAGGTTGCCCACAACAGGTTTGTTCGGCATTGAATTTAACCTTACAGCCTGCTTTTTCAAGCACTTTTACCGTATTATATGCCGTTTGGGGATATAATTGATCAATGAAGCAAGGTATAAATAGTTCTACGGTCATTTGTGTAAGATATTCGGCAAATATCTAATTATTTACTGTCATTTCTGTTTTTTGGCATTGTATGTATATTAAGTAGCCTAAGCCTATTGTAAAAAAAGTAATTAAGGAGACGGCTGAATTGCGCATATTTCCAGTTAATTCTTCAATATAGGCAAAACTAAAGAGGCCAATTACTATGGCTAATTTCTCAGTTACATCATAAAAACTAAAAAAAGAAGCGGTATCGGGTGTGTTATCGGGTAATAACTTGGAGAATGTGGAGCGTGAAACGGATTGAATACCGCCCATAACTAAGCCTACAATACAAGCCAAACCGTAAAATTGATACTCGTTAGTTGTAAAGTACGCTCCTAAACACAGTAAAATCCAAATAATTACACTGTAAGTTAATACTTTGAAGTTGCCAATTATCTTTACTAAATACGACATTAAAAAGGCACCAGCTATGGCTAATAATTGTATCAAGAGAATAGTTATAATTAACTTTGGGGCACCTAAGTGTAGTATTTTTTCTCCGAAATTGGCTGAAACTAACATGATGGTTTGTATGCCCATTGAATAGAAAAAGAAAGCAAGTAGAAATAGTTTTAAAACTCTCATCTGTTTTACTTGAAGCCAAACTTTATGTAATTCTTGAAAACCACTATGTATGGCGTTTTTATTCAATCGATTATAATTTATACTACCTGATGGCAAATGTTTAAAGGAAATTTGTGCGAAACCAATCCACCACAGGCCAACTAAAAGAAAAGAAATACGAGCGGGTATGGAAAGATCGGTAATACCAAAGGTGGTAGGCATAAATACAAATACAAAACAAATAATTTGCAAAACTACGCTACCTAAATACCCAAATGCAAAACCTTTTGCACTTACTCGATCTTGCTGATCGGGACTAGCAATTTCCGGAAGATATGAATTATAAAATAGAGCGCCGCCTATCCAACCAACAGCCGCTAATGCAAATAAAATAACACCCAATTCAAGTGTTTTTGGAGTAAAAAAATATAGCCCAATACAAGCAAAACCACCTATATAGGTAAAAATTTTCATGAATGATTTTTTATTTCCCCTGTAATCTGAAATTGAAGATAAAATGGGTAAAATAAAAACCATTAGTAAATATCCTGCCGAAAGTGCATAATTAGTTAACGCGGTATTTACAAACCATTTTCCGAAGAAAAATACTTTATCTCCGTGCTCTTTTGTCGTAGTAATTGCAGTATAATAAACTGGAAAAATAGTGGAAGTAATAACTAGGCTGTAGGCCGAATTTGCCCAATCGAAATAGGCCCATGCTTTAATTACTTTGGGGTTATTTTTTTCTTGCATAAACTAATGTAGGTATAATATTAAAAATCGGAAAATTAGCCTCGATATAGTACATCATTTTTCAGAATGAGTTTTCCATCATCTACCAAACTACGAATAAATGTGAGACGATGTTCCACAGTACCATCTGTTAAGGTATCTACCAAATCAGTTATAGAAAGTGGGGTTTTGCTTACTATTTCTATAATTGCGTTTTTGAGCTTGACATCCGAAATCTTTTTTCGGGCACCAATACATATATCGCACACTCCACACGTTTCTTTAGTATACTCATCGAAGTAATATAAGAGTTGCTGTGATCGACAAATAGGCTCATTCGCATAACTTAGTACACTTTCAACTTGTTTTATATAGATGGCTTGGCGTTGGGCCAAAAAGGTATAATCAATGCCTAAATGAGTTCTATCTACCCTTGGACGTATAAATTGGACTTGTGGTTGATCGGTTTTGGGCTCGTAAGCAATCAATTGCATGTCGTTGAGCTTAGTGAGCATCTGAGTGACTTGAATAGCGGTAATTTTCAAACGTTTAGCCAAATCTTGCTCTTTAATGGGCACATACTGATCGTACAAGCCACGATATGATCTTAACAGAGTCTTTATCAGCGGTTCATAAGCGGTATTGCTGAGTTGGAAACTATATAAGGCCTCGTAATCGACCACTACTTGCAATCGAGATGGTAGATACACGCTTTCGGTTAAACCAACATACCCTTCTAGACTAAGGACTTTTAATATATTAAGCGTTTTTATAGGCTCTAATTTATATTTTTTGCAAAATTCTGCTAAATCGAATGAAAATAACAAGCCCTCTCCGGCTCCGTAAGCCACCTGAAAATGATTGCCCAATTGATGATAAACCAATTGTATGTCGGCTAAACTTAGGCTTCCTTGAGCCAGTTTTCGCTCTAAAGCTTTCACATCCGAATCGGTATACAAAAGCACGGCATAGGATTTTTTTTCGTCTCTACCTGCACGACCAGCTTCTTGATAATATGCTTCCAGGCTTTCGGGTAAATCCATATGAGCCACAAAGCGCACATCGGGTTTATCAATACCCATTCCAAAAGCATTGGTGGCCACTATAACCCTCAATTTATTGGCTTTCCAATCGTCTTGTTTTTGTGACCGCATTTCAGCAGCTAGGCCTGCATGGTAAAAATCGGCTTTAATGCCCTCTAAAGCTAGCTGTCGAGCCAGTTCCTGAGTTTCTCTGCGGTTACGCACATATACAATACCACTGCCTTTTACAGTGTTCACCAATTTGAGTAAACGTTTCAACTTGTTTTCTTCCTTAGCCACCACATAGCTCAAATTGCTCCGTTCAAAAGATTTACGAAAAACCTGAAAACCCTTTTTGAAAGCCAATTTCGACACAATATCATCCGCTACCTGTTGGGTTGCTGTGGCGGTTAATGCCAATACGGGTACCTTCGGATGCAATTCGCGTAATTCGGCTAGTTGCAAATAAGGCGGCCTGAAATCGTAGCCCCATTGTGAAATACAATGAGCCTCATCAATAGCAAATAAGTTTACGTTCATGTGCCGAATGCGCTCTTGTACTAACGGCGAACTCAAGCGCTCAGGAGAAATGTATAGAAAT
>Ga0209550_10007097_pt1 | contig 10386 bp, 22 predicted proteins | sample LauGreSuBDMM15SN_2_FD_187567 | JGI IMG/M metagenome (GOLD analysis project Ga0209550, IMG submission 187567) | Freshwater lake microbial communities from Lake Michigan, USA - Su13.BD.MM15.SN (SPAdes) (version 5) | ecosystem: Environmental > Aquatic > Freshwater > Lake | place: Lake Michigan... | reverse complement strand
GTGCGATGGCCCTAGAGCAGGGCTTTTAATAGATAACTTAAATAGTAAAGCACTCAACGAGTAATAATCTCCCTTATACTTTTTACATGGGCAGAAATCATTTCTCACGACATGGAGGGCCGTATTTTATTAACGACGGCTTTTCTAAGCACTTAGATAATAAACCTGCCGCAGATAAGAGTTTCTTTTACCTTCAAGTAGGTCTAGCGTGCTTTCTTACATTACCGCTAGCTGCTCTTTTACTTCTATATATCCTCTGAGTACACCTTTAATAATAAAGAGTGGCTCTCGTAGGCTTTCTCTCTCGTTGCATAGCGGGCCCGGTGAATCGGCAGCATGTCTTGGTCATACACAACGCCCTCATAAATCATAGGTATTTTATTAGGGTTCCAGCGTGAGAAAGAGAAGTTACTTGTTAGTCGTTCAGGCTCAGGCATGTCAATGCCTGTCCACTGAGTAATAATAGTAAAGCCTTTTGTACGACTCTCTCTCCTGTATCTACCTTCAGACGAATAGGCGAACCAAGACTCAAAGGTCATTGGCTCGCCTAATTCATCAAATACGCAGTAGTCGTATTCGCTACTCTTCTGAATCGTCTTCATCTATTAGCATGCCTTTATCTAAGTTAAGAACTACAACCTCAAAGCCTTCTGGTGCACCCATAAGGTGTATCTCGTTCTTGTAAAGAACTACGGTAATCTTTTTACGCGTCGTCTTACTATTTTTTCCGTAGTAATTCTCTCCACTACGAGGGTTGTGGTTGTTCATACGCGGTTCTTTAGAGAACTGCTCATCATATTTACTCATCGTCGTCCTCATCATCATCGTCGTAGGGAATAACTAATGGGTATGGGTCACTTGGAGTCCAGTTAGGGTTTGGAAAGTCGGTGCTCATAGTTTCACGTCGTGAACTGCGCCAAGAACCTTCTTGTCGTCAGATACGTCCCAAGTTAAACGGCTTCTACCAACCAACGTTGCAGACCAACGCTTTGCAGGTGCTGAACTAGAGAACGCTTCCGCACCTGTCTCAACGAGTGAACCTTCTCGGTTAGTTACTGTGTAGTGGGCAAGCCATGAGCCACCCTTTTCTTGGTTCTTAATAATTGCAAACTTATAGTGACGCTTCTTATCATTCTCGATAGGTGCGTTAAACGTTACTTTGTGCATTGTGTTCCTCTCGTTGTGGTCTTACTATTTCCTTGACTTTAGCATAGACATTGGCGCAGTTATAACAGATTTTCTCTGTTACCACACCAAGACAGAAAGCGTCTGTACCTGAGTAAACTAACTCAGTTGACGTACAATCTTTAACTTCACATTCTTTCATAATATTCCTCTCTCTCGTTACTGCCGTTCAACACCTTTAGGCTTTTGTTACTTGAAGTTTAGAGGGATAGTTAACTAGTACGTTTACGTCTATGTAATCATAGTGAACTTCGTCTACGTAAGTGTGCTCGTCGTCCATATTATCTTTGCTAGTTACTTCAATGAAAGAACTTCCATACTCGTAACACTGTGACAACGAGATTATCTCTCTACCTTGAATAGAGGTAAAGTTTCTCGGGTACTCCATAATAGAACGGCATAGTGCGTCTAGTGCTGAGTATTCCTCATAGTCGTCGCCCAAGAAGTATTGGTCGTCGGCTTTAATCATCTGAGATGAGTGGTTATACGTTGTTCCACCTATAGCGGTTAACGCTTCTAGGCTAATTGCTTCTGTCGTTTTAGACATTTATTTCCGTTTCTGTAGTTATAGTTTTAGACCTTCGCGTCGTAACCCATGAGAAATCTTTCTAATTGCTCGGAAGTCACTAGGCGTTGATGATGAATAGTATACGAAGCCTGTAGGAGATGTCCATTTTAGATGGTTGTTGTTACGCTTCTCAACTGTCCAGCCTTGTACCAAGGCTCTTTTGATGAGTGCTCGCATGTCCCTGTCAGGAGACAACCGTCTGTCACTGCTCATTTTTCTCCCGTCGGACAATCTGAGTAAGGGTTTTCCTGCCCCTCGTTGTCCTCACACATGCAGAAATTAAACCGCTCTACCTGTGTGACGTGAGTTAGTTCTGCCAACTCACCCCAACTAATTGAGTCTGTCACTTTTTATCTCCTCTCTCATTTCGTGCAGTTTTTCAACCGCAGGGTCATGCTGCCACGTTTTAGTTTTTTTGTCCATAGGCTTACGAATAATATATTCCATTAAGCGTAAACTATTTAATTGCATACTTTTATTATTATCTTGGTTGTTTTCCATAGACTTATTACTCGGTTCCAGGGAACTGAATAACTATTCCGCCTTTGTCGTCGCCACCGCAGGTACAATTACCGCAATCGCATTTATTTTCGAACGTTTGTTCGGACTCATCGTGCTCTTGAAGCAGGGCTTTAATATTAAAATGCTTAAAGAACGCCCCCATAAAATCGGCGTACTCGTCTAACTCGGCTCTAATATCAAGGTAATCTTCGCCGTCGTAATCACCTGAGCGAAGGTAACTAAGGTCAGCGATTAGATTTAGACTGTTCTCAATCAGCATTATGGCGAGTTTATCGCCATTTACATAAGCGTCCACCACACTGTTAAAGCGTGGAGTACTTGTAACAACAAAGTCGTCAGGGTTCAGGGTCATGGGTATATCTCTCTCTTTAGTAGGGTTCCAACACAAACTATGCTCACGATACGCCGTCCATTTCAGTTACTATCGGCTTAATTTTCTTTTCCATTAAAGGAATTGGCTTACTCAACTCGGCTTCTTTAAGAGTCGTGTTCATAAGGGTTAGGGCGTTAACCAACACTTTACTACATATCTCATCTAATCCGTAAACGTGTGGGTGTGACTCAATGATGTTACCTGAGCGAACCCACTGCTCACCTAAGAGAATTGTTCCCTCGGTGAACACCGCGTTCTCGGTGTCTACGTCCCACGACCACGTTCTAGTTTCCGCACTGAACTTAACAACAAAGTGATGTTCCATATTATTTTAACTCCGTAACTGTATAGTCTGCTTTATCTGATAGGGAACCGTACTCTAACGTGACCCACTCGTTCGCTTGTTCAAGAGCGTCGTGCTCACTGTCTGCCTCGAACGTTGTCCATAACTCAACTCGTACTTCAACTCCATATTTACTCAACTTCGTTACCTTCCTCATCATAGATAGAACCTACCTCTGTCCAACCTGCCCACACGTCCTCAATCCACACGCCTCGTTCCTCGCGTTCGTTGACTTGGTCATTGGCTAACTGCCATGCCGACTCTCGGTCGGGGGCTTCAACCCACACGTCCATAATAATATGTTGGTGAATTGTTGCTCTGTATCTTGTCACTTGTGAACTCCTAACTGCTCGACGACAATATCTGTGGCTACTCGTACTAGGTCTGTTGGGTCAGCGATTACGTTAAAGTGCTTAGCATAGTGTCGATACCCTTCAATGTTATCGGCTTCCCATACATAACTACTATCAGGAATATATCCAAGATAGATAGTGCTAGTGATAACGCCGTCCTCGTTGAACTGCTTAATTAAATTATCGCAAGGCTCTGCGTAATCGAAACCGCCGTCGGTAATAATAAATAAGAGTTTAGTGGCTCGGTTAGTCAGATTAAATATCTGCTTAGCCTCCTCTAACGCTCTCACTGGGTTAGTCGTACCGCCAGCGTGAACTGTACGAACTACGTCGTAAGCAGTCTTTTCGTCGCTTGTGTATAGAACTCGGCTTCCACTATTGAAACTGAATACGGTGGTGTTAGCGTGGATACGTTCTAACCCTCGCTTGATAGCCCACACTGAGGCAGACGCACGTTGAATACATGAACCCATAGAGCCTGAGTTATCGAGAAGGATAACCGCCTCAATCTCAGTGCCATAATCAACCTCACTCCACTGGTCAAAGAGTCGGTCAATATCATTAAGGCCAGCGTTCATTGTGCGTTGCACATTAAGACGACCCGAAGGCTTCTCCTTATCCCAGTTAGGCTCATTGTCAATCTCCAAGCGTTCTAACTCACGACCGAACTGCTCAGCAATTAGTGGGTAATCGCCTTCTCGTTGGCTCTGATTATTTATTTCAGCAGGTGTCATATTAGTATAGCGAGCAACTCGAACTGTATTTCGGTGCTCATCGTTGCTCGCTACTGCTTCACGAAACTCACGAACCTCACGCTTTACCTCATCGTTGCTACGAATATCTTTAGCACGTTGCTCAATTAAATCAGCGAGTGAACGTTCTACCTTTCGAGTGTCCTGTTGCATGAACCCGTCAGACGTACGGTCAGACTCAATTATATTTTCGCCTTCGCCCTCGCCTTGAAGTAATTTAGTATTATCAACTTCACGCAACTCCTCAGATTTACCTGAGCCTTTTGCTTTATTAGAGTCAGCGTTCTGTTCGTTGACTCCGAGTGGTCGGCCGTACTTCATAGGCTCACGATTAGTGCAATCGCTTGGGCAACCAACGGTTCCTTCCTCACCCTCGTCGCCTTCACCCTCGTCGTCACTCTCAGTGGTATTGCTCATATTTCCCTTGCCCACAATCTTGGCAAACCGCTTGATAAGTGGCTTAGCAATCTCAGAGTCGCGTGGAAGTACCAGCGTGCGATAGGTGTCGATAATATCCGCGACTTCTGTAGCCATTTCAAGACCACGTTCTGCAACGAATAAGTCAGCAATCTTTTGGCGAATAGATAGGGGAACGTATTTACGCCCACGACTTAGCAGGAATAGGTCAGCACTATCGGTATCGTTAACTGCAACGTAACGCATGAAGTTAGCCTCTAAGAATAATCTAGTGCTAGGGAACCGAGCCGTCATTAAAGACTCAATGCGTGCGTCCTCTAAGTAATTAAACGCTACTCCTAACTTATTCCTTTGCACCCACATTACGAACTCAGAACCACTTCGAGGCGTGTAGAGCAGGTGACTTAATTCATGGTAATTAAGACCGTTGAGGGCAGGAATATCGTCTGCACTGAGCAGGGTTACTACGTCCTTGTTAAACGTAATTTTCTTGCCGTCACTCCAACCTGCAATCCCCTCAAAGTGAGGTTCCTCCCATGTTGGCTTGTGAACGACCACGCTTACCGCAGAATTACGGGTGATAATTCGGTCAGCCTTGCCGTAAACAATGCAGACCGAACCCAACTCGCCTTGCTCGCGTTCGACTAGGTCTTGAACCTCGTCAGAGATATTGGTAAGCGACTCTTGGTCTAGGTCGCCGTTCTGCCACTGATTAAAGATTTCCTCACCGAATAACTCGCGCAAGGTATCGCCATGTTGATTAAGGCTGAACCCATAATCTCGTTCGTTACGCATTAGAAACCTCCTCTAGTGGGTTGACTTCGTCCTCATTAAGGCGAAGGTCAACGGCGATACCAAAGTCACTAGCAATATTCGCTTTGTAGGTGTTATCCACAATCATGCGAACCGCATTACGTTCCTTGGTGTCACCGAAGGAATTAAGGAAGGAGTAAATTGCATACTCGATACCTAATTTAATAATATTCTTGGAGAATGTCACCAAAGAACGGGTCGAGATAGGTGTTGCAATCTCACGCTTGTCATACGACTCACGCAACGCGCCAGCCATGTCGAGCAGAGACTTACTTTTAATAAGTGAACGCTCAATCTTGGCGTCGTAATCGAACTCCAACTTATGCGCCCAACGGTCTTTGAACGCTTCGTTCATTGGTCGTGTGCCACGATATTGTGGGTTCATGTCTGCCACGATTAGCAGGTCAGGGTGTGCGTGGATAATCTCACCATTGTTACCCATAAGGAGAAGGTGTCGTCGGTCGTCGAGCAGTGAGAATATTGCAGTGGTGAACCGTTCAGGCATGAAGTTAATTTCGTTCAGTAGCAGTACACCGCCGTTACGCACAATCTGAGTAACTGCACCGTCTTGCCACTTATAGTGACCGTCAGGCGTAGGTATCCACTGCCCGATTAACTGGCTGATTTCGATACCATTGTGGCTCGCCACATTGTAATAAGGCATATTTCGTTCTGAGGCATAGGCCAGTACGGACATAGTCTTACCCGAACCAGTAGGGCCAAAGATAAGCACATTTTCGCGTTCCTCTAAGGCTGAGTCGAATATCTCGAACTCGGTCTGCCCTGAGGGGAGACGGCGTTGGACATATTGCTTCGCCCACTTCTTATCGGGAACCTGAGCAATCACTACATCGTTGGAGGTAGGAGGGTTGTTCATAGGTTGTTCAACCAGTGGTGCAGGAGTCGGATTAAATACTACCTGAACGGGATTTTGGGCTTTACGGATAGGCTTCAATGAGACATTAGAGCCGTCTGCTACATAGTCCTGTAGAGAGTGGTCACCCTCTAGGAGTAGGTCACGAATAACCTTAACAACGGTCAGGTAATCGGCAGTGTTAGCCCAAGGTTCGTTCTCTGTCCATAGGCTCATGGCCTTGGTAGATACGGGAGTGATTAGACCAATACCAGCCTGAGCGATATTGGCTTGTGAGACTGAGAACGCGATAGGCTTCTGCAATCGGTCAGCGTTAGGAACCTCCCCTATGGAGATTTCGCGCCAAGCCGAACCGCGTCCTCTTTGTCCTGTATATTCTCTATGGTAGAGAGTAACCTCGGTATCCTGAGGCATGATGAGTGTCTGATAGCAGGTCTCATTTTGATACCCGACTACTAGAACTGCAAGACTTTCCTGCGACATATATTCCCCTTTCGTGGTGAATAAGAGAATTGAACCACTGCTTAGGTAGCAACCCTAGACCCTCAGCCTGTGAAGTAGGTCACACTCTCTCTAGTCTCTCTCTGCATTTAACTCTCTCTAGGAGATAACTCTCTTATGTTCTAAGAACCAGCCGAGAGTGCCGTACATCTGGGCATACCGCCACGACCCCCGTCGCATTTTGAGCAGTAGCCTAATCGACTTAGCGATATGTCGACATTTCATGTCGGTAAGTGGCTTTGTCGACATTTAGGCAGTGTGAGCGACATCACACGTGACTTTCGTCACATTTTGGCCGGTGTGAGCAGAATCACATGTGACTTGCGTCACATCTCTCTCCACCACCCTATCCCGAAGGGATAAGGGGTGGGTGGGCCAACACAAACATGAGCCGCGCCGACTCAACTTTCGGGCACACGAAAGCCCCCGCCTTTCGGCAGGGGCTTAAGCGCCTTAGGGGGCAACCTAAATCTATAACTCCATTTGCGTGAGCACGAGCCAAGTCGTGCAGTACTCGCAGTGGCCCATTTCTAGAGGACTCGCACCGTAGTGCGTTCCCTCAATAATTGCCTCAATCTTGTCCAGTACGGCGTCTAGTGTCATTAGAACTCCTCACATTCGTGTGGCTTAGAGTAATCGAACTCGCAGAAGTAACAGAGCATATATTCCTCGCATTTATTGCATACATATTGAAACTGCAATTCGTCACAGTGGAATATTTGCTCATCGAGAACGGTGTAATTGGCGTCTTTGCTAATCACGCTCATTAGGGTCGTACCAACCTTCCTTCTCATTCTCCTCATTACAGGAAGGACATACCCAAACCGCATACCATTGAACCACATCGTGGCTATAAGTCTCGGTCACAGGAACCTCCAAGGCGTATCGGCAGGGGTCATACCCACACTCGACCTCCATAATATTTTCTCGCTCATCGTAACCCGCAATTTGGGGCTCAGCCCCACTTACTCCAGGAGGATAGTTACTCATCGTCGCTACTCACCCATGCGTCCAAGTGGTGTTGCTCGACGATAGCCCACGCAGGGGCAGAAGTCTCTCCCTTGTAAAGTACGCCCTCAGGTAGGTCGATACTCTCATCGCTACGCCAGTCGTTAACCGCGAAAATCGCTTGAACACAAGGCTCAACCATAATCAACGGTACAGGCGGATAGTGATTAGACTGCAAGTGGATAGCCACCGCTTGGTCCAGTGTTAATAAATCATTGCCCGATAAATCCTCGGCTTGTAATCGTCCCATTTATTGCCCCTTTTAATATTATGAATCGGTTGACTCATAGGTAGAACCATACTCTCTCTCCAATAAAGACCCTAGACCCCTCGGCCACTTATTTTTGTGACTTAGGTCACATCTCTCCTCCTCCGTATTCCCCGAAGGGGAAATGGGGAGGGTGGGCCAACACAAACATCGCGGCCCGCGAAACGAGTGGGCTTTCGCCCACCCGCCCGCTTCGCTGCTAGGGGGCAGAGACCTTTTGGTACTTTGCCACAAATTGGTCCAGTGGCATCGTAAATTTTGGCGTATCCGCCAAATATCTAATCTTGGTGTTATCCCAAGACCAATTATGCTCATGGAGAGCAAATGTTCGAGACTGAAAGTCCACTATTGGTACATGGTGCTCATTGTCTGCGATTTGGTTAATGTAGAGACCCCAACCCGTCTTATCTTTCCATTGGTCATTGACCAAGTGAGAGACTGCGATACGGATAGCGTATCCATTGTCACTCCAGCGGGGCTCCGCTTCGTTGACTGCATTTGCTAACTGAGCGAGCATTTGATAACCCGCCCAGTGGCCGTACAAGAAGAGAGTCTCCTCTCCTTGCTTAAACCCGAAATTGGCACGGTCACCCATGCTTCACCCCTTTCAAGTGTTGCTTTAATTCCGCCTTGACTGCTTTGGCGGTATCACCCCTCCAATAAGAGAGATTCGATAGTGCATAGAGCACCACTGATTCACCACTATCGGCGACATAGACATCGTCGATAGATTCAAGGCTACGCATAGCCTTCACATAAGGCTTAGCATAGTTATACCAAGGCTTACCGTTACACTCACCCTCGATTATCGAGGCTAATTCTGACAGAGATTTCATTTTCTGCCCCCTTTCAATAACGAACAATAGACCCTGCCGAATAGCGACCCTAGACCCCTCAGCATGTGATTAACATCACACCTTAAATCTCTCTCTAATACTAATACTCCCTATAATAATAAGCGGGGTGGGAGGGCCAACACAAACATTCGCGGCGTCCAGCCCGCCCCTTTCGGGGCGAGCCTTCCGCTTCGATTATTCGATTATGGTGTCGTCTAGACCTGCGACGACCTTAGGGTGCAACTCCATAGTCATAGAGTGGAACGCACCGACTGGCCAGCCCGCATTTATTACGCGCTGAAGTAATTTCGCTAGAGAATACGATTCGTCCTCATTAAGTGCCAAGGCTAGGAACTCCTGAGCGCGAGATTCGTCCTCATTCTGATAATTGTGTGCAGCAAGTACGGAATAGATACCTGCGCGGCTACCCTCGGGAATGAACTCGCTCATTACTGAGAGAGCCTCGATAACCTTTGGCAGAGGATACTCAAGTGTTAGACCCAAGAGGTAATCTCGAATCTGAATGTCTTTCGACACGCCTTGCTGCATGGAGACTATCGTCTCGGGTGTTACGCTATCCGAGGTATTGGCGAGATAGTTATGGACGAAAGTGTCCACCGCTAATCTTGCCTCCCTGCGGGTAATGCTGGCAGTTATTGCCATTTATTGCCCCCTTACTAAATCAAGCCTTGTTGCTTGATAGGTAGAACAATAGACCCTCATGGATACCAACCCTAGACCCCTCGGGTGTGAGTTACATCACTCTCTCTTCTTCCCTATTCCCTTATAATGGACAGGGAGGGTGGGCCAACACAAACTTTTCGCGGACGCGGAAAAGCGGGCGAGGTAACCAGCCCCACCCGCTTTCCTTTCCGCGTTACCCGATTTCGTAACTCTGACAAATTTCCATTACGGAATCATTAAGTGAATTCACTAGCAGACTTATTTCATTATCGGTTAAATGAGCAACATCCTCATTAGTTAGGAATGATGACCATACATACATTATTCCACCTCGCAATCGTGGCCATAGCCCATTTCATCGGGGCTAAGTTCCTTTTTGCATTCATCGCAAATCGGTACAACCTTGCCGTTTATGTAATCGTTTAAGTTCATCATTCTGCCTCCCCCATTGCTTGAGCCATTTCCTCGGTAGTGCAATAGTCACTAAAGGAATTGGCGCCATGCATTTTATTGAGCATTGCCGTACCCATGACTACTAATCGGGCGAAATCCTCATCAACATTGTGTTGCCAGACTAGACTTTCAATCGCTTGCTCATTCATCATTTTGGTGAATGATGAGAGATGATTAGTAAATAATTTCATGTCGCTTTCATCATCGGGAAAGTTACCCTCAAGCATGGCGAAAAAAATCTTAGCCATTTTATCTTGAATTGCTTTATCCATTTTTGCCCCCTTGTCGGTTTGGTTGGTGTGTCCGACATAGAGAAACCTATACCCTCTCTCATAGCAACCCTAGACCCCTATCCATGTGATTAACATCACTCTCTCCACCACCTAGTTCCCGTAAGGGAAAAGAAGGGGTGGGTGGGCCTTCCAACACAAACATT
>Ga0209550_10007096_pt1 | contig 10386 bp, 10 predicted proteins | sample LauGreSuBDMM15SN_2_FD_187567 | JGI IMG/M metagenome (GOLD analysis project Ga0209550, IMG submission 187567) | Freshwater lake microbial communities from Lake Michigan, USA - Su13.BD.MM15.SN (SPAdes) (version 5) | ecosystem: Environmental > Aquatic > Freshwater > Lake | place: Lake Michigan... | reverse complement strand
GCCACGTTTTCGAGTAAGCCGAGTTGGTTGCGGCCTTTCGCGGAAACGATCCCCATCGTAACCGTCTGCCCGACTCCAAGGGGATTACCCACGGCAAACACAACATCTCCGACCCGAAGTTTTTCACTGTCCGCGAGCGTCATGACCGGCAAATTGTCGGCGTCGATCTTGATCACCGCTACATCGGTCTTGGGATCAGCGCCGATAACCTTGGCTGTGAACTCCCGGTCATCGTTCAGTGACACCTTTAGCTCATCGGCACCTTCAATGACGTGATTATTGGTCAAGATGTAGCCATCAGCCGAAACAATCACGCCCGATCCCAAGCCTTCTTGCTTACTGTTCCGCTCGGCATCCGGCACAGCGTCACCAAAAAACTGGCGCAGCGGATTAGCGACCCGCTGCTTCACAATCTTCGTAGAATAAATCGAAACGACTGACTTCTGCACAGGTTCGATGACGTCCGCATAACTGACGACGCCGGACGCCTTACCCTCAACGACAGGCGAAGGGTCGATCTTTAAGACCGGCTGTATCCCCGAGCCTTCTTTCCCATTCAGCCCGGTGGAAAATACCGCAACAAAGGTGAATAAAATCAGCGACCGAGAAAGCATAGAGTTCATGAAATGATTTCGTCCGACACGTGGTCGAATTGTTCCACCGTCAAAAACGGTACCGTGGCCGTGTGCCTCAAAACCCCTTGATCCTAAAAAGTCCTGTGACGCTTGAGTTGCTGTTGATTCGGGTAATCGCCTGGCCCAACAGCGGGGCGATACTCAGAACCGTAATCGGCAATCCACGCGTGTCGACCGGCACGGAATTCGTGGTGATCAACTCGTCAATCACACCGCTCCGCAACCGCTCGTAAGCGATTTCGTTCAAAACACAGTGACTGACGGCCGCCCGGACACTTCGAGCACCGTGATCACGCAACATCTTTGCCGCAGCGGTCAGCGTGCCGGCAGTCTCCGTGATGTCGTCGACCAATAGCACATCGCAGCCGGCAACCTCCCCCACGACATTGATCGCTTCGACGGTGGTGGCGTTCTTTCGTTTTTTGGCCACCAAACCCAATCCAGCTCCAAGAATGTCGGCATACGCTGAAGCCATTTTCATCCCGCCGACATCGGGCGAGCAGACGACTAACTTGTCGCTTCGGGTTTTGGCCAGATAATCGAAGAAGACGGGTGATGCAAAAAGGTGATCCACCGGGATATCAAAAAAGCCCTGAATCTGTTGGCTGTGCAGATCCATCGTAAGAACACGATTGGCGCCGGCTGAAACCAGCAGGTTGGCCACCAGCTTGGCGGTGATCGGAACGCGCGGTTGATCCTTACGATCCTGCCTCGCGTAGCCATAAAAAGGCAGGACCGCCGTGATTCGCTGAGCGGAAGCACGCCGCGCGGCATCAATCATGATCAGCAGCTCCATCATGTGGTGATTGGTCGGAGGGCACGTTGACTGAATGATGTAGACGTCGTGACCTCGGACGTTCTCGTTGATTTTCACGAATGACTCCCCGTCCGGAAAGCTGGTCACGGTCGCTTCCCCCAAAGGCATCCCGATGGCCTGGCAGATCTCTTCAGCCAGAGGCCGATTCGAATTTCCGGTGAAAATCTTAAGTCGGGAGTCGCTCATGTGTCGGTTAGCTTGAGGGCCGGCAGTTCAGGCGGAAGTCTTTTCTTGGACAGAGTCACCAAACTGCGACTCAAGAGCGTCCACCCGGCGAAACACCTCGGGTAACTTTTATCGAAGAACGTTTATACGCTGCTCCAATTGGTAGGGTAAACACGGCGAACCCTTCACAAAGCTCCCGCAGCAACATCCGAGTTCACGCCGGTCTGACCATCAATCTTGGCCCCTCGATGCACCGTCAGATGTCCCGCCAAACCCGCTTGGCCGCCGACAACGACAAAGTCCTCTATCGTCGTGCTCCCCGAAGTGCCTACTTGGGCACAGACAATGCAGTGCCTCCCGATCTCAAAGTTGCAGGCGATTTGAACCAAATTATCGATCTTCGAACCATCGCCCACCGACGTTTTGCTGGGACGCGCCCGGTCGAGGGTCGAATTGGCGCCGATCTCGACATCATTGCCAATCACCACCGTGCCGATTTGAGGAACCTTCGCATGCCCACTATAGCTCCCCTTCCAAGAAAGACCTGGGCGACTCGGTCTGGAGATACACCCGCTCGCCGATCCGCACCCCTTCTTCAATCACGCATCCAGGGCCAATCGCGGCGCTTTCCGGGATCACAACGTTCTCGCCGATCGCCGGGCCGACCGGTGCACGCCTGCTTTCGGGCGGAGCCACAGCAAGTGCTCAATTCGAGCACGTACTTCGGCGAGTCCCACAGAAGGGCTCGAAACCTCAAGATAGCACTGACCAGTTTGAGGATTACCGACGTAATTCGGAGATACCATAATCACGGATGCCTGACTCTTTGCCACGTCCGATCGAGACCGAGGGTTGCCTAAAAAAGACAGGTCACCGGCTGTTGCCCGAGTCAAAGAGGCCAAACCGGAAATCATATCCGTCGTAGCTCCACACATTCGAGAAGCTTGGACCAGATCGGCAATTTGAGCCTCGGAGAATACGAATCGCATCGTCGGAAACGTGTAGGTCAAAGACCCGTCGGCAATATTCAGGTGTTGAGAATCGATGTTATTTTTGGGCACAAAAAAGCCCCGCTGACCCAGCGGGGCGAGATCGTGAAGCGTCGCTGGGTTTAGTTCTTAGGAGCTACTCCCGGGACCGTGATCTTCGGAGCCTCAGGCGAGGCAGAAGCCGCCGGTGCAGGGACTGCGACGGCCGAGACTGCCGGCCGGTCTTTGTTTATTTCTTTCATCACCTCATCGGTGATTTCATAGGCCGTATCCGCGTAAATCACATTGGAAACACCGATCAAGGTGGGACCAGCCTTATCCAACAACAAAGTGGCTCCCTTTCGTTTAGCTACGTCCGTTGCGGTCTTACTGATCTCCTCAAGCATCAGGCTACGGAATGTCTGAAGTCGCTGCTGGAGAGATCTTTGGGTATTCTGAGCGAAGGTGCTGATTTCGTTTTTCTTGCGTTGGATTTCTTCGAGCTTCTTCTGCGCCTCGATCTGCGATTTGGCCTTGGCGTCCGCCGTCAATGCAGGGTTGTTGGATTGATCCGACAAGGTCTTGTATTCTTCGACGAGAACGTTGCCGTCCTTGTTCATTTTTTCGATCTCTTCCTGCGCCTTTTGCTCGTCCGTGCGCAGTTTCGAATTCTGTTCCTCCGTCTTGTAGTGCGAGTCGTAGAGTTTGGCCATATCAACCACGAGCAGCTTGGGCGCGGGCTGAGCGTGTGCGATCGCGGCAGAGAACGCGAAAGCCGCGAATACAGAGAGGGTAGGAATAAATTTCATTATATGTTGGGTTTGGAAATGAGACAGAGATCAGATCAAAATCAGAACCGCGTGCCAAAGGAAAAATTGAACTGATTTCCCTTCTTATTTTGGACCGTGCCCGTGATCGGAATACCGAAATCCAAGCTAAGGGGTGCACCGGCAACAAAGAGCCTCAGGCCGAATCCAAAGTTATCGTTGTAGGATGCCGGATTGAAATCGTAAGCCCCTTTGTTCACGAAGCCCGCGTCGTAGAATATCGCAAAACGGATCGGGCTGACGATATCGACTGAATACTCGGCGCTGAAAAACCCATAGGATTTACCACCGACCGGTTCGCCGAACTCGTCCCGAGGACCCACTTCACGAAATTCATAACCGCGCAAAGTATAAGGGCCACCCAGATAGAAGGCGTTGTAGTAGGGCAAAACCTTTGAATCGCCGAAATTCTGCACCACACCCGCGCGCGCAATTAGAGACAAAACCTGCGCTTGAGTTTCGAATACTGGAAAGAATTGGGATCCTCGAAACTCGAATCGATAGAAATTATCACTCCCTCCGATGGGACCACCGGCGATATCGGCGTTTATTTCTACGCGGTTACCCGAAGTGGTGTTGATGATTTTATCACGGGTATCACGCAAGAGTTGGAATCCAACTTTGGACACGGTATTATTGCCTTCCAGTGATCGGATTTGATTCGAGGCGCTGCTCGAAACATCTCTGATCTCAATGATCTGATAAGTGTAGGACAACTTTCCCTCGACCAACTCGAACAATCGCTTACGCAGATAAATCTCAGCCCCCGTTTCAACTTGGCTGTAGAAGGTGCTGTTGTAGTCGGAGCTTGTTCGAAAGATGCTAAATCCGAGCGCAAGCTGCTTTTGAAACAACCACGGCTCCTCGAAGGAAAGAACGACTTCACTGGATTGACTGCCGAGTTGCATTCTCAAGCGAAATTTCTGGCCGTCGCCTTGAAACAGTGACCTGCGGTTGAAGATATCGAAATTTGATTGGGAGATTTCCGCGAAGATGGTCGCCCGCTCAAGCGAACTGAACCCCGCGCCGAACGTCAGGTTGCCGGTGCGTCCCTCTTTGAGGGCGATCCGCATATTCCGACGCCCAGGAATGTTGGTCTCCTGTGGGGTAACATTCACGTCCTCAAAGAAGCGGGTATTCTCAAGCCGAAGCTTGCTTATCTTCATCAAAACCGTGCTGAAAACGTCGCCCGGCCCCAATACGAGCTCACGAACGACCACCGTGCTCTTCGTCTTGGCGTTCCCTTCGATCACGATGGATTCAACATTGAATTTCTCGCTCTCGTTGATCGCGTATTCGATGTCGATATCGCCCGTGTTAACGTTGGGCTTTCGGGTTAGTCGAACCCGGGTATCCAAATAACCGTCCTTGCCGTAAAAGTCCTCCAAGCGCTCGACGTCTTTATCAAGTTTTGAAGGGACAAAAACGAGGCCGCTCTTCTGGCGAGCTACGCGCTTTAATAAAGCCGCAGTAAAGAGCTTGTTGCCCTTAAAGGATATCTCGCCGATCCGATACTGGCGCCCCTCCGTCAAGTTGACCGTAAGCACCAATTTCTCGGGCGCCGGATAATCAAACCGCACGTTCTCCTGCGCGATCTCGACATCAAGATAACCTTTCTCGCGGTAGTAGTCCCGCAGTTTCTCCAAATCGTCGTCAAACTCGTCATCCTTGAAGCGACCCGATCCGGTGAGCCACGAAAACATCCACCATTTCTTCGTTTCCATCACCCCTCTTAGCGCCCTCGCCTTGACGTTCGCGTTTCCAACAAAACGAACATCGGAGATCTTAACCTTGTTTCCTTCTTTAATCTTAAAGACGACCGTACCAAATCCAGTGGCCCGATCTCGTTCGACGGCATAATTAATCGACACCTGATTGTAGCCTGCTTTTTGGTAATACTCCCGGATCTTTTCGGCATCTTCTTTCACCTGACGCTCGTCCAACGCGGTGTTCGGCTTCGTCTTGATCTCCTTTTCGAGCCGGGTGCCTTTGACCCGTTTATTCCCCTCATACTTGATCGCGAGCACCCGAAATTTCGGAGTTACTTCGACGACTAAATTGAACGATTTCCCGTCCACGCTCTCCCGCTTGATTTCGATGAATTCAAAGAGCCCAGTTCGGTAGAGAGACCGGATATCTCGATCGAGCATCGTGTCGTCCAAATCTCCACCCTCACGAACCTGCATGTTCGCGCGGACCACCTGTTCATTGACGTTTGCCGCTCCGACAAATTTGACGATTATCGATCCAACCTTGAATACCGGAGCAGTGGCTTCTTGGCCAATAGCAGGCGCTTGCAACTGAGCAAGGACCGGCAAGGAGCCCACGGACAAGAATCCAAAAATGGCGAAGGCAAGGCAGGCGACCCTGCGCGCAGGGTTACTGTGTGTAGTTTTCAAAGCGGGTGATGTCTCTTAGGAACGTAAGCTTCAATTCTCCTACCGGTCCGTTTCGTTGCTTGGCAACGATTAACTCGGCCGAGTCGGCGGCGACTTGGAATTTTTCATCGGCGTCTTTGGGGCGGGCGAGCATGAGCACTACGTCAGCGTCTTGTTCGATTGAGCCGGATTCACGCAAGTCTGCCAGTTTGGGCGTTCGGTTTTCCTTTTCGGAGGAGCGGTTCAATTGACTTAATACAACCACCGGAAGGTTCAGTTCCTTCGCAAGAGCCTTTAAACCGCGGGAAGCTTCGGCGACTTGCTGTTCTCGCGGCATCTTCGAATCGGTGGGGGCAAGGAGCTGCAAGTAATCTACGATGATAAAGCCCAACGGGTGGCGGGCATGAATGCGACGCGCTTTCGCCCGCAGCTGCATAATCGAAAGCGCACTGGAATCGTCGATGAAAATGGGTGCCTTTGAGAATTGATCCGCGGCCGAGAGCAACCGCGCCTGCTCGTCACCGTTCTTCGACAACAAGCCGTCGCGCAGGAGCTTCATGTTCACGCGCGCGCGCGAGCACAGCATGCGTAACGCTAGCTGCGCGGAACTCATCTCCAAAGAGAAAATCAAGACCCCAACCGGCTCTCCACGCAGCGGCAGGGCCGCTGATTCAGCCATGTTCAAAGCGAGGGAGGTCTTTCCCATCGAGGGCCGTGCCGCCAAGATAATCATCTCCTGCCGTTGAAATCCCCAAGTGAGAGCATCGAGATCCTTAAATCCGGAAGGCACACCGGTCATCTCACCTTTCTTCATCATCATTTTTGTGATGACGCTCATGGCCTCACGCGTCGGCTCACGCATGGGCTTAGCACTTTCGCTCACTCGATTTTGGGTGACGTTGAAGATTCGCTGCTCGATCTGGTCGACAAATTCGTCGATGCCACCGGTAAACGCGTAGCACTCTTCAACGGCACCGGTTGCCGAACGGATCAACTCCCGCAACAGGTGCAGTTCCCGCACTTTCTCAATGAAATAACCGGCTTGGGCGGTCGTTGGAATCCGGCTACTAATCTGGGTCAGAAACGCAAAACCACCGACCAAATCCAGCTGTTTGATCGTCTTTAAATCCTCCGCCAAGACCGCCACATCGATCGGCGTTTGCCGGTTATAAAGATCGAGCAACCGTTCGAAAACGATCCCGTGAGCAGCCAAGTAAAACGACTCCGGCCTGATCCGCGCTTCCAAACAGCGAGAAATCACGTCTGAACCATCCAATAGGCAACACGAGAGAAGATACTCCTCCGCTTCTAGGCTATGCGGAGCCGTCCGTCCGGCAAAAACGCCCGGCGAACTCTCCGATCGGCGATTTTGGAATTTGGGTTCTTCTGCCATGCGAATCCTAAAATCAGAAAGGACAACAGTGTGTTCGGCAACGCCGAGTTGTCCTCAAACGGCTTGAAAAAACGAAAGCCGCGTCTTTCGACGCGGCCCGGTTACAGCATGCGCCTTTCTCTTACTTCCGATCAGCTCTTCCAGCTGGCTTAACCTCGGGAGCCGCCACTTCGATGGGGTTCTCCGAGACCACATCGAACGCCAACTCAACGGCGACATCGGCATGGAGTTTAACTTTCACGGTGTGTTTTCCGAGCGTCTTCACCGGGGTGTGCATGAGAATCCGCTTCTTATCGATGGAGAAGCCGGCCGCGGTTAATTTGTCATGAACATCACTGCCGGTGATTGCACCGAACATTTTGCCGCCCTCACCGGTCTTCACCGCGAAAGCGAAACTCGTTTTCTCAAGCTTCTTACCGAGTTCTTGCGCACCGTTGAGTTCAAGTGACTCACGCTCCGCCCGGCGGCGCTTGAGCGCATCAACTTGCTTGCGATTGGCTAACGTTACGGGTGCCGCAAATCCCCGGGGAAGCAGGTAATTTCGGGCGTAGCCGGCACGCACTTTGACTTGATCGCCTTCACCGCCGAGGCCTTCGACGGGTTTGAGCAGGAGGATTTCACTGTTTGCCATAATTTTTTGTTTTTAAAATTTTACCGCTGAGAAAGGAATGCGAAAAGTAATCAAAACGGCACATCTTCATCAATATTTCCCGGTGCCGGGGCCTTCGGAGCCGCTCCCCGCGCGGGAGGAGAGTGACGTTCCGGGGAAGTTTGGTCGATGTCGTCGCTCGAAGAGCCACCGACTGCCGGGGCCCCTGGCCCACCCGTGGTCCCGGCGCCTCGCATTGAAAGAAACTGCACGTTCTCCAAAACCACCTTCATCTTGCTCCGCTTCTGACCGCTTTGCTTGTCCTCCCACTGATCAAGTTTCAAACGGCCCTCAACCATCGCTGGACTTCCCTTCGTGAGATACTTTGCGACGAGTTCACCCTGCTTACCCCATGCTTCGATATCGACGAAGGTCGTTTCGTCTCTCGTGGCGCCAGATTCATCCTTAAATTGGCGATTCACCGCCAAGCCAAACTGGCAAATTGCGGTGCCTTTCGGTGTGACCCGCAACTCAGGATCCCGCGTTAGGTTCCCAATCAAGAAAACTTTGTTAAGGTATGCCATGGCTCCACGCCCTCTCAGCAGATAAATTTCAAACCGTCTCTACGAAAGTCCGATAAACGCTCTGGTTGAGGCGAAGGCGCTCCTTGATTTGACCCGGACCCTCGGACGGTGCGGCGAACGAGATGTGCACATAGGTCGCGCCCGTGAGCTTGGGGTCGGTCACGCGCACGAAGTCACGACGACCCAAATTTTCAACCGCCGTCACTTCGCCGCTGGCGGAGGTGATGACTTGCTTTACGCCGTCAATGATTTGTTCGACGGATTCTTCCTTTCCGCGATTGTCGATAATGAATGTGGCGCGGTAATTACGTTTGGTCGGATTCATGGAGTAGATTCTCGGCGATTGAGTTGATTCATGGCGAAAGAAGGACCGCGAGTCAGCAGCAATTCTAGGCCTTCGATAAAATAAGAGTTTTTTTGATTTAAAAGAATACTGTGATCTGAAGAAAATTTTCCCAAAACGAAATCCTTGAGGTCCATCGCCGCCGGAAGCTTCGGGCCAATGCCAAGCCGGTATCTAATGAAGCCTTCGCCCAAATGCTCGAGCAAACTGGCAATACCGTTGTGCCCCCCTGCGCTCCCAGATTCCGAGACCTTTAGCAAACCCACTTCGATGTTGATATCGTCGTAAACGACCGCAACCGAGTGGTTGTCGAACCGGTGATAGCGAGCAAAAGCACCTACCGCGCGTCCGCTGTCGTTCATGAATGTTTGTGGCTTTACCAGCCATCGCGTGCAGCCAGGACTGACATCCCAGCGAGCAATCTCAGATTCAAAGTTCGCCCGGTGCTGCCAAACAAGACCATGCTTTTTGGCGAGCGCATCTAGGATGATCCAACCGAGATTATGACGCGTTTCTGCGTAGTTACGGCCGGGATTTCCCAAACCGACCACAAGCGAGATGGGCATGACTCAAAGAACACACGCTCTGGTTGCCTACCGAGTAGGCAACCAAGCGATCGACGAACCGTTACTTCTTGGCCGGCGCGGCCGGCTTGGCCGCTGCGCCCGGTTTGGCTGCCGCAGACGCGGCAGCAGGAGCACCGGCCTTTGCCGGTGCCGCACCTGCTTTAGCGTCGCCGGCGGCCGGCGCGGCGCCGGCGGCGGGAGCTGCACCTGCAGCTGGCGCGGCAGCACCATCGGCTGGGGTTGCTGCTGCTACTACTTCCTGGACGATTTCCGCGACGGGTTCGACACAAGAAACGATTGGCTGACCCTTAGATTCAAGAAACTCAACTCCAGGAATTGGTTTTAACTCCGAGACCTTAATCGTCTCCCCCACCTTGAGCTCGGAAACATCCACGTTGACCAACTCGGGCAAGTCTTTGGGCAAACAACGAACCCGCAGCAAATGAGCATTAATTTCGAGAACTCCGCTTTGGTTTTTAACGCCAAACGCCTCTCCGACCGCCATCACTGGAACCCGAATTTCAAATTTTTCATCGGCCTTCACTTCTTGGAGATCGAGATGAAGATATTTGTCCGTGATCGGATCTCGTTGGATTTCCTGCAAAAACGAGAGGGCCTTCTCGGCTTTACCCAATTGCTGGAGCTCGATCAGGACCGCACGACCGGAAACGACTTTTAGGAGGCGAACAAACTCCGGGGTATCAACGGAAAGCTTTTCTGGCTTCGTGTGCTTCCCGTAAAGAATTGCCGGGATGGCGTTGGCCTTACGGACCCGGCGCGATGCGCTACGACCGGTCTGCGTGCGTGGAGTGACAGTGAGCGAGAGCTGTGTTTTCATGAATTCGGTCCCCCTGAGACCCCGGGAATCGGGGGCAGGCGTAGTGGAAAAGAGTTGAAGAGATAGAAATGCTCCGATCGAAAGCAATCAAAAGTTTGAGGTCTCCGCTTTTTTTATCCGGCGGGCGCAAATGGAGCGTTGACAAGCCTTAGCCTGCTTCTGTTTTTCACGCGTCCGTTTGGTCGATCAAATCAGCCAAACTACGATGCCTGGTAGCTCAGTGGCAGAGCAGGTGACTGTTAATCACTTGGTCGTAGGTTCGACCCCTACCCGGGCAGCCATT
>Ga0209550_10007095_pt1 | contig 10388 bp, 8 predicted proteins | sample LauGreSuBDMM15SN_2_FD_187567 | JGI IMG/M metagenome (GOLD analysis project Ga0209550, IMG submission 187567) | Freshwater lake microbial communities from Lake Michigan, USA - Su13.BD.MM15.SN (SPAdes) (version 5) | ecosystem: Environmental > Aquatic > Freshwater > Lake | place: Lake Michigan, USA... | reverse complement strand
CGCTCATCAAGCTCAGCAAGCTCAGCGTGCTTAAGCGTGCTCAGCAGGCTGAGCATTCTCATCGTGCTCAGCATCCTCATCATGCTCAGCGGGCTCAGCGCGCATCCTCATTGTGCTCAGTGGGCTCATCATCGCCAACATCGCCGCAGCGTGCTCAGCGTGCTCAGCAAGCTTAGCGTGCTCAGCGTGCTCAGCGTGCTCAGCATGCTTATTGCGCTCAGCATGATCTCATCGTGCTCAGCATGATCTCATCGTGCTCAGTGAGCTCAAGACAGAACGTCAACGCATAGCTTCAGCAAGGTCAGCTTCCGTCGCAAGACCATTCATGAGCAGCGTGTAGATGGCGGCGTCGGTGATTGTGGCTGAGATGGAGGCTGTGATGGAGACTGCGGTGTAGATGGAGGCGGCGGTGATCGTGGCTGCGATATGGAGGCTGGGCACCGATTGCTAACCGATTGCGCTGACTGTGTGCTCGATCGGCGGTCAGGCGGTTTGATGTGAGAGGCGAGGTGAAGAGGCCCTTTAAACGGATATTTCTTTCCGGCCGCTCCATAATTGGGCCCATTTCGCACGCATGCTCGAGATGAGAAGCATTGGACTATCAACATGATACCATTCACATACCATTCACATGACTCCAACGGGTGCCTCTGCACGCATGTTGAATACACAACGGCCCTCTCTAAACGCAACCCAATCGTTATTCTCCGAGTTGCGAACGTGGCTCGCATGCAAGCATGTTAACACTAATTCGGACAATGGGCAGCAGGTCTCAAGGTTATCCGGGCTATCAGACAAGTCAGACTCCAGCGCCCAGAGTCCGCCGTGAGGTGCCATATTCAAAGCCTCTGCAAAGAACTTGAGATGCACATATACATTGCCCTCGACCCGCAATAATGCATGCACCCTTGCCAAACTTGGTTGCAAGCTTTCTGTGTGTTTGAAGTGCGCTAGGAGCCAGCAACCACAGTCCAGACTGAGTGCACCTCGACGTAATGCGTGAAGCCACTCCACTTGCACACGAGTGGCACCACTCTCCACATAGTTACTTGCAAGCAGCATGTCAACACTAGAGGACATTCCTCTTGCGATGACCTCTTCATGTTGGACTACGGCCTCAATTGGCTTCAAGGACTGGGCCAGAATGCCATCTCTGAGCTCTTGGGCTCTTCGCACACCCACCTTAGTTGCGCAACTCAACATCAGATCTGCAGTCGCAATGCCAGTTAGGGAGGCGGCACAGCATGGAGAGGGAGGCGTCGGCACAGCGCGGGCAGCGGCAATGGCGGCGGCGGCGGCGGCGCGTGAGTGCGAGAGAGGGGTTCTGACACGGGCAGCGCACTTTTGAAGTTAGAGTGCTTGCCCTCCTTCTTGAACACCTGGTTCTCACTCTCCAGCATCATACACCAGTAGTTGATTGGTGGCCCCCAAAACAAAATGTCGAGGGGGATGTGGGTTGCAAAATGATGCTTAGGAACCTGTGAGTCGAGGAATGCATCATCAGTGAGACAGGTGGACGGGCTGTGTCATCAGGCTTGCTGGTGTGTAATAAGCGACTCACCCAGAAATGGAAGTAATCCTCGATGCTGAGGAATAACATCTGGTGCCTGTATATGAGGGAATCCAAATGCCGCACGTCTGACAACGAAAATGCGTCCGATAGAAGTAGGGTGAAATACTCCACGTGTAATAGCCAGCACTGCCAAAAATCAGCGTTCCAGTCTTTGACAAACGGCTGGAGGAGAACTATGCTGTCGACCACCAGAAGGAGCATGTCATGCGCGGAGAACGGCAGCGATTTATAGTTTCGTTTTGGCTTACCGCCGGTTTGGCCTTGAAAGTGCTCCGGCTTCAAATCACAAAGCCGAGCGCCGCCAGGCCAGCGGTGCTTTTCTTTTGCCTTGTTGAATTCTTTACAGCTGATCCAGCCGTGCTTTGCCATCTCAAAGAGGACCAAGTACAACTCATCTTTCAGCAGACCCTCGAGCTCTACGTGCATTAGATCTTGAGGAGCACCCCAGAAGTCCCAACATGGGAAGAAGGTGCCCTCGCGGAAGTTTTGTGCACCGTATTCCTTAAGCACAGCGTCGCGCTCCTTCTGAGAGGTCGCTGCGTCGTACTTTGCCTTGGCGGCAATCCACTGCGACATCGATCGCAGGTTGTAGAGCTGTCTAGCTCCCTTGCGCGAGGGATCGTAATCCTTCCTCATGTGATCGTCTGCGCATTGTAAATCCTCCTCGCCCTCCTTGCCCTCCTCTTCCCCCGAGTCGAACGGCGCCGCGCCACCGTCTCCAATGCCTCCCGCGTTGCCGCCACCCGCGCCGTCTCCTCCGATGACGCCTCCTCCGACGCCGCCTCCTACTCCGCCTCCTCCTCCTCCGCCACTGCCTCTGTGGTCGCCGTCTTGAATTTTCATCCAAGGGAGGAAGGAGTTCGGCGACCGCTTCAGCCCCGCGTACCTGCTGTGTTCCTCTTCGTTGACGTCGTCATCCTCATCTGCCTCATCATCACAGAGTAGGCACTCCTTGCGCGCATCGCACGCCCTGCAGAAACATGTGGCCGCCACAGATGCTTTCATGCCCAGCATTGCAGCCGAAGCAGGGTTGTCGGCGATGATCAAAGGGCACCACCCCTTTGTCAAAACCTCAGCCAGCGGGCTCGCATGCCCTTCGCTGCGCAACGGGTTTGGGATGGTTAGCCTTAAACCGGCATTCAGACGGTGCATAACTGCACCGAATGAGGTAGAGTGTTGAAATGATCCATCAGGATCACCCCCTGAGATAACAAGTTGCGTGCCATAACGCTTCACATCCTCGGTGAGCGCAATCGTCGCCAGCTGGATGTTATGCAGGCTGAGGCGATGATCTGGCTGTACATTGATCATGAACCAATAGTACAGCTCAACCATTGAGTTGCTATGCCGCGGGCCGATCGGGCATGCAATTGTTACTCCATCCCCATAGAAGCCGAGAGCAAGCACAAGGGCAGCATCTGTCCCCCGCATAGCTTCAGCATTCAGCATTGGATGGAGCTGAAAAGCTAGCCCTTGATTAAGATCTCTGAGTACCACGGAATCGCCATCACCCGCACACTGCTGGTGCTGGTGCTGCCAGCGTTGGTAAGAAGAGATGACGTCGCGATACACGTCCTTGTTACCCTCCATGAGCGCCTCAAATACCTCCTCAAAAGGCATGTCGTAGCAGACGTCAACATGACTCGTTGTGACCACACGACCGCCTGCTAATGTTTCCGTTTCCATGCGTTTCCCTAGCATCCTTGCCACTGGCTTGACAGCTGGTACCAGAACATCTCGTACCATGCTCTCACGGTGCGTCGTCATCACCGAGGCAAGTGCAGCTTGGATCGGGCTTATGCAGTCCTGGATGCTTTGGAAGTTGCCCACTGTAGCTGCATTGTGTACGGCCCTTGCAACACGGGCGTGAATTACTGTGAGTAGCGAGCGAAACGAACTCTTGACAACGTCGACCATTGAATTGCTCGCATGCTTCAAACGCATATCTGTGAATAAGTTGCAAAACCTGTGCTGCTCCGAGATCATGTCCGCCTGCGTTGCATCAATGATTGCAAGGTCTCGCAGCGACTTTTCGCTACCGCTGTCGCTTGTATCAGATTCGATCATGTCGTCACCATTGCTGTGGCGCTCTCTCTTTTTGCGGACATGATTCGTGCGTGCGCAAGGACCGGTTGCAGCTTGAGCCCTCTCGTGGAAATCGGGCTCGCCAAGCTCTTCATCACTTTCTTCGCTATTGCAGAATGTGCAGTAACGTTGATGCGAGGTCAGGCCTTTTCTGCTTGGGAATACCCTGTTGCAACCGGTGCCTGGGCAGGGATAATCATGACGAAGAGAGTCGGTGTCCGGCATTTTTGGCTCCTTTGCGGACTTCTGTGTTTTGGGAAATCCATGCTATGAACGGTGTCGAATTCACAGCGCGAGCGCGGGTGTGTGTTTCGTGGCTTGAGGCTTCTCAAATTCACAAACCCGCGCCTCAGTGATTTCGCGACCTCCTGTGAAACCACAGCCGCAACCGAAGAATCTAATGCTCACCTCCGATAATACATGTTCTGTACAAAGGACTATGTATCGCGAGCACACATGCATGCAGGCCATGACGGCACGCAAAAACACACTATAATAGATAGCTCATGTCCAAGCTCATGGGGCCCCTCCTGTGCGCCCTGATCCTCGCCTGATCCTCGCCGCTAACTCGCTGCTCTCGTTTGCCGCCGCCCTTGCCCTCGGTCGCGCCGCCGCCTTTGCCCTTGCAAGGTGAGACGCGAGGGTGTGGGGGCGGGAGCGGTCCCGCTTCAATCACCCCAACCTGCAGCACTGCTTCGTGTCCGCCTTTTTTTGGATCCGAGATCATCATCCGCAAGTGTTACTGTCCAGAAGCAAGTTATCTTCAAGTGATGGAATGGGGATGCCTGTCGGATGGACTCGTGGTATGCGTCACCTAGAAATAGTGCGGTGGCTCCTGCAGCGGTGGCATATGCGTAAACCTCGTGTGCACCACAGACACGCATCTGAGATGGCGGCTCGCCCTCTCGATCCGGCGTGAGCTTTGTAACCGTTGTGAGGTTCGCACCAGGGTTGTCAGCAGTGTCTTGGTGGGGGCTGAAAGCGCTTGCACCGGAAAGCTCCGGGCCTTGCCTGAGCAAATGAATGCAGAGCAGCGCTACGTCAACAACTGCTTCGCGACGATAGAAATTGGCAGGACTGTTGGCATCTAGGAACTGGGCTTTGATTGCTGCCTGCAGCCTGCTCGATCAACGCGGAACCGGAGTCAGCACGGAAGGCAGCGCGGGATGTGGCAGCGCGGGCGCCGGCGGCGCGGGCGGTGGCGCGGCAAATGGCGCAGGTTGCGTCGCGTCGCGGCGCAGGCGGCGCAGCGCGTTCGAGCCCCAAAGACTTACTCGGACATGAACGGCTGAACATCTACCTGTTTAGCGAATGCTTCAGCTTGCGGCTGGGTGCGCAAATTGATAGTCACCAGGGGCTGAAGGTTAGCTTCGTGTGGTTCCACAGTGAGCCCGTAATGAGAGTAGCCGGTGCACCTCTCCTTGACTGTGATTATTTCCAAGCTTGAAGTGTCACCTTTCAAAGTCCAGCGTTGCGCTAAGTTCTGCCGAACTTTGGAGACAGCACCGTCTGATATAAATGCTGAAGCAATGCCCGTTCCCTTGCTCAACAGGTGCGGATAATGCTTCTCATTGTATTTGACTTCAAGGGACCGAGGGCCTGAGCTTGGGGTGGCGATGAGCTCAGTATCGAAGTCATCCGTCAAGTCCGGCGAGCTCAAGTCAATCTCCGCCACATCGCGGTTGCTGCTCCAGCCTGTGAAGTGCACATGAACTGTCCAAGCGCTGACGCGGCGCACGATGGAAGCCTGGTACCACTGCGCATCACAGCGACACTTGAGCGCCCGAAACACGGAAACCATGCTGGGTTGCAACTTCCACTGGCGTGCTGGCCTATGCACAAAGCTCACTGTCTCCCCTCCCAATGTTGGGATGTTGTCCGCGTTGTCCTGCTTCGAGATCAACCGTTGCAACACGAGGTCATCAGGCGGCAGAGCCGCGACATTTGAGTCGAAGCCATCGCGTAAGTCAATACCTGACAGCTGGTAGGTAAGGTCATGCGCCTTAGACAGAGATATCATCAGGTCAAGCTCATTGAAGTCGCGGCAACGCACTCGTTCGAGCGCCACAAAATCAAGGCGCTCAACAGCAGCGTCTGGCCAAGCCCTGTTTACACAGTAATCAAGTAGGGCTGGGGCCGCGAGCGCGCGCCGACGCTGGATTTCGGCCGCGCCGCCGGCGACACAGCCTGTGAGAAGATTCTCGGCCAAATGGCTGCCACTAGAATGCGCGTTGCGCACTTGAATGACTCGTTCCACCAGGAATAGGCGCCCGTCTCGCTCCACAGCCATCATGACCAAAAAGCCCAAGAAGCAGAGCTGGAACTTTTTATGATCAGCAAAGTTGCTGTAGCCATGTGTCGTATGGAGGGCTGCTAGTGCCACTTTGGCGCACTTTCGAAATGGATCCTTGCTTGCCACCATCAACTTAAGGTCGTGAATACTCCTCCCCACAAGAATGCTCGGGGGAATGATCTTGAACGAAAGAGCCCATACCAAAATGAACATCCTGGATGCAACATCCAGCCTCAGATTCCGTGCCGTAGTAGGCAGTCGATCAAGCAGGAAGCTTAGGTCCTCAACATTATCAAGGATCATGCTGCCAAAGTCGCTGTAACCATAGGCGCTTGCAATGTCCCTCTTCTCGTTTAAGCAGTCGTATCCAAGGAAGTGCGTATCGCCAATATAAATGGGGTGCGTATCGGCCCAAGCTCGTTGCCGAGCTGCAAGCCAACCCCGAGGTGCGGCTGCGCCGTCTGCCATAAGGGTGGGACGGAACATGTACGGCAGGTGAGGCGGGCTAGAGGGGTGAGCTGCACGCTGCATTGCATCATCACAGGGCGGGGCGGCAGCAGCGACGCGGCAGCGAGGGCGGCGGCGGTTAGGGCGGTTTACTGAATGAGGCCAATCCGAGATCATGCTCGAATACCAGGTCCTCGTTCTGCATTGCTTGCCCCAGCTCTATATTGAGTGCTGCGTAGCAAACATCCAGCGCATCGCACGCCGATAGTAATGCGTGGGGGCTTGGAGGAAAGACCTCATCCCCATGCTCTCCCGACGCTGCTCTGCTCACCAACGCGTGGTGGCTGTACAAGCAACGAGCCGAAGTCTGCAGCCCCGCCGCACTTCGCGTGCGCAAGGCTCCCTCCGCAAACATGTTGCCGCAATGAGCTGCCTTGATGGTGCCTTGACTGATGTGCGCCGCGCATTCCGCGCGAAGAGACCCACACAGATGTATGAATCGCTCGGGCTGAACTTCCAAAGGCCATGTGATGCAGGCGGTGATCTTCTGGTCATCACCGCCGCACCGGCTGTGAGCTCTCCAAAGGGCACGAAGGACAAGAGCTACTAGCCCTTCCAAAGTGCTGAGCATTTGTGGTGCTGCTTGTGCTCGGTGCCTGCGCTCCAGCAAGCGCTTTCCCAGCGTCGAGAAGTGCTCGTCAGCCCAGCCATCGGCCTTCAAAGTTTGGCGGTCGGTGACCCGCAAGAAGCTAAGGCCTTCCAAGAGGCTGGGGCGAAGGTCACTCAGGAACTTGAGGTCCCCCGATACCGCCGATTTCCCCGGGTAATGAGACAAGGCAAATTGAAGCCCAGCATACCAGCAAGCTGTCAGGTCAGGCAAGCTGCTAGGCGATGGCTGCATTTCTGGTGGCATGCATGCTGGGTCGATCAGTTGCGGATGCTTCTGGAGCACATTCGATATCATAAAATCGTCTCGCACCTGCAGCATGTTTGGCGGCATGTTTGGCGGTGTAGGCATAGGCATACCCACATCAGCAGGCGGGATAGACGGGATCAGATCGTGACTGTCGATCATCACTGATGATGACTGTCCAATCGTCTTGGCTCGTCTCTCATCGACCGACCGATGCGGAGGCACATCTTCTTTAGCTCGGCTGGCGCGTGCATAAAAGGTCGTCACCGCGGCCGAGATTGTCTGGGCATGCTCAGGAGTGATTTCAGTAGCTATGCATAAATCACAGAGATGAGTTCTGAGGCCATTGAATCCACGATCCGTCGATGTCCTGTCGATCTCGGACAAAGGCCAGCCAACCGCTTGGAGCCGCGCGACCATCTGTGCCGTTCTCTGAACCTGCGTCGTGGGGGCATATCCAAGGCAGCACCAGCACCTGCCGCTTTTCCCACGCTCCGTACGAGGCGCGCGTGGGTTGATGATGATGGATGATCTGCTCTCTTCATTCCGATGCTGTTCTACATGTAGCGCCTCTTCGATCCCGGTTTCTGCGAGCTCTATAAGGGCAGTTTCCGCGAGCACAACAAGGTCCGAGATCGACCCATGCGGAAGCGCCAAACATGCCGCCTCGAGCGTGTCTAGCCCTTGGAGATCTGGGAGTGCCGACATCGCGCGCGAATCCATTAGCGCGCGCGCGCGCGCGAACCGAGACCGCCGCGTCGCCCCGGGCGAAATTTCTGCTCTTGAAGGCCGTGAAACACCCCCCTCTTACCCCTAAGGCTGACTGACTGACAGCGCTTGCGCAAGAAATGGCCCTGTGGGAAGTTCCGGTACCGGTACCGGTACCGGTAGCCCACACCACCCACACGGGCCCCACACCACCCACACGGGCCCCACACAGGACCTCCGTCCGATGCTAGCCGCTTGTCATCCTGCCGCCGCAACCCAACTGGTGTGTGCTCCGTCTTCAATCGCTGCCGCCCCTACGCCAATATCCCTCCCATGTTGCCACCAGGCTGCTGCGCATCTGCCGCTCGCACCTCTGCGCAAATGCCTAGCTCCCATGGCGCGCGCGCGCGCGCACCATTCTTTGAAGCTTCTGCACATGTTGTGGCAGTCGTTGTCGAGCAGCCTGCAGGACGTGGTGAACCTGTACGTTCAGGCAAGCTTTCCGGCGAACAACGTGGCCGACAGTATGCATGTTTTCCACGCTTACAACGAGAAGGGTTTCGACAACGTCTCCAAGCTTCGTGCGCTGACCGAGACAGAGGCCTGGCAGCTGTGGCCTTTCAAAGAAAGTGGCCTCACGGGCCCTGGCCAGTTCAAACAATTTGAGGCGACTGTGTTCGCCTCAGCAACAAGGTAAGCGATGCTATAGCCCACCCCCCCGACTCGTTATGACTCGCTTACAGCCCACACTCGACTCGTTCTTACCCAAGCGAAGCTAACTTGACCTTCCCTGTGCTACAGCCAGAAAAAGTTCTCTAGCCAGACCAGCAATAGACTCGAGAAGGCCAGGCAAAAGAAGAATATGCGCGGCGGGGCACGGATTGTGAAGTGCAAGCCGCTCAACGAAAGGCGTGTCACGAAAGACGACCGCAAGAATTACAACCTCCCTACGCGCATCCGGCGGCTCGCAAAGAAGTTCAAAGAGATGAGGAAGCGCAGCTTGGAGACAAGCCTTCGGTCAGCTGCTGTCCAAGAGGTGACATGTTGCCCCGTCCCTATCTCATGCCGAGCCTGCCTACTACCCACACCTGTGCACTGTGCACAGGCGCGAGAGTGGGCTGGCGATCTGTGGCTGACCAAGAAGGAGCTCAAGGCGATAGTGACCCCGCTCGACAAGCTGGCCGGCCCTCTCATCCCGTCGTCATACACGGCAGGCGACCGCACCTGGTTTACGTACATCGCCGACGGCATGCGTAAGGCGCGCGGCGATCCATCACGCTTTGGCATGCAAGACAACGGTCCTCTATCGGGGCCTGCCCCGCCTCGCCCACTCGTTGAGGACAACGACGGCGCCGACACTGATTCGGACTTGAGCAGCGACGACCCCGACCTCGACGACCTTTCGGGCGAAGACAACCAAGCACGCGTGAATGCCATTGCAGGAGCGGTCGACGTAGACAACGAGGCAGCCGACGAGGAAGCCGACGACGAGGTAGCCGACGAGGGAGCCGACGACGAGGCAGTCAACGAGGCAGCCGACGACGAGGCAGCCGACGAGGGAGCCAACGAGGCAACGCCCACGTCCACGGCCACGTCCACGCCCTTCTCCACGCCCACGGCCGAGGCAGCGACGGTGGTGATGGAGTTGGTGGACTTTCTCGATGATCTCAATGATGAAAGACTGTTTCAGCGCCCCAGGGGGGAGCCGACAGATTCCGACCCACAGGTTGCTTGCTGGCCAATCACCCAGCCCAACCAGGAGAAGGAAGCTGGTCAAGCGCCTCCGCCCGCCCCGCCCGCCGCCCAGGCCGCCGCCCAGCCCGACCGGGAGAACAAACCTGTCCAATCGCTGGCGCCCTCGGCATCGCCAGCACCGTGCGGCAGTGGCAGTGGTGGCAACCCTGTCCCAACTCTCTTCCGCAGCGGTGGCGTTGTCACGCCTGGGGCGCGCTCCTTCACCCTGACACGCATGCCGCCAGCGGCAAAACTGCCATCACCGGCGATGCTGGACGAGCTGAACAACACAACCTCCAAGATGGAGAGAGTTGCATTCAAGGCAAGACAAGATGAGCAGAAAGGTGTTGCTAAGGAGCAGAGGTTGGCGGAAAAGGCGGCTAAATCGGTGGCAGCTGCTGAAGAGAAGGCGGCGAAAAAGGCGGCAGTTGCTGAGCAGAAGGCTTTAGAGGCTGCAGCTGCTGCGGCAGCAAAGGCGGCAGCTGCTCAGCAGAAGGCCGCGGAGGCTTCTCAGAAGGCGGCGGAAGCTGCTGAGCTGGCGCGGAATAAGGCACCCGCAAATCAGGCCAAGGCCAAAAATGCAAAGGGCAAGGCCCAACAGGCGCCAGCCCAGCCGGCCCAGCCGGCGGCGGGGG
>Ga0209550_10007093_pt1 | contig 10392 bp, 10 predicted proteins | sample LauGreSuBDMM15SN_2_FD_187567 | JGI IMG/M metagenome (GOLD analysis project Ga0209550, IMG submission 187567) | Freshwater lake microbial communities from Lake Michigan, USA - Su13.BD.MM15.SN (SPAdes) (version 5) | ecosystem: Environmental > Aquatic > Freshwater > Lake | place: Lake Michigan... | reverse complement strand
CTTGGAATTTGGACTAAGAAAGATGCACCTTTCATTTGCCTTGAACCGTGGTTTGGATTTGCAGATGAAACAACTAGTTCAGGTAAAATAATAGAGAAAAATGGCATCATTCTTTTAAATAAAAAATCGGAATGGCAGGCAGAATTTGATATTGAAATAGTTTAACTTTGTATAAAATTGTGCTATGTTGTCTTTTAATTTTTCGCCTTTTCCAAATTTAGAAACAGAACGTTTACTCTTAAGACAACTTGACAAAAGTGATGCTGCAGCAATTTTAAAATTGCGTGGTGATTCCGAAAATATGAAATTTATTCCAAGACCACTCGCCAAGACAGAAGATGACGCTTTAGATCATATCAACTTGATTAATGCTAAGATAGGAACTAATGAAGGCATCAATTGGGCTATTGTGTTAAAATCTAATAATCAATTTGTCGGAATTATTGGTCATTATCGTATAAAACCAGAGAATTTTAGGGCTGAAATCGGGTACATGATTTTACCAGCATTTCATGGCAATGGAATTACAACCGAAGCTATAAAAGCTACCATCGATTATGGTTTTGATGTCATGAATTTGCATTCAATTGAGGCAATAATAGATCCTGAAAATTTTCCGTCAGAAAGGGTTTTACAAAAAAATGGTTTTATAAAAGAAGCTCACCTTTTAGAAAATGAATTCTACGAAGGACGATTTTTGGATACCGTTATTTATTCTCTTTTAAAAAGAAATAGAATTAAATAAATGGTTTACAAAAATAAATTACTACCTCCAATCATTTTATCCACTATGTATTTAGTTGGTTTTCTTTTTGCGTTTTCTGGTGATTTAATTCTACAAATCGAAACCGCAAGACATCATAACAAGATAAACAAAAAAAAACTTGTTGAAAATATATCCCTTTCTTTGTCACAACGGAACGATTTAAATGATCAGCTTGAAATTAAAATAAAAAATTTTAAATCTAATTATGATTTAAAAACCATTTCTTTCATCTTTTTACTTCAAAAACCGCGGTGCATTTAATTTTAAATAAACACTTTTTAAATCAATTAAGTATATAAAGATAATGAAAAAAATTATAGCATTATTAGCTTGTGTTTGTTGTTTTGTCGGCTATGCACAATCGGTTCAGGATACCACAAAATCCATTAAATTAGACAAAGTGGTTGTCAATTCACAGCGTTACGCAAAACAAAAAAGAAAAATTACACAACAAGTTGAATCTATTTCTAAAAAAGAAATCGAGTTTCAAAATTTTCAAACAACCGCGGATGTTTTAGGAAATTCTGGTATTTTATCTGTTCAAAAATCACAGCAAGGAGGCGGAAGTCCTGTTATTCGCGGTTTTGAAGCCAACAGGATTTTACTTTTGGTAGACGGAATTAGAATGAATAATCTAATTTATAGAGGTGGGCATTTACAAAATTCAATTACTGTTGATCGATATATGCTCGAAAATGTAGATGTACTTTTTGGACCATCTTCTACAATTTATGGAAGCGATGCGCTTGGAGGAGCAATTTATTTGCAAACTAAAAACCCAAAATTACTTTTTAAGAGCAACAATAAGGCGTTTTCTGGTAATGTAATGACTAATTATAGTTCCGTAAACAAGGGAAAAGTCAGCCATTTCGATTTTAATTATGCCACCGATAAATTTGCTTCCCTAACATCGGTGTCGTACAACGATTTTGATGATTTGACAATGGGAAAACAAAAAAATGGTAAAAACAGCTATTTTGGTGAGCGTCCATTTTATGTTCAAACCATAAATGGCGTGGATACCCAAGTGGCAAATGCTGATAAATACCTACAGAAATACACTGGCTACAAACAATACGACTTTATGGAAAAAATATTGTACCAACCCAATAGCACAACGAAACACAATTTGAATTTGCAATATTCTACCACAAGCGATATTCCGCGTTATGACCGTTTGACAGATGTTGATGGCGCTGGAAATCTAAAATCTTCTGTTTGGAACTATGGACCACAAAAAAGATTGCTTGCGGCTTATAAATTTTCTAAATTAAAAGCCATTTTAAACAGCGATATGAATTTAGGAATAAGCTATCAAAACGTCGAAGAAAGTAGAATAACTAGAGGTTTTGGAAGTGCAAAATTGAATACTAGAACCGAGAATGTAAATGTTTTTGGATTCACATCTGATTTTAAAACCAAGATTGGAAATGGCGATTTGATTTATGGAGCCGATGTGTATTTTGATGATTTAAAATCGAATGCAAATCAAAAAAACATTATTTCAGGAGCAGTTGTTCCTTTAGACACAAGATATCCAGATGGAAAAAACAATACGTTAAAGGCAGAAGCGTTTGTTGCTTATGGCAATGACATTAGTAAAACAGCTTCTTTTAATGCCAGTTTTAGAGCAGGTTATAATATTTTGAAAAGCGAAATCAAAACCAATTTTTTAAATTTGCCTTACAAAGTGGTCGAACAAAAAAACTTTACTTATAGCGGTGCTGTTGGAATTGTTAATAATGCTAGCAAAAACACGAAGTTAGCTTTTAATTTAGCATCAGCTTACCGCGCTCCAAACGTTGATGATTTATCCAAGATCTTCGAATCCGCTCCCGGGAAATTGATTGTTCCAAACAAAGACCTGATTCCAGAAAAAACAGTCTCGGCCGATTTGAGTATTATTTTTTGGAATGGAAGCCGCTTCCAATTTGAAAACACTTTTTTTATAACTAAAATTTTCGACCCGATTTTAACGGATCGATTTACTTTTAACGGTCAATCTTCTGTAATATATGAAGGTGTAAATAGTCAGGTTTATGCCAATCAAAATCAAGGAACCGGTCAAGTTTTTGGTTATTTTGCTTGCGTGAAAGCGTATGTTGCAAAATCGATTTTGTTCTATGGAACTTTTAATTTTACAGACGGAAATGCGCGCAACAGCGCAGGTAGTTTTCCTTTAGATCATATTGCGCCTTTTTATGGGAAAACTGGTTTTAAATTTGAAAGTAAAATAATTAACGTTGACTTTTATTTGTTATATAATGGCAGCAAAAGTTTGTCAAAATACTCGCCTAGTGGAGAAGATAATTTGGGATATGCTCCAGCAAATGGAATGCCAGCTTGGGAAGCATACAACTTGAAAACTTCATTTTTACTTTTAAAAGAACTACATGTTTTTGCTGGTATAGAAAATATTTTAGATACACAATACCGCACTTTTGCATCAGGAATTAATGCTGGAGGTAGGAATTTTTATTTAGGAGGAAAATATAATTTTTAAATTAACAACTTTCGTTTTAATAAAAGCTTGTGGTGAAAACCGCAAGCTTTTTTTAATTTTTGAATTTTGGTATTGATTGAATATACAATTCTTCTACTTTCTTTCGGGCCCAATCTGTTTTTCGCAAAAATGTCAGCGAAGATTTTACACTTGGATTTTCATTGAAACATTTGATTTTTATCAATTCACCCAAAGTGTCAAAACCATAATAGCCAACTAACTGCTCTACTATTTTTTGAAGAGTAATGCCGTGAAGGGGATTGTTTTTTAGTTTTTCCATTTTGCAAATTTATATCAATTTTGTATTACTATTGTTGTTTCATTGTTTTGTTGTTACATTTGTAGTATGTTAAAAACAATTAATATTCTAAACAAGAGGGCTAAATTCGATTTCGAAATTATTGAAACTTATACCGCGGGCATCGTTTTGGCAGGAACAGAAATTAAATCAATCCGATTAGGAAAAGCCAATATTACAGAAAGTTTTTGCGAATTTAGCAACAACGAATTGTTTGCCATCAACACTTATATAGAAGAATATGCGTTTGGTAATCAGTTTAATCACAAAGCCAGAAGTGAAAGAAAACTATTGCTCAATAAGCGTGAATTGAAAACATTGGCAAAAAATGTACAGGCAAAAGGACTCACTATAGTGCCTTTAAAATTGCACACCAACGAAAAAGGTTTGGCTAAATTGGACATTGGTTTGTGCAGAGGAAAAAAGACTTACGATAAACGAGAATCTTTAAAAGAGCAAGACACGAAAAGAGATATTGATCGAATTAAGAAAAATTTCTAATTTTTTTCTAATTTTTTTGTTTGTTGCAATTCGTCTTTTCTATTAGTAAAATGTAAAATAACCTAGCTCTAAATTTCTTGTTTAGATATATAATCATTTAAAAGTTAGTTTGTTTAAAAAATAAACTAAGTAAAAGTATAAATTTTTTCTTCACTATTTGATTTAAATTTTTATAGAAATTATCCAACCTTTTTATTTACTTTTGAGTTATGAAATAAAATGCAAATAAAATATCTATCATTTTTATAATACTTTCGTTTGTATTTGCAAGAACGAGTTTTGTTTTTTTAGAAAAAGAAAATTTTACTCAATCTCACCTATTTAAACATTTGTTTTTAGATGTTTTCTTTATCTTGACTATAGGACTACTTATTAGGTATTTTATTATAAGAAGTGAAAAAGTAAACAAATTTAATTTTGAGAAATTAAAAAATTCAAATAATGAAATTCGTGAAGCAAAAGAGCGCTATGATATTGTTGCAAAAGCTACCAGTGATACCATTTGGGATTGGAATATAAAAAACAACGAGTTTGTTTTCAATAAAGGAATTCAAGGCATTTTTGGTTATGATAAAGAAGAGGTTGGAAATACGCCAAAATGGTGGTTTGATCGTATTCATCCTCAAGATATTATCAGAATTTCTATCAGTATTTATGGTTTTTTAGAAAAAAAATCGCAAAAATGGCAAGACGAATACCGTTTTAAATGCAAAGACGGAAGCTACAAATATATTTTAGAGAGGGGTTTTTTGGTATTTGATGATAATCTTCAGGCTATCAGAATGATTAGTGCCATGCAAGATATAACTCAACAAAAAATTGAAGAGCAACGACTTAAATTGTTAGAAACTGTTATTGTAAATACAAAAGATGCGGTAATTATTGCAGATGCAGATAATTCTGATTTGAAAATTCCTAAAATAGTATTCGTAAATGAGTCTTTTTCAATTATGTCGGGTTATCAATACAATGATGTTGTAGGTCAATCTCCCGTTATATTTTATAAAGAAAATGATCCGGAATTAGAAACATTAATTTCATGTTTAGCAAATATTCAAGAATGTGAAATTGAAACACTAAGTTACAAAAAAAACGGCGAAGCTTATTGGGTTCAATTTTCAATGGTGCCCGTTTTTAATGCAGAAAAAATACATACCCATTGGATTTCCATTCAAAGGGACATAACGGAAAGAAAAAATCAAGAAAAAGAAAAAGAACAACTCATAAAAGAACTGACTCAGAATAACAAAGATTTACGCCAGTTTTCTTACATCACTTCGCACAATTTGAGGTCGCCACTTTCAAATTTAATTGGTTTGTTAAAATTATCTGAAGATATCGTAATTGAGAATCAAGAACTCAAACTTATAGTTGATGGATTTTCAAAATCAACTTATTTGTTAAATGAAACTATTTCAGATTTAGGAAAAGTCGTAATTATTCGAGATAACCCCTCAATTGACAAACAAAATGTGGTGCTTTTTGAATCAATTGAAAATGTATTGGATCAAATAGCTATTTCAGTTAAAAAAACCAATCCATTAATTGAAATTAACATTAAAAAAGATGCTTATATTTATGCTAACAAAGCCTATTTAGAAAGCATTATTTTGAATTTAATTACCAATTCTATCAAATATAAATCAGAAATAAGACCACTAAAAATTAAAATTGATTTGGTAGAAGAAGAAACATTAACTACCATTACTTTCCAAGACAATGGTTTGGGAATTGATTTAGTAAAGTATAAAGATAAAATTTTTGGTTTGTACCAAAAATTTCATAATTATCCTGACAGCAAAGGTTTAGGATTGTATTTGGTAAAATCGCAAATCGAAAGTATGGGCGGAAAAATTGAAATTGAAAGCGATGTTGACGTAGGAACAAAATTTAGTATTTATTTTAAAAATCCCCAATAATATGTATAGAAAAGTACTTTGTATCGATGACGATCCAATTGCGTTATTACTTTCTAAACTTGTATTAACGAAAGCTAATTTTGCCTCAGAAATTGTGCCTCTCCATAATGGAGAAGTAGCATTGAATTATTTAGCACTAAATGAAACTAAAAATAATTACGATAGCAATCAAAATTTAATCGTTTTTTTAGATTTAAACATGCCCATTATGGATGGATGGGAATTTTTAGAAAAATTCCAAAGTCAATATTATGTCAATTATCCAAATATAAAAATTATTTTACTTACTTCTTCTGTTGACCCAAGTGATAAAGAGCGAGCAAATCAATTTCCGACTGTTTTAGAATTTTTGTCAAAGCCCCTTTCGAAGGAGGTTTTAAGCCGATTAGTAGAAAATTATAATTTATAAGTCATTCGACCGTCATAGCTTTTAATTTCATTCTATAAGCTTCAAGTGCAATTGATTTTGAAATAAATCCATGGTATTTACTGTTTTTTAGTACAGGTAAAAATGCTACTTTGCTAATTTCAAACTTATTCATTACTGTCTCCATTGTGTCAGTTGGATAAATAATTTCCTTTGGCTGACACATAATTTCTTGAACTCGAGTGTATTTTACTTTAAAATTACTAAAAATAATTTCTCTGATATCATTAAAATGTACGATTCCTAGCAGTTGGTTTTCTTTGTCAACAACAGCAAAAATTACTTGGTTTGAATGTGAAATTAAATCAACCAATTTCTCTAAGTTTTCTTCGGGTGAAATAGTCAAAAAATCCGTTTGAATAATTTTGTTAATGTCTATTGTGGTCAATATGTTTTTGTCTTTATTACTTGTAAAAACATTTCCTTTTTTTGCCAGGTGCTTTACGTCTAAAGAATGTTTTTCAAATTTGCGAGAAACCGCAAAACTTATTGAAGACACAATCATAAGTGGAATCATAAGATTGTAACCACCAGTGATTTCTGCAATTAAGAAAATGGCCGTTAGTGGCGCATGAAATAATCCACTTAATATGCCAGCCATTCCTACTAACGTAAAATTAGAAATGGGCAATTTTGTGATGCCAAACAAGTTGATTAATTTTGAAAAGAAAAAGCCAACATAAGAACCCATAAATAGGGAAGGAGCAAAGTTGCCCCCATTTCCGCCACTTCCGAGTGTTATTCCCGTTGCAAAAACTTTAAGTAAAACCGTCGCACCAATAAACAAAAGTAAAACCCAATTGTTGTTTCTAAAGTCGCTAAAAAGTGTATTTTCTAACAAAATTCCTGGATCGTTTTCTGATAGCGTTTTTATACTTTCATAACCTTCTCCAAAAAGTGTCGGAAAAACAAATATTATTCCTGCCAAAATTGAAGCTCCAAAAAATGCTTTTTTATAAGGACTTAATTTAGATTTAGAAAAGTAATTCTCTATTTTTTGAAAATTTCTCGCATAATAAACAGCCACAAATCCTGTTAATAGGCCTAATAAAACATAGTATGGAATGTTATGAAAATCAAAGGTTTGTTGTTGTTTAAAAGAAAGCAAAACGCTTTCATCTAAAACAATTGCTGAAACCAAAGAACCGGTCGCTGCGGCTATCATAATAGGGGTAAAAGCTGAAATACTTACATCGACCAACAGCACTTCGATAGCAAACAAAACACCTGCAATTGGTGCATTAAAGGCAGCTCCAATACCTGCTGCAACTCCACAGCCAATTAAAAGCGTTCTATCGCTATAACTCAATTTGTATTTTTGGGCATAATTCGAGCCAAAAGCTGCTCCAGTAATCACAATTGGACTTTCTAGACCCGCAGACCCGCCAAGACCAACAGTTAATGAGCTGGTTACAATTTGCGCATACATCTGTTTTTTGGGAATAATACTTGCTTTTTTCGCAACCGCATACAAAATTTGCGAAGTTCCTTTTTCAATGCTTCCGCCAAGAACTTTTTTTACAACAAGAACAGTCAATAAAATGCCTATTATTGGTAAAATACTGTTGATGAAACTCAATTTTAAAATTCCATTAATGTAAGTTGCAAATTCAAAAACTTTATGGGCAAAAGTTTTTAAAACAATCACCGCAAATGCTGAAGAAATCCCCACTAAAACACTCGATAAAAAGATAAACTGTTTGCTCGTTAACTTATTTTGTGCCCAAACCAATAAACTTTCAAATTTATTTATAATTTTTTTGAACATGGTGTCAAATCAGTTGGTTTAAAATGTATTTATGCTATTGAAAATCAAAACTTTAAAGTTCTAAATAATTTGATTGCAAAGTTATCAAAAATTAATGCAAAAGCAATTAAGTTTAACGAAAATCAAATTGTACATTAAACAGTTAAAAAATAACTCAGTGGATTATTCAAATATATCGTTTAAAAAGCAATATTGTTTTTTAATTTCCATAAAATCTCACTAATTTAGCCATTGAAATTTACAGCAATTGAATCAAACTATCAAAATTATTGAATGTCCACGCGATGCTATGCAAGGCATAAAACCTTTTATTCCAACAGACCGAAAAGTGGCTTACATTCAGTCTCTTTTGCGCGTAGGATTTGATAGTATCGATGTTGGTAGTTTTGTTTCTCCAAAAGCTATTCCGCAAATGCAAGACACCAAAATGGTTTTGCAACAATTAGATTTATCTGTGACCAAAAGCAAATTGTTGGCCATTATTGCTAATACGCAAGGTGCAATTTTAGCTGCTGAACATAGGGAAATTCAATATTTAGGATTTCCATTTTCGATTTCGGAAAATTTTCAAATGCGCAACACACATAAAACAATTGCAGAATCGATTGTAACCTTGCAGGAAATCCTTGAAATTGCCTTTAAATCAGATAAAGAAGTGGTCGCTTATCTTTCAATGGGATTTGGAAACCCTTATGGTGACCCGTGGAATGTTGAAATCGTTGGAGAATGGACAGAAAAATTATCGAAATTGGGTGTAAAAATTTTATCCTTGTCTGATACTGTGGGCAGTTCAACACCAGAAATAATCAGTTATTTGTTTTCTAATCTAATTCCAAAATATCCCCAAATTGAATTTGGAGCCCATTTGCATACCACTCCAGACAAATGGTTTGAAAAAGTAGATGCTGCTTATCAAAACGGTTGTCGGCGATTTGATGGAGCGATTCAAGGATTTGGCGGATGCCCAATGGCAACGGATAATTTAACAGGAAATATGCCAACTGAGAAACTATTGTCTTATTTTACTTCCAAGAAAGAAAACACCAATACTAGCCCAATGAGTTTTGAAAGTGCTTATAATGAAGCTACTAAATTGTTCAGGGAATTTCATTAATTTGTTTTTGATTTAAAAAATCAATTAATGCTTGGGTTGCCTTTCCTCTGTGGCTAATTTTGTTTTTTAATTCTAAATCCAATTCTGCAAATGTTTTATTGTAGTGCTCGGGTTTAAAAATCGGATCATAACCAAAACCCAAATCCCCTCTTTTTTCAGTTATAATTTCGCCTTTTGCAATGCCAGTGAAAAGGTGCTGTTTTCCTAAAACATTCAAAGCGATTACCGTTTTAAATTGCGCTGCTCTATTGCTTTGGTCTTTCAAATTGTCCAACAATTTATTCATGTTGTCGTTGGCATTTTTATGTTCTCCTGCATATCTTGCTGAATATACTCCGGGTTTGCCATTCAAAACCTCCACTTCTAAACCAGTATCGTCTGCGAAACAATCAAAGCCATATTTTTGCGTAACGTAATTGGCTTTCAAAATAGCATTTCCTTCAATAGTTATAGCGGTTTCTTCTATTTCTTCAAAACAACCAATACTTTCTAAACTAATGATTTCAATGTTTTTCGGAAGCATACTTTTAATTTCAAAAATTTTGTTCGGATTGTTTGTTGCAAATACGATTTTCATAAGTTGATCGAATTACGTTTATTTTTATAAGATTTAATAACAATTCAGTAACTTTCTTGATTTAACTATTGGTTAGTTTTGTGCCTTTAAAACAATTAAAATTGTAAAAAATGAGAAGCCAAACTGCCAAAAAATATTCGAGAGATAATTTCCATCGTTTTCACTCGAACAGAAACATCATTTCGATTGCTATTTTTATTTTATATTTTGTGCTTAGTTATTTTTATTTGTCCAATTTTAAAATAAACTAAATATACAATTATTCATTTTGACAAATTGGCTGTGCTTTAAATATTAAGTAAATCGCAGGCGTACAAATACATGCTTAATACCTTTTTTGTCTGAATCTCTTTCGTCGATTTCTAAAATATCCGACATCGATTTCAGCATCGGCGTTAGTTTTGAAAATCCATAATTTCGTGGGTCAAATTCAGGTTTTTTCTTCACAATCAAATTGCCTACATCTCCTAAAAATGCCCAACCATCTTCGTCGCCGATGGCTTCTAATGTGGCTTCAAT
>Ga0209550_10007092_pt1 | contig 10393 bp, 6 predicted proteins | sample LauGreSuBDMM15SN_2_FD_187567 | JGI IMG/M metagenome (GOLD analysis project Ga0209550, IMG submission 187567) | Freshwater lake microbial communities from Lake Michigan, USA - Su13.BD.MM15.SN (SPAdes) (version 5) | ecosystem: Environmental > Aquatic > Freshwater > Lake | place: Lake Michigan, USA... | reverse complement strand
CCCCCACACCTATCTCCGCTCGCCTTACCTCTCGCCGTCAATGGTCGCGCTCCGGGTGCAAATCTCGTTGATCGCACCCCACACCTCTCGCTTCCCCAAGCCCGTGACACTAGACAGCGCGATGGGCTGGTCGGACGGCAGCGCGAGGCTCTCGCGCAGGTACTCAAGGCTGCTCTGCAGGGCTTGCTTGGCAAGCTTATCGGCCTTTGTGGCGACCACCAGCGTGCTCTTCGCCTCCGCCTCGAGAAAATCGAGGAGCTGCGCGTCCGACTCCTGCGGATCGCGCTGTGCGTCAACGAAGAGCACCGCCAGCTTGAGCTCCTCGCGCCGGCGCATGTACGCCTCAATTTGCTTTCTCCAGTCGTCCTGCATTTCCTTGGACACCTTAGCGTAGCCATAGCCTGGCAGGTCGGTGATGGTGCACACATTGCCCAGGCGGTAGAGATTGATGAGGCGTGTGCTACCAGGCGTCTTGGAGACCTTTGCAATCTTCTTATTCGGGCGACCGGCGAGCGTATTAAGCGCGGAGGATTTGCCCACGTTCGAGCGGCCAGCAAGTGTGAACTCAGGTAGCCTCAGGGAGGGCATGTCCTGCACGCGCACGTATGAGCCAACAAACACGATGCCTTCCCGTTCCGCTGCATTCGCCCACGAGACGATACCGGCACGCGGCGGCAGACACCGCGGTCGCACCAGAGCCAGCGCGCTGGCAAGGCCGCCCACGACCCCGACCATGTCAAATCAAGCGTTTTCCAGGATGCCCAGGTCTTCACAGCGATCTCCGAAAGTACCCCCCCAAAGCCCCAAAAGGTAATGGGCGCGCTAGATTACGTGCTTGCTCATTCGAAAACATACGGCCGCAGGTAGCGGTCGGCTCCAGGGCTGCTGGTGCTGCACAGCGGGCTGCGGCTGTTGAGTCGGCCGCGGATTCGGTCATCGCGCGTTCGTGAGGGTGCGTTGGTGGGTTGGGATGGTTGTGAGGTTCGTCTGTGTGATCCTTTGGTGTCCCGGTTCCATCGATGAAATTTTACCGGTATCTGCTCGCTGCTCGCAAGTGGGAGCACACAAAGCACAATGCGGGAGTTCATTAGGATTAGCAAACACCCGCCACAGCCTGGCCGCCTCACGTAGAGGCGCGTCCCGAACCGAGGGTGTTTGCTCCGCATGTTCGCTACTGCGGGGGTACTCATCATGATCGTGCTCTACACGATCTTCCTCCTTGGTGTCCTTTCCGGCTGGTTGCGGCTCCCATTTTCCCTGGAAGCGACGCTGTCCAAGATTGTACCAGGGATCGCTGCGTCCTTCTTCACCTGCAGCGTGTTGTCCATGCGGGAACTGTGCAGTGGTGCGGTCGTTGGCTGGCCGTACTTCAAGGTCCAACCTGTCGACCAAGAGGTTACGAATTTGATGGCGACACCAGTCGCCCTTTTCAGCGCACTTCTTATTCAGGGCGTTATGCAGGTCATGTCGAGCGCGAACAGTCAGACTTTGTTGGTCACGCCCGCGTTGGTTGTGCACGTGGTCGCCACCCTCTTCTACACGTGGCAAGCCTTTGCCCCATCACCGTGCGAGCTGCAGTGTTGCTGGCCACTCGCTAGAGCAGGCATCAACCCTCTGCACAGTGCCCTCTGGATGTCGTCCGTCAGCAGTCAAGTGATGACGCTGTACGGGTTGAGCCAGAGCCTGCAGTCTGCGCCGTCCACCACCACGCTAGTCGCGGTCACGGGCCAGCGGCGCGTGTGCTTTGCGTTGCTTTGCGTGTCGACCATGCTCATCTCTGGTGCCTTCGCTGACGGCTACCTCCGTGATGAGCGCGTGAGCATAGCCATGGCGTTTGTGAGCTTCGTCGCGTTCTACGCGCTGCTGTTTACGGGCATCTACCTTCCACTCGTCGACTGCTACTCACACGCGGTGCTCTCCGACAACCCCAGGCGCAAGAAGAGCGCCACGAGCTACCGCGCGGTCTGCGCCTATCTCGTCCTCGCGTGGCACAGCTTCCCGATCGTTTGGACAGCGAATGTTCTGGGTAAAGCGACGCGCACCCAGATCGAGATAGGCTACATCATTTGCGACGTCCTCGCGAAGTTTCTGCCGCCTTCGCTCTATTTGACAGTGGCCACGTCCAGAACCAGATAGTCCATCGCTTTACTTGAACGTGGCCACGTATACCGCGCACCGCGGCTCCGTAGAGAGCCACCGACAGCGACAACCTGGCGAGGTCGTTTTGTGTGTGTAACAAGAAGCACGATCTCTCGAACTATCCCCCAGGGAGGTGCCGTAGGGTTTCACACCTGTGCCTTAATTAGTTACGTGTGAAATTAAAGTTGAGGTCACATTTCAAGCGAATTAATTGCGGGAAACTCGATGTCGACAGTGCGAAGGTCGACTCCCTCGACTCCCCTCGATGTCGACTGCGATGATGTTGATGCTCCTGATGTTCTCGGTGCAAGGGAGTGTTTGCGCACTCATGAAAGTTCCATTTGTCACATCTGCCAGAGCCAATGCGCCTTCTACCATGAGCCGCGTGGATTCCAGCGCCTGGCCCATAAGATGCACGACGCCTGGAAGCAGCCGCCGCTGTGATTCGCCAATGTGCGCTCTGTCCCGCGGACCAATGTTTTCGCCGATGTTCTCAAGAGCCCGGGCTGTTCCGCAGACGGACTTGCTGCCTCGTATACCCGGGTCTCCGTCCCGCAACCGCAAACCGGTCGTCAAGACCCCTGGCTATTTGACCACTGGTCCAATTCTGCTCTCGTGGATCGGCGCCATTGTGACTCTGATCTTGCAAGCATCGCTCACCGACTGGGCACAGCTCGGGCTGGATGCGCAAGCGACTTTTGGCTTTCTTTCAAATGACCCCACCTTGCAACGCGTTGCGATGTACTCATGCATCTTCGTATCCGCCTTCGGTTGGAGCGCTGCGGTTATGCCACGACTGCTACCCCCGAAGCAGTCGCAGCCAGATGCCGACGGGAAGACAGTCTCCCTTGAGGTGCCTCTCCGGAGCCCGAGCAGCATGGTGCAGCACCCGCTAAATGGAATCGACGCCTCATACATGGCTCTCAACGCGCTCTGCATGCCCGGCCTCTTCTATCACTTCATCTGCCTGATGCGCTCCTTCGGCCTTGACTTCGCCTCGCCGCCTATGTTCGGCATCTACCCCGAATCCCCATTCGAACTCGTGACACAGACATTGCCGGAACTGGTGGTTGCAGTGCCGCTCTACATGGTGAGCTACGAGTTCGTGTACTATTGGTGGCATCGCGCCATGCATGTTTCGCCCATCCTGTACAAGTGGGTGCACCGGCTCCCTCGGCTCTGATTGCCTCTGATGGTCGCTGATTGCATAGTCTCTGATGGCCTCTGATGGCCTCTGATGGCCTCGGATGACCCCCCTTTTCAGGTGGGTGCACCGGCACCACCACCAGCAGACGTACCCCGACCGCGGCCTCGTGGACACCTTCAACACGTGCTGCATCGAGTCGCAAGTGGGCCTCTACATGCAGCTGGGCGTGCTGTGGGCCTTCGATCGTGGCCTTGGGTACTCCAGCCTACCAGGCGCCATCTGGTTCTTCAGCATCGCAGGCTTGCTCTCTGTGCTCTCGCACGACAACATGGATCGCGCCTTGCCCTTTGATCTCTGGCGAGCAGACGAGCATCACATGCATCATGCGATTGCCAAATGCAATTACGCCCCATACACAACGCTGTGGGACCGCGTCTTTGGGACGTATAAGGAATTCGAAGTGAAGCCCGTCACGGCGCCCCGCGAGCTACTACCGGAAGAGGCGATGGCGATTGCTTTCCTTCCGGTAGTAGCACGCGAACGCGAACCAGAAGGGTCGATGGCACTCGCCCCGATGCGCATCACCGTGTCGGACAGCGCCACCGCTGCTGCCGTGCCGCCGCTGGCAGAGCGAGAGAGGGAGATTGCAATCTCGAGAGAGAGTGAGATTGCGCGCTTGTCGGAACGCATCTGGAAGGCGGTCCATCACCGCCTTGGCATCAGCGACGTCGCAAAAGAAGATGCGATGGAGATGAAAATGAGCCTCGCAAAAGAAGATGCCATCGGCGAGGACCGAGATGACCTCAATGACCTCATGGACAGGTCCGCTGACAACGGCCGTCTCAACGGCTACTGCGACGAAGACGACGAGGCCTGCCGCCTCGAGGATCAGCTTGAACGTTCGCAGCTGGTCGATGGCGATAACATGGTAAAAATGCGAGGGCTCGCCTGGGGCTCCGCCTCGATCATCACCACGCTGCTGTTGTTGTTTGCTGCAATGATGATTTCCTCCGAGAGCCCGGCGCTCTGAGAGAGGCAATGGAGACCCTCTACTTGTACTTATACTCGAGTTCACCACGCTCGACGCTGCCCACTGTTTCAGCGTTGACCCAAAGGGGAGTGGTCCAAAGGGGAGTGGTCTACTATTTTATCCCCCCTGTTTGAGATATGCAAAAATTTCTCCTTCACAAGTTTAGTTTCCAAAAATAGAGCTCCACAAACGTAAACCGAGCACACAATCCGCCCGTCGACCGCCCGTCCCCAACAGCCTCGAGACCATGGGCGGACATGATTCTTCGATCATGGTGCTATCCTCTTGCGCGCAAGTCACAACGTCCTGGCTACCGCGCTCCATCTACGTTCTGCTTCGCAAGATGATTCCATCACTGCCGAGCTCAGACCAGTGCCTCGAATACTCGAGTACTTCGGCCGGCAGCGCCTACGCCACCGCAGTCGACTGTGATGTTCGTAAGCAATCGCAGCAGCTGCCGCCGCCCTCGTCCAATCCACCACACCATTCTCATCAGCCGCTACATCATCATCATCATCATCAACAGCAGCAGCAGCAGCAGCAGCAGCAGCAGCAGCAGCAGCAGCAGTGGCAGCATCGGCAGCAACGGCAGCAGGAACATCATCATCATCATCATCAGCAGCAGCAGCAGCAGCCCAAATCGCCGCAGTGGCCGAGCAAAGCCTCGCAGCAGCCCGCGCCCGTGCCAGCATCGTGGCAGCCGGAGATTGACGCAGAACAGGCAGCGCCACCACCGCCGCCGCCGCCGCCACCACCACCGCCGCCGACGACGACGACGACGATGACGCCCTCGCTGTACACAAGTCGCTCATACGTCATCGATGGGCTCAGTTTCGAGGTGGACGCCCGCTACACGATCAGGTCGATGGTGGGTAAGGGAGCGTACGGCCTCGTCTGTGCCGGCGAGGACACACGACCGCCGCCCGAGACGGAACCGACGGCCAGCAGCAGTTCCGTAGTCCCTTCGAGCAGCGACAACTCGTTCGACGCGCGTACGCCGGACGCTCAGTACGACGCGCGTTCGCCGGGCAACCACGCGGCCGCGGAAGCTGCGTCGACCAGGGCCAGGCCGGCGCCGGCGATGGTGGCGGTTAAGAAGGTGCTCGACCCCTTTCACGACCACACTGACTGCAAGCGGCTTCTGCGGGAGGTTCGTCTGTTACGCTCGCTACGCCACCCGAACGTGCTCCACTTGACCGACCTGATGCCACCGCCCTCGCTCTCGCCCGCCGACTGGACCGACGTGTACCTCGTCACGAGGCTCTTCGATACGAATCTGCACCGTGTCATCTACTCGGGTCATACGCTCACGGACGCGCATGTGCAGTACATCCTGTGGCAAGTCTTCCGCGCGCTCCGGTACCTGCACACGGCAGGCGTGGTGCACCGCGATATGAAACCGACCAACCTGCTGCTCAATCGAGACTGCGAGCTTGCCCTCGCCGACTTCGGTCTTGCGCGCTTGCTTATCCCATACAGCGGCGAGCCACACGTCGCTGTCGGCCACCGACGCGGCGGCAGTGGCGGTGGCGGCGGCGGCGGCGGCGGCGAGGGGGACACACCGCCGGCAGAGCCACGCTCGAAGTCAGGCCAGCTCACGAGGTACGTTGTCACGCGATGGTATCGCGCACCCGAGCTCCTCGTACAGAATCGTGTGTACGACTTCAAGGTGGACATGTGGTCGGTGGGCTGCATCCTCGCCGAGCTACTCGGGGTGAAGGCTCTTTTCCCTGGGAAGGACTCGCTGCACCAGCTGCGGCTCGTGGTTGAGCAGCTTGGCGTGCCCACGCCCGAGGAGCTGCTCGGGATCCACAATGAGCAAGCCGTGCAATACATTCGAAACCTTGTCCCTCGTGATCCCGCGGGCGCATCGCCCGCGGCGGCCGCCGAGCGCTTCGCGCGCCTCTATCCGCAGGCGCACCCCCTCCTCCTCGACCTGTTGGCACAGTTGCTTCACTTCGACCCGAAGAAACGGCCGAGCGCTGCCGAGGCTCTCGCACATCCGTACCTTGCCGCCTATCGTGACGCGCCCGAAGAGGTTCTGCCCATCCCCGAGATTGAGATGGGATTCGAGAGCGAGGCGCCCACTAAGGAAACCCTGCGTCAACTGATCTGGGAAGAGGTGCTGCGCTACCACCCGCATCTCGCGCGGCCCCTGCCAGGCTCGCGCACTACGTAAGTAAAGTACCCGATACGACTTCGTGGTCGCAGCATACGCTCATCGCATGGCAGTAGGTGTTGAGTGTTTGTCTTGGTGGGCGTCATGCTCATGGCGCGTGATGCATGGGAGTAATACGCGGTTGTATACTGCCGTCGTATCCTCTCACGAGATGGTGCCGTCGCCACTCGGCTGGTGGGCCGTGGGCGGGTCGGCGCGCGTCCGGGCGCCGGCAGTTCATCTCCTGCATGTTATATCGTTTGCGGTTTGGCCGCGGGCGACAAGACCCCGGCGCCAGCCCGGGACCGCACGCGCGCCCCCCGCGCCCGCTCGGCTCGCCGGGGCCCAACCCGGGGATGTCAAACGCCGACGACGCCCCCTCGAACGGTACCGCTCGTCGAAGCTAAGTGCTAACGTTCTGACTTCCGTTGAGCGCATGGCGACCATGATACTAGCAGCTCTTAAGAGCAACCTTTCAATATAGAAATATAGGTACTAAAAAGGCAGAGGCACTCGTGATAGGCTTCGACAGAGTAATTATTGGGCGGCGTCCGCGGTCCGGTCGCGGCGTCCGGTCGCAGCGGTTCCGAGCACCGAGGTGGGCACAGCTCGCTGTTGGACTTCATCACTCATAAACGCTCGCGTCTGGCCGGCACCGGCGCGAGCGCGTACGTGAGCCACGATTTGCGGTCGGCATCACCCAGGTTGGGTTCGGGTACGGGAGCGAAGAGGCTGGTGCAGGCCGAGCCGCGATAACGGTCCTCGAGGTAGTCGAGGGCCGTGCGCGCGCCGAAGCACTTGAAGCCCGTCGTAGGGTCCTCGAGATGCGGCAGCGGCGCGGGCAGGCTGGTGGGCACATGCATGTAGGGAAGCTGCAGCTCGCACAGGCGCTCACGCACGAGACGCGAGCCCTCATCCGGTTCGCAGCCGTGAAGCACGAGGGGCGTGCTCTCGAGCGCGTCTGCGTGCTGCGACGGGGCTGCCGCCATCAGCCCGGCATTGGGCAGCGGGCGCAGCCCACTCGGCGCCGCTAGCAATGCAAAGCTGAGCGCGAGTGGAAGGACGTTACCATTGAGAATGGCGTCTTCCCGGGGTCGGTCAACATCGGTCCCATAGGAAGACCAAAGATGCTCACAAATCGCTGCGCTCTGGTTGAGCGTCACTCCGGCGGTGCGGTCCTCGAGGAATGGGAACAGTAGATGCCCTCCGAGTGCCTTGATCTTGTGCTTGTGGCGCGCCAACGACCCATATGCGCCTTCCAGCCGAAGAGTTTCACGAGGGCAAGGCAGTATTAATGCCCGCAGCCCGAGAACGCACAAGGTCTCCCGCACACGTCGGCAGTAAGGGGAAGCCTCGTATTCGTAGAGGATAAGCTCGGGCATCGTTAACGGCCCACGCCGCTGCGCCAAGTGAGCGCCGTTCCAGAGCCGCGTCGCCGAAGCCAATCGGTGCAAGGTGCTCGAGCATGATGACATTTCCGGGATGATGCTCGGATTCACAGCCTCTGGGACTTCCCCGTGGTGGTGCAGAATTATCGGCGTGAGCTCTAACACTCAAGTGTGAGAGAACTATGAATGCAGTCTGTAACACGAACGAACAGCAGTACACGAACCGTGTAGGACAAAAAGGCACGACGCGCTGGCGCCGGGCAGGTGCTGCGCTATAAGCGCTACGCACGCGCGCCCGGCCGGGTCCACATCCCTCGCCCCTTGACCCAATTTGCAAACTCGTGAAACATCGACGTCTCTTTTCCTAAACAGTAGTTCAGTTCAGTTCAGTTCAGTTCAGTTCAGTGCCTCGAGAGCACATTCGATAGGCTTCCGTTAGGTTGTCTGTTGTTTATGCAGTAACTGAACTGAACTAAACAGTACAGTTCCCCGGCTTTCCAGTTACCGTCCGTCCATCCGCGCGTCTCCTTTCCTAAACAGTGCGTACCGGTATATTCTCAACAAGATTCTCTCCCCTCGGTTGTACCCCAAATCCGAGCTCGGCACCTCTGTGGCTTCGCAGCCCAAAATAATTATCCATGGATGACGACCACGAGGACGAAAACGACCCGTCCAACGGCATCATAGCGCAATCACTTCCGCCGGCGCCGGTGCCGAACGGCGTCAGTGACAGGCAGCTGCCGCCTGCTGCCGCCTCGCTTAGCTCTCTCAATCGCAGTCAGCACCAGTCAATGCGTCCGATGTTTGAGGTCATTGCACCGCACGGAGTCATTGTGCGCGAGAAAATTGAGACGGCGTCGCGAGAGGTTTGCACGCTACCTTACGGCTCCAAGGTGATTGTTGTCGACGCGCGAAGGAATGGCGAGGGTGCCCACCGCGTGTGCATCAAACATCCTGGCGTTCAGAATTCGCTTGGCTGGATCACAGCAAAGAAGCAGGAACGAGGGGAGACGAATGTAATGATCAAGGAGATTACCGAAGAGGCCTCTCATTCGCATGAGCCCCCCGGCAGCCACCATCGTCTCGTAACGCCATTGTGGGCCAGCACACCCCCTGCATCTGCCCGCGGGCCCAGCACAGGACGAGACCTCCCAGGCTCATCACGTGGCTCCGCACGCGGCTTAGGCTGGAGCATATTGCAGCCGTGGGGAGCTCGGGCAACGCCCTCGTCTGCAAGTGGTTCCCACTCTTCTCTCTCAGATAGTCGATACCTCGCTTCAGCTCGAGGCTATGGATCTGCAAGAGCCAGCAGCACCGGTTCCCTATCTAGCAGAGGGAACCTTCTTTCGCCGTCAAGTGTCATCTTCCACAGCAGCACGCCTGGCACGCCGGGTTTCACACGCCGACAATTCATTATCGATGCCGCCAAGACGGCACGAGAGGCAGCAGAGGCCAGCTTTCGGGCGAGCAGGAGCGGTAATGCCCCCGGTTGCTTCACTGGAAGAAGCGCCTCGAGTGCATCGAGTGAGGAGCCGAAGGCCCCGCGAGCGGCACACTCTCCGAAGTTATCCTCGCCGGACAAGGCTAAACGCGGCGGCAAGGTGAATTCTGCGTCGCTGCTGATTACGTCGGCCGCACTCGAGGGCATTGCAGTCAATCTGCAGCAGCAGGCCGACACTCTGGAGAAAGGATTTGGACTCGAGAAGACGGTTGCTATCCTGCTGGGCGAGGTGCTCTCGGCGCGCAACGTCAAGTTGGCCCAAATTGTCAAGCAGTTGGCTAAAAATGGCGAGGACCCTATTTCAAAGATGGAATTTCGACAGCGTGTGCGCAAACTGCTTCCCAAGGTGGATACGATCAAGATCGATGCACTCTTTGTGGAGTGGGACAAGGATGGTGGCGGCTCTCTGGACGTGGACGAGCTCAAGGATGCCCTGAGACAATGTTGCGAGAGTGCAGCAAAATATGCGGAGCTGTCGGCGAACGCGCGTTCAAAGATCACGCGGCTGCAAGAGCGCATGGCGCAAGCGCGAGAAGCGGCAGCCGCCATGGCTGCCGTCGAAAACGCCAACGTGGAGATCGAAAGGATCTCCGCGATGGTGAACACGAGCACTGAGTTCCGGCTAGGAACGTTGCTTTTGCAGAAAGCGTCCAGCTTGAAGATGTCCGACATCGTGCGAAAGTGGGATGCGAACGGTGATGGGAAGATTGACCCCGACGAGTTCAGACTGAATGTGAAGAAGCTCGGTCTTGTCGCGCCCAATTTCGAGATTGACCGGTTGTTCAGGGACCTAGATGTCGACAATGGTGGCGACCTCGACGAAGACGAGGTCAAGCAAGGGTTCCGCGACCTGATGGAATCAGCATCAAGGGATGCAGCGCGCCAAAAGGAGCTGCGAAAGACATTGTCTGCGCTCGTGAGTTCTGCAAGCGCGTTGCAAGCCGAGCTCCGCAAGCGGAATCAGGAAGAAGAGGCAGCCGCCATTCAGGAAGAAAAGGAGGAGGCTGCAAGGAAGGCGAAGGTGGCCACG
>Ga0209550_10007091_pt1 | contig 10394 bp, 11 predicted proteins | sample LauGreSuBDMM15SN_2_FD_187567 | JGI IMG/M metagenome (GOLD analysis project Ga0209550, IMG submission 187567) | Freshwater lake microbial communities from Lake Michigan, USA - Su13.BD.MM15.SN (SPAdes) (version 5) | ecosystem: Environmental > Aquatic > Freshwater > Lake | place: Lake Michigan... | reverse complement strand
CAGAGAAGTGACGCAATATACCAAATTAAAAGATATTCAGGGGAAGGTCATTTTATCTTTGGATTTTCATAATATACTTCAAATGTATTCTGGATCGCCTCCATACGACCCAGCACGAATTCCCCCGAACGTTACTAGGAATGCTATAAAAACGGCTAATATACAAATTGGTAGTAAGAGTTGGTATGCATTTTACAATTACTCCGATTTGGAAAAAAATACGTATAACGAGTTAACAATCGTTGATGCAAAAATAACTCCGACTATTTCGTATGAGACCAACACCAATACTATGAAGCTGGTTTATCCGTATTATACCGATGTCTCTAACCCCGATTCGTACAAATATATAGAAAAATATAAAATACAAACTGTTTTGAATCGCTTTTATAAGAGCGACGATAATTTAACAAAATACAATAATTTATTTACTGATAATAAAACCCCATTTTTACCACTGTATCACGCGCTACGTTATATCAAACAAAACACCCCTGCAAAATAATGACTTATGTAGTATGTACGTAGTAAATTGCGGTTAAGCTACGCAAATACTACAAAATTGTATATGTATACTATATATTCAATTTTAAAATGCCTCGCCATTCATATACGCATAAATATAAGGCAAACACAATGACTAATACTAATACTAATACATCTAGAAGAAGTGAAAATACTAGAAAAGTCAAATTCAGTTCAGAGTTATGCGATAATAAAATGACGTTTCAAGAATGCGAAATGGCTATTTTAAGACACGCAGTGGACGAAATGGATACCAAACGCGGAGAAAAAACCGCGAATAGTCCAGACGTGTTAAAAATGATAAGGATTGTGGAAGAGTTTTTAATGGATAAAAAACTGGTATGTTATGGTGGTACCGCTATTAACAATATTTTACCGAAACATGCTCAATTTTATAACAAAAACGTAGAAATACCCGATTACGATTTTTTCTCGCCCACGGCACTCGATCACGCAAAAGAACTAGCCAATATATTTTTTAAACACGGATACGACGAAGTCGAGGCAAAAACGGGGGTTCATGCTGGTACATACAAAGTATTTGTGAACTTTATACCTGTAGCAGATATTACTTTTTTACACCCCACATTGTATACTGCGTTGAAACGCGTCTCTATCAATATTGCCGGTATTCGATATGCACCAGCCAATTATTTAAGAATGGGGATGTTTTTGGAATTATCGAGACCCGATGGCGACGTTTCGCGATGGGAAAAGGTACTAAAACGGTTGAATTTATTAAACCAATACCATCCATTACATACCAATAGTAAATGTACGGGAGTAGAGTTTCATCGCAAATCATCCGAACACAAAAATATACCCGAAAAAATATACTTGGCTACTCGCGATTCGTTAATAGACCAAGGAGTAGTATTTTTCGGTGGATTCGCCGCATCAATGTATGATAGATATATGGTTTCTCAAACTAAGTACAAACGTGTGCCGGATTTTGACGTTTTAGCTGAAAATCCCGAACGATGCGCAAAAATATTAAAGGAAACGTTGCAGGAAAACAAAATACGGGGTATCAAACTGATACAGCATACCGCCATTGGCGAAGTGGTACCGGAACATATCGAAGTCGTCGCAGAACATAAAACAATAGCGTATATTTATAAGACCATTTCATGTCACAGCTACAATACCATTAATATAGACAAAAAAGAAGTGAATATCGCGACCATCGACACCATGTTGAGTTTTTATTTGGCGTTTTTATATGCCGATAAACCGTATTATGATAAAACGCGGATATTGTGTATGTCCGCCTATTTATTTCAGGTAGAGCAACACAACCGATTATCGCAAAAAGGTGTTCTGAAACGGTTTTCAACAAAGTGTTATGGTAAACAGGAAACGCTTGAAGATATGCGGGCCAAGAAAAACCAATTGTTTAATGAACTATCCAAAAACCGCAAATCCGACGAATACGAAAAAGCCTTTTTGAAGTACGAACCCAAAACGAATTCTAAACTCAAAGAAGAACGCGACGCCGACGACAAACGACACTCTCTAAAACCCGCAGAAAAAACATATATTATTGAGGATGAACCAGAGGATGATAATATAACCAAAACAATAGTCGAAAAGGATAAATCCGCTTCTCGTAAAGAAGTATCGCCAAAACCGACACCGATAGTATCTACAACCGATACGAAAAAAAGACGACCCCGTAAGATTCGATATAAATCGTACCGAGTGAATTCCAAATTAGAAGACACACCACAAAGAAATAATAAAAAAAAAGAGAAAAAGGAAATCATTGATAAAGACGAAACCGTTCAAGAACCTAGGCCATCCAACCCTAAATCGAAATCGTGGATGTCTCGATACAACCCTGAAGGTACCTCAAAAGGCAACTTTTTAGTGTAAATGGATACCAAATAATTTACTACGTAGCTCATGCTACGCTACTGCGTAAATACTACAATTTACTACTTAGCACGTACCTCGCTACTCCGCAAATACTACAGATTGGTTGCATAACTCTTCCCATTGCGCATCGTAATCTGGTAAGTAATCATTCGTAATTTCGCAAAACGTAGAGAGTATTTTACGCAATTGTGTTTTTGAAATCGTTTGTTTCGTATAAGCGACTATTTCGTTCGACGGACTACGAGTATCTCTTAATTTATTGAACGTAACGTCGTCTTTGTTACGAGGTAAATCGGAGTATGAATATAGTTCGTATGTGCATTCGTTGTTGGATGGAATAATAAATGTTATAAAGGTCAAAATAGCATCTAACGAATACGATTCAAATGAGTACGGTTCACCTGCGACTGTGGGGGTATCGGAACGTTTTCCTCTCAATAAAAAGACGGAATGATACGAATCGTATAAAATATACAAGTCTGTATCCTCTCTTTGTGGACTATTATCTGTTTCTATAATACGCAATACTAAACAATCCGCAGGCATTTTTTTATAACGGATAGAAGAGTAGGTCTATGTGTATATTTTATCTATAAAGAGAGAGGTTTATATCGTTTATCGTTTACATTACCTTATAAAATCGCCCAGTTTCGCCAACCCGTAGTAAACAAACCCAAACAACACACTTTTTATAACGAGTCCTCTCGTATTTAAATTTCCATCTAAACCATATACGCTTAAAAACGAGAGACGCTTCAATACCAATATATTCAATATAGGCAACTGAAATATCCAAAACAGAACGGTAATAATAATGGATGTACGAACTTCTGGTTCGGACAACCATTCTTCCCATGTATGATTTACACGCTTGGGTACATTTGTATATTTCTCTTGGTTTCGAATGCGTTCTTCTTGCTCTTTCACAAACTCCGAAGTTAGTTTTGGTGCTGGTATATAATTGGGTGTAATTTCTTCGTCGTGATAATATCCGGTCGCGTCTTGCGGTATATCTCTCGAAGGCAACTGATGTTGCGGTAAATGCGATAAATGCGATGGCTGTTCTATAGAAGAAATATACGGGTTGTTCGATGGTTTATTCGTGTGTATTTGTGCAGGCATTCCGATTTGTTCGATTGGAGGAGGCCCAGTTCCATATGGGTTTGGATGAACGTTGAGCTGTTTATATCCAGATATTTGTTCATTCGAATGTGGGTTCATATTTCCAGTGAATTTTTGCGACGGCTCTTCTATAGAAAACTGTATACCACCGGTTCTCTCGCCCATGTTTATATTTGGAGACGCGATACTAACATTCTCGGGTAAATCATCTATTCTAGTAGAATATTCCATAATACAATAGTCCTAAATAAATATATTATAGCTCATTATATAAGATATTCTCGTTTAACGAACGATTTACTGCGTAGCTTTTGCGAAGCTATAACGTCGCTACTCCGTAATTTACTACGTAGCTCCTTACGTCGCTACTTCGCAAATACTACAAATACTACATTAACCGCAATTTATTACGCATTACTTGACGATAATATAGGCAACCCTGCGAATATACCTTTCGGTTTCGGCATTTGTTCGGGAGTAGCAATATCGACAATTTTCTTCATTTTATCGCATTTGACGTTCTCCGTGGTATATTTATAACATTTTCCACCGTGTTTGTATATTTTACCGTCAAACTCCGAGATAATAGGTCCCCTGAATTCAATGCAATTTTTATCGGCACATACTTTACGGAATATAGTTGCTAATCCTAAACCCAGCAAGACACTAATAAAGAATTGACCTAGAGGTGTATACAATAAACGTTTGAAATTCATATCTATTATATTCTATAAAATACGTATACAATACAAATACATATTTTCAATAACCTACAAAGATAAATCTTCTCCTTCCGCTTCGCTGAGCATTATCCTACTAATCTAGGATTGTGGAGGCACTTTACTAATTTCTTTTGTATCAGTCGGACAATCTACTACGGTTTCTTTTATTTGAAAACAATTTCCAGTCGCATCTCTGTATTGTAAAAGAGACACATTTTCCGGTGTAGGATATACTATAATCGAACGCGTATCGGGTACTACCATGTAGACACAAAACACCCCTAATGCGAAACTCAGGATAAACACCGGTACATTAATATATTTCAGAAACATTTTTGATATATATTTATATAACATAATTTACTACGTAGCTCCTTACGTCGATACTTCGCAAATACTACATTATAGTATTTTCTTACGCTCCGCTCCATAAAACTCTAGTAAATTATTTTTTACCCTTTCCTTTCTTTTTACCTTTGCCCGTCTTTTTCGAACCCATATTCTCTATTTCTTGCGCTATTGTATCGACGTCAGGCAACACGGTATTTTCGCTGTGTTGGTTCGCCCCGACATCGTTCGAGGTATAAACCGCGGTTTTTTCCTGGTCAACTTCTTCGGGTAAAGAAAACACGTAATTATTGGGAGTTGCGGTAGGTTCTAACGAAAACTGCACGCTGGGTTTAACTGGTTCGGCTTGACTACGTGCTAAATTGGAAGCATTCGTTTGTCGTTTTTGTTCGAGTTTGGACCGCATACGCTCTTTCGCACTCATTTTTTTTTCCATATTCGTGAATGCGCCCGTATTGAAACGCGCGTTTTTACCCAACATTCCCTGCGCCATATTTTTCATAATATCGGCGAACCCGCCTTTCCCTCCCCCCATTCCTTTCATTTTTCCCATGAGTTCGCTCGCTTCTTTCATGATTTCTTCTTCAGTGATTTCACCGTTCTTCATCTTGGTCTGAAGTTTATCACCAATGGTTTTCATTAGATCCATCATCTTCTTTGGGTTTTTAATCATTTGTTTCAAGACATCCTGAGTACTGTTTAGGTTCTCCATGCCTCCACTATCTTGAAACATATTCTGCATATCCGACGATATTTCTTCCGCTAATTCTTTTGCTAAACTCCCGATTTTACCATTAAACAGGCCTAGCAAATGACTGTGCAAGTCTTCTGCATTCGGTAAATCGGAGGTTCCTTGTCCTTCATCTGCGCCTTCTTTTCTTCCGAGGCCTTCTTTTCTTTCTAGACCTTCGGTCCCGAAGGGACAAAATGCATTCTGGAATTGTTCTCTCATCGTATCAAAATCCGGCATTCCTTCTTCCATATGTTCAAACGGATTACTACCAAACCCGTTTTTCGGAATATTTCCCGACGCATCGGCCTTTCCTAAATTCTTAAAAAAATCACTAATTCCTTCGATCGTCTCGTTTAGTTTTTCGTGAATAACGTTTTCATCGAACCCTTCAAATAAATTCGCCGTATCTCCGAAATTCGCCTTGTTATCGACTGACCCCAATACACTAATTAAAATCAATTGTAAATATTTCCAAATTGCTTTTTTGGTAGTTTCGGTTATGTTTCCGCAATGGTACAGTATCTTAAAATCCACGTTCGGTAAAAAAATGGTATTGATATTATTTGCGGGGTCGAATATCTCCTCGTTTTGGTACAATATATCGAAAAATCGTTCAGGGTACACTTTGGTGAAATACATAAACAACTCCTCTTGATCTTCGACCGCCAAATATGATTTCGCCCATCGTTTCCACAAAAACGCAAAATCGGGAAACGTATTGGTTAAATCCGTTGTGAAATCATAGACCACTGAGTTGAAATTGGCTGGAATTTGTAATATTCTTTGGGCTTCTTTTTCACTCATTGTTTAAACAAAGTATATAAAGTATTCAAATAATGCTTTATATAGATTTTTACGCGGTGTATAATGAATTATACTTGTAAACATTGTAGTGCTGATTTAGACGAAGGCGATATATTCGAACATTTCGTATTGAAATATGGAGACCACACAAAGGCTTTATATACGGCTAGGCTTTATGGATGGAGTGAAACAAATAAAATACATTTTAACCGGTCCATGGTTGTTCAACCGAACAAAGGTTCTCAATACACGATATGTCCCGATTGCGAACAACGCGACCCCCTTTCATAATTTGTAGTATTTACGCCAAAAACGACTTCAGGAGCTACGTAGTAAATTCTCACAAATACTCTCGTAAAAACTCCGATCGAGAGACCATATACAAGGCAAACTCACTATCGTGATAATTATGGTGCCACCCATGGTACGCCGACGTCTCCGTATTCGTATCGATTTCTATTGCTAAAAATGTCCTATGGATTTTATCGGGAACCAATTTTCGCAATTGTTCACACGCGTGCGTGAAAAACACATCCTCGTTTATCTCGATTTCCACATTCGGCTGTCTCGGGTCGCGCATATTCACTTTTTCGATACACTCAATCATCACGTCGCGCTTTCTCAGAGAGAACCCGCCATTCATCCCCCCATAAATGGGGGAGGGTGTATTGTAGAAATTCGCACCCGCATAATCGTAATAATCGGCGAAATGATCGGCAAACATTCGGTACATGACGCAATCTTTTTGGAATACCGCGATTTTTTCGGGGAGAGTACGCCAAAACGAAGCGCTACGAAAAATGCGATTGTAATCTTCCACACGAATATTGTACTCTCCTGTTTTATGATTTTTGGTTATAATGGCGTCGTCGATCGGAATAAAACGGCAAGTCGGGAAATCCTTTTCAATTTGCGTTTTGTGTCCCGAATAACTCATAATAATGAGGTTCCATCCTTGCGGGTTCATATAATACATGAAATTGCGAATGACGCCCTTCATTAGGGTATCGTATCGCGGATCCAATATGAATGCGCTCTTGTTTGTCTCGGGCCAGTGTACGAACTTGATTTTTTCGTCGAATGACGTATCCTTTCCGATTTTCGTCAATACGTTGCGGTATATTTCTCCAGACGGAATACGCATCATTGTTGATAGTCTAGTTTGGTCTATGTCTATATCACTATATGATGGTTCGAGAGTACGCGGTTGGTTGTCTGTATGTTTATGTATATCGGGACGGATTAGAACATAGGGGATGTGCCGTTTTGCGATGGACTGATTTGATACCGCGGGTTTTATGGCGTTGTTATAGGCAAACGATTTGGCGGGTTCTTTTGCTACATCGGGAGTATTGTTTACATTGAATGTCTTGGTTAGATTGGGCGCGGGCGATAATGTAAAATTCATCTTGTAGAATATACAGTATTGGAATATATGTTATATATTGATTTAGTATAAAATGTACAATTGTTATATATAAAATGACCACCACAACTCCTTTCAATGGCCGTCTAGGAAACCAAATCATACGAAACCTCGCGACGAGTATTCTAGCAGAAAAACACGATTTGCGGGTCGAGTATTCGAGTGCAGACCGTATTGCGGATTTAGGTATTCCATTGTTTAGCGGTACACGCGTGTTTCCATATACCGTCGAACTTACCGACGACAACTATTTTTCCATGTACGAATGCCCCGATAATTCCCTCGACCGTAATCTAGACCCGAACAACCATTATTTCCAGACAAACCCCATTTGTCGTTTGCTGTATAAGCATTTACGCAAGGACGCGGTACAAAAGAGCGTGATTGATAAAAACCCGTTCAAAGCAAGGTACGATACAAACAACGATTTGTATATTCATGTTCGACTCTCGGATGTCACGGATTTCAATCCCGGGTTTGAATACTATAAAAAAGCTATTTCTCTCATATCATTCGATCATTTGTATATTTCCAGCGATTCGCCTATACATCCGATCGTAAACCAAATACGCGAACTGGTCCCGAATAATACACTCTTGAATTACGACGAATTGAGAGTGATACAATTCGCCAGTACGTGTAAACACGTCGTATTATCTCACGGGTCGTTTTCGGCTATTATTGGGTATTTAGCTTATTTTTCGACGGTATATTATCCAGAATATGATCCTGCGAAAATTTGGTACGGCGATATGTTCTCGATGGATGAATGGTTTCGCGTGTTTTTGAGTTAATTTACTACGTATACATTGTATATAAAAATACGCTACATATACCTATAACAAATGTCGTCTTCTACCCATCCGCATATACATTTATTCATTCACCGAGAGAACCAAACCATTCTATGGAACGTTATACGTACTTCCGCTATGTGGCCTATTTTTTCGAATACGGCTCTCAAAATGTCGGTGGAACAATGGTTCCGTCAAATGATTGAGAGTAAATATACGGAATTGGTCGATTCCTATAATCCGTTGTTGTCCTTAGACATTAAAACGACGACGGATCCCGTCGTGTGGTTGCGCGAAACCAATAAAGATATGTTGCGACGGCTTACCGCTAGCATGACGTCGTATATTTCCGCCGAAATAACGACGCAACAAAGAACCGTTGCCGGATTACCGAACCATATGCCTACCAATACAAATATAAATAATAACAATACGCAAATCCCGTCGGCAAACAACTATATACCCGCAAATACGGCCGTCGAAAACCCAACTCTCGTATATTCCGCTCCTCGAAATTACGATACGCCTACTATTTCGGCATTCGATGTCGAAAAAGAACGAAAGGAAAAACAAGAGAAAGCCAAACTCGAATTTGAAGCCTATCAATCCCAGTATAATTCTCTATTGGTTCGAAATGTACCTAACGCTCCCGTATTTAGCGAAAATATACAGATGGATAAAATCAAAAATATGGACGAATTGCTCAAACAACAACGCGAAGCGCGAGACCGCGATGCCCTACTATTGGTGTCGTCGGATCCATTACCTGCTCCTGAAAACGCGGGTTTTTCGAGAGAACAGCAAGGCAGTTTTGTTGACCGAGACAATATCAAACAAGAAGTTATGAACGTGTTTTTACAAAATACGCAAGATGTAGTTCCGTCGGGGGATAAAAAAACCGTCTCGTGGAATGCCGATACATTTTAACCTTCACACGTCCCGGCATAATCAATGTCCATTTTCCAAATGTAAAAATGCCCCCATAATCTGCTTGTTTTTCTCGGCGTACTCTTGCATTCGTAATTCCATCAAGTGTTGTTTTCGCGCCTGTTGTTCTCGGGCTATTCTCTCGCGTTCGTCCAATAAATGTTGCGCTTGTTGTTTTTCCATCGGAACTATCGTTTCTTTGCTTCGTTCGCGAGAGTATTGGTCTACATTCTTGTATTTAGGTACATTGTCGTAGTCTCTCTCGCTTACTGAAAACACGGTCTGGTCTTTATGGACTTTCCGTAAATCCTCGAATTTCAATTTGCTAAATGGATCCGATGATACGTATATGTCTTCGGCCTCAGTATCGTCTTGGTCTGTCCCCATCGATGAAGGGCCCATATCGTAGAACGACGAGGCTCCGCCCGAAAACGACGATAGTTCGCGTATACCAGCGTACCGTACCAATCCTTGCTCTCGTTGTTTGGATTTGATGGTTTCGAAAGAGGAATTCAGATTGGAAGACGAAACGGCGCCTTGCGTTTCGTAGATGGACGAGGCCGTTTCGGAACGGAACCATTCGTTTTTGCTAGGGTCGGGTTTTTCCGCCATATTTTGTTCGAAAAGTTCATTGAAACGTTGCTGGAATTGGTCGGTTTTGGCTTTTTCGCTCAGACGTTGTTGAGTAGTCTTATCGGTTTCATTTAACGGAACGTATTCGACGGAAGTATGTTCGTTTACGATTTGCGATTGGCGAGAGTGGGAATTGTGGTAGTTGACGACGAGTTCGAATGCGCGTTTATAGAATAAAAAATAATCGGCTGGTAATCCCGATTTGTCGGGATGGACCATTAACACTTTACGTTTGGCTCGCTTCAAATCTTCGAGAGACATATTGTACGATAAATCAAACATTTGGAGAATTTCATCGAACGAATACGACGCTAAATCGAGGTTGTGGCGTTGTGGTTTGGTTGGTTGGATTTGATTTTTATTTTGTGTTTGTATTTGTTTTGGTTGTTGTATTGTGTTTTGGATTTTTGGTTGTTTCGAATATCCAGTTTCAGGATTGAATTTTCTATTGAGACTTGGGCAGGACATTTTGACGAGAGTAC
>Ga0209550_10007090_pt1 | contig 10394 bp, 7 predicted proteins | sample LauGreSuBDMM15SN_2_FD_187567 | JGI IMG/M metagenome (GOLD analysis project Ga0209550, IMG submission 187567) | Freshwater lake microbial communities from Lake Michigan, USA - Su13.BD.MM15.SN (SPAdes) (version 5) | ecosystem: Environmental > Aquatic > Freshwater > Lake | place: Lake Michigan, USA... | reverse complement strand
AGGGTTAGGTCAAATCTGTCGTTGATTCTCGGATGAGTTCCTCTTGCTTGGTTTATCGTGAATCGATTATCAATTCGATTTCCAGGAAACAGTATTCTCGCCCCAATTACACTTCCAGCTGACTGAAACTCATCTAGTTCGCTCGCTGGAATCTGCGATATGAGTGGCCGCATCCGCTTTTGGTTTCTTAGCGAATGGGAGATGCTGTCACTTGATAATTGGAAAACCTCTGACCCAGAACTATGAATTAGGTACTTACTTGGTTCAGGCTGCAGATCGAACAGAGACCCGTTTGGTAGAGTCTTAGACCAAAGCAGTTTGTGTTGCAACTTCAGAGTTGGGCTGTGGGAGTCTGGATCCTTACCTTTTGAGTCAAGCCGATGGTCATAGTCAGCATCGAAGATCATTTTCAATTCCTTTGTCCCATTTCGACAACACTCTATCTTGAAAATTCTCCGGTAGAGGATTACTCAAACCGCCTAAGCAACTTCCAGCTATTGCCAGCGGTGTTATGGAGTAGTTCAAAGGATGTCTTTGTGCCATCTCCTGTAGCCAGGAAGCGCCACATCTCTACTTCTAGGACTCCTGAACCTATGCCTCTGTGGGCTCTTTCGCCTACCCACCATTCAGTCCTAGCGAACCATCTAACCGGTCTAGAACTGACCTGATAGTCCTTTTCTCTCCATCTAAACAGGGCAGGAGCACCCTCCTGATCAAGTAAAACAGCCACAGCTTCGTCTATACGTCCCATAAATCACCCTAACAATATTCCCGAACATATGTTCGGATATTAGAGTTTATAGGTTTGGGCTGACATTGCAAATTGGGCGAATAGAGTGGAAACTAAACCGAATTCATGTACTTAGCAAGGTGCTTTCTTAGCTCTGGGTTAACTACGTAAATGTATGTACCACGGATACCTCTGGTCAGGAGCACTCTGTAAATCTGGGTCACATATTTGAGCAGGTCCTCGTCGCTTGGGAAATATCCCAACTTGACATTGTTCTCTTTACCTTTGGTGTCTTTGTAGTTATCTCTACTGAAAACAATCTTTTGTTCGATTGGGTCGAACTGAAGGTCCTCGCCAATTATGACCCCACAGTAATTGAGGTCGTAGCCTTGAACTGTATGAATCGAACCCACCTCATCAGGCGATCCTTCGGATGAAACCCAGTCTTTACGAGCTCTATTCCAGACGAGGCTCAATCCATCAATTTCTATATCTTTCACTAATCCGGTTTCATCATTTCTGGACTTCCAGTCCCAGGCATATCCAGCCACCATGCGAGAAAGCTTGAAAATGTTCTCCTTCTCAGCGATAGCAGCTTGAAATTCACGGATGTCATTGAAGAGTCGTAAATCATAGTCATCAAAAGTGCGGATGCCAGAGGCAACTGAATCAGTTAAAAGCTCAGATACAAAGGCAATATAGCCCTCACCGCCCTTGACTCTCATTTGAGCTAAAAGTTTGAAGTGATTATGGTTTGAAACGGCGTCAGAGACAACTTTTGAGACAACGGCCTCTGGCAAGTCTTGAGGCATGACACTTTGTTCAGCGTCTAGCAGAAAGATACGATTTCTGCTTTTAGCTCTAATCCAGTCCAATTGCGTGTATTTAATGTCATCAGATCCGAAAATTGCAATGTTGTTGTCGCGGAACTTGCCATTGAGCTGTGCAGTGTTCATATTTGCTCTCATCTTAAGCCTATGCACTTCATCAACTATGAGGAGATCAAAATCCTCGTCGGAACTGGCAACCTCCCATGGTGTAAGAACCATCTTCGGACTTAGCCCTGGGATGCTCTTAAAGGCATTTTGTATTGTTGCTCTAAGTGCCTGCTGGGGGATAACAATAGCTATCTTCCAATTCGATAGCTTGGCATTCAATTCCGCCGTGAAAAACTCAAAAAAGAATGAATCTCTATCCAGGTCTTCATCACCACCTCTTGCGGCAATGTCCATGAGCAGCTTCATCAAGTAAATCGCCACAATTGTTTTACCAGTCCCTGGACCGCCTTGTACCACTATTTCATTTCCCGCCTCAAGTCTTTCGGGCCCCAAAATCGAATCAAGGATGCCTTCGATAGCGACGGCTTGGTCGTCATTGAGAGCTTTGAATGGAGAGAACTTGAATAGGTTTTCATTCTCGATTTCTTTGAGGGACCGAGAAAACATTCCCTGTGCTTTGAGCTGTTCAAAAATCTCTTCAAAGATAAGTGAGTAGTTGCTCTTGTCAAAATAAGCTGCATCACGTAGCCCTGGTGCTTCATTTTGGACCAAGTACTTATTGTCACCATGGAAGTAGTTGATCAATCTAGATTCCAAGTCCTTAGTTGCAGAAATGTTGAATCTTTCATGGAGAATCACTTGTGCAACTTCCAATTTTGATTTAGCAAGGTTCTTTTTATGCTGTCCTAGCCTCTTTACAGCACTAGTCGACTCACCAATATATATTCTCGCAGAGTCCGATATGGTGTAGACCACAGGCCAGTTTTTGATTTTGGGTTCAAGTTGGGATTGCAGGGAGATTTCTTCAAGATTGAAGTGAAATCTTCTTATTTCAAAGTCGGTCATATTTGACGCTGCTCCCTTTTGACTTGTCGACAGGGTACTTTGCGGAAGTTTTTTCAAGCTTTTCGAGGATTATTGCTTCAGGAGATACTCCAATTTTTTGAGCGAGCAGGTAGCAATAGGTAAGAACATCAGCCAATTCGTCGATTATTCTCTCTTGGTCGACTTCTTGTCCCCACTGAAAAAGTTCTAGAAGTTCACCAGATTCAATAGATATGCTTTTGGATAGATTTTCCGCTGAATGGAACTTATCCCAATCTCGGCTTTCCACAAAATTCTTGAGTATTTTGAGAGTGTCTTGTTCTGCCATGCTTGAAGTCTACTTCCGCATGAATGTACCTCACCTATAAAGTAGTCCACGTCTCAGATTAATTGAACTACGAATCGGGAACAGCTATAGGGGTATTCCGAACCTCACCCAAATCTAGAAAATCAACTGTTACGGAACGCTAGTTGATAGTCAGTGTGCTTGCTGAGGTTGCTGAGCCGCCACCTGTTGTCAATGTAATCTTGCCGCTGGTAGCGCCAGCTGGGATTGTGAACTTTAGTGAGGTTGAGGTAGCTCCTGCAGATAGTGTCACTGGGGTTGATCCAATGGTTACTGTTGCACCGGTTAGGTTAGTGCCTTTGACGTTAACTAGTGTTACACCCTTTTTACCTGTTGTAGGGGTGAAGGATGTGACTGTAGGGGTTGGGGGAGTCACAGTGAATGAAGAGGTGTAAACAAAGCCGCCACCAGTTGTTATCTTGATAGGCCCGGTTAGAGCTCCACTTGGTACCACTACGGTGAGTGTTTCACCATCGTTGATTACTGGCTTAGCGGTTTTGTTACCACCGAAGATTACGCTAGTGGCCTTGAGGTTTGAACCTGTGATGGTTACAGTCTGACCAACCTTAGCTGCTGCAGTTGCAGTTGCTATTACTGGTGCTTGGAAAACAAACTTGGTTGTGGTGGTTGTGCCACCTGGATTAGTTGTACTGATCTTTGAGCCTGATACAACTCCAGCAGGAACTGTTATAACCACTGTTGTTGCAGTTACGATTCTGAACGGAGCATTTACGCTACCGATGGTAATTGCTGTAGCTGAGGCTAAGTTAGTGCCGCTCAATGTGATTTCAGATCCAATTTCTTTGACTACTGAGGCAGTCATAGTGATTGCTGGCTTTGAAGTTACAGTTGTGCTGGCTGTGAAGGTAGTCGGAGCCGAAGCTGTTCCTCGGGAGGTAGTGATGCGGAAAACTCCCTTTTGACTTACTGCAGGTGAAAGAACAGTCATTCTTGTTCCAGCAGCGTTCACTGAGAGAACAGTTACAGGTGTACTTATAGCAGCTAGCTTTGAAGTTGCTGCGGTGAAGAGGGTAAGTGTGCTACTTGGAGCATCGTCTAGGTTAGTTCCTACGATGTCAATTGCTTGACCTCTCTTACCTGTTGAGGAGGAGACACCAGTGATTGTAGGTACATTAGCTATTTCGTAGCAAGCAGAAGCAGTTGTGGAGCCTGTAGTTGCTGTTGTAAAGCCGATAGGGCAAGCTGTCGCTGCTACTGCACCTGTTGCTGAGTCTGCTGCTGTGACAAAGAAACCTATCGGTGCTGGAATACAGGTGTTTTGCACGATGCTAATAAAGTAACCTGCGACGCATGAGGTAACAGGTGGGTTAACAAGGGCGCCAATCTTGTAGGTAGAAAGAATGATGGCTTGGGAAGATGCTCCACCGTGCATGTTGTTGAAAGTTGTTGTTCCATCTACTCCACAGATCTTAGAAATAGAGCTAGCTCCACCTGGATGACGGTTGATGTATGTAGTTATGTTGTAGACAAAACCGCTGACTACTGTCCAGCAACTTGCTTTTGTGTTGTTCTTGGCAACATCGGCAAGGGTGTAAGTAGCAGCATTTGCTTTGGTGATAAAGTCAGCGCTTGCAAGAGTGCTCTGACTGCCACCTGCAGGTGGAGCCTGTTGTTGGGTGCTTAGGGCTGCACTAGCAAGTTGAGTGGGGGTAAGTAGAGCTAACCCCAAGAGAGCGGTCACCGTTGACTTGATAAAAACCTTGAGCATGAACTTCTTCCTTTGTCTTGCTGTTTTTCTCAGCCTAACAGCATGGTTTCTTTGAGACGAGTCTGGTTCAGGGCTAAAGGATGCTTGATTTGAAGGCTTGCATTTCTCCACAACTAGGCTCTGTTGTCTGGACTTAGAAGTAATGTTTGCTGTTGAATTCGGTGTCAATGTTAAAGTCTGTGTTCCTGGTTTAGCTATTGCTGCTAATGAATTAACTCATGCGGCAACTCAGCTTGACAAGCTGTCCGAGACCCTATTGAAAGATTGCCAGCTGCCAAAGACTTTTACTAGCTCCGCTGGAAGGCAAATAGTACGTCCAGGTAGTTGGACTTAAACACAAGAACCCGACCTGAGTCGGGTTCTTAGACAGGTGACGAAACACCTGACGGTGTGTCTAAAGAATAACATTTCTCGGAACTTAAGCAAGAACCTTTTTAGGGGAGTTTGTGGATTAGTGCTGGACTGTTGTTTTTCACGCTGCCAGTGTCAGTGTTCACTGGCCAAAACTCAACTTGACCTGCAATTCATCTGATTCATTGGCTAGTTCGTTGAGAAGATCTTGGGTTGTGTGTTCAGCATCTTCTAGGTTGTCTGGGTCTAGCCATTCAGCCATGGACGAATATGAGAGCAGGATGGGGTTTCTCTCGTGGATTGGAGCTAGAGGCTCTGCTGCATCTTTGGTGAGGATTGCAAAGGAGAGTAAACAATGGATTGGATCATCAGGTTTCTTGGTTGGGTCGGACCACCAGTCGAAGATAACAGCTAGTGCAAGCATGCCTTTGTCGCCTGGATTGATATCGAATGGTTGTTTAGAGCCTGAACATCCTACTTCCCAGTCTTGCTCACCTTGATTTTGACTGCCTTACTGAGCTCCAGGTATTTGCCTGTGGTAGGTGAAGTTAGGTTGATGGAACAGGTTCCAGCCTTCTTACCAGCGGTTACCTTCAGCATCTTGGTGGTTACCTTCTTGCCTTTAACCTTCGTGACAACGTTGGCTAGTTTGGCTGTGCAAGGACCTGTAACAGTGAAGGCTGAAACAGCTTTCGTGTTGGTGATCAAGGCAAGATTGGTAGTTCCATTGAACTTCAAGGCTTTAGGAGCTTTGAATCCGACGATGCTCTGAACTATTGGCTTGTAACAGTCATTTACAGACTTAGAGGCTGTAGTTGCTGTTGTCAGGCCAGCTGGGCAGGGGGTTGCTGCTGTTGCTGCGGTAGTTGAAACATAAGAACCTGCAGGTGCTGGTGTGCAGGCCGTGGAGGATTGATTAGGGCTGTATGTTCCGGTTTTGCATTCAGATGCAGCTGTTGCTCCTGGGGTTGAAATGTAATGCCCAACTGGCGCTGGAAGGCATGTGGTTGAGCCTGTGTTTGTGGTGAAAGATCCTGCTGAGCATTTATTGGATTTGGTTGCTCCTTGAGTGTCTACGAATGATCCTGCTGGTGCTGGTAGGCATGAGGTTGAGCCTGTGTTTGTGCTGAAGTATCCTGGCTCACATTTTATTGCTGCTGTTGCTGCGGTAGTTGAAACATAAGAACCTGCAGGTGCTAGTTTGCATGAAGAGGACTTAGTTACCGAAGAGAAACTCCCAAGCGGGCATGGAGTAGCGACACTGGAACCAGTTATTGACACAAAGGATCCGCGTGGCGCGGAAATACATTTAGTAGAGCCTTCGAGAGGTGAGTAAGTTCCAAGTGCACAGAGTTCCGCAGTCGCTGATGCCTGCGAAGCTACATACGATCCTGCTGGCGCTGGCAGGCACTTAGTCGCACCTGAATCCGGAGAGTACGAACCGACAGGACATGGGGTTTGACTCTTTTGCCCAGGCTTAGAAGTGAAGTAGCCAGGATTTGTTGTGACACAATCGCCGCTGTTTTCCAAGAAATATTGACCGACTAGGCAGGAGGCAACACTAACTCCATAAACTAAGTTTCGTTTGGTTGAGTGGAGCTTTGCTTGAAACACCAAATTTCCCCCAAAAGTTGTTAACCCCCTAGGGTTTATGAAATAAGAGCCTGAAGTATCAGAACTGATTAACTGTCCAGTTAGGCCATCAGTAGAAAGAATTGAGTTGTCGCCGTCGATACTTGATTGGGCAATGAAAAACAGTTTTGTTCCAACAACCAGAGACTCAACGAAGCGATCTCCTAGTTCAGAGGAACTCCAAATTGACTTTAGGTTCCTGAATGAGGATCCATTAAATGCGTTGAGGCTAGTTTCTGTTTCTGAACTGGCTGTGAAATACAGGGAGTTATTGTAAACAACTAGCCCGTTAGGTTCACTGTCGGACGGTCCCACCCGTAGGTCACTAACAAGAGTGGCTTTGGCATTCTTGAACGAGTAAAGCTCTCGTCCAGTAGAAGGAGCGTAAGCGCTAAAGAATAACTTGTTGTTGAAAACAACTAAATCGTTTGGGTCAGAACTTAAATCACCAGGGTTAATGTCGGCTGCGAGGCTAACTTCGGTTCCATCATAGAAATATAACTCTGAACCACTGTCTTGGTTTCCCGCGTTAAAGAACAGCATATTTTCAAAGACTGTCAGGTCTTCTGGCGCAGAATTCTCTTTTCCTTGCGCAATATCCTTGACCAAACTTGTATTTTCTCCGTCAAAACTAAAGAGCTCAGTACCTGTCGCCGCTGTGGTGGCACTGTATAAGAGTTTTCCCTTGTATTGAATCAAGCCATTCGGCTTTGAGCCAGTTGGTCCAGGTTCTAGGTCAGAAACAAGTTCAATGGTAACTCCATCGAACTTATATATTTCTCGTCCAGTTTCGGGCCTAAAAGCGGTGAAGAATAGCCCATCGCCAATTGTCATCAGAGACATAGGGTCAGAGCTTTGTGTGCCTAAGTTGATGTCGGACACCAAGTTCAAATTTGTGCCGTCTGTTACAAAAAGTTCGTTACCAACACTGGGGTTGGCTGAAGTAAAGTAAATTTTTCCATTGAAACTTGCATAACTGGATGGAAGATTGTGTTCAACACTCGGGTCTAGCACAGCAATCTCTGAAGTTGAAGTTCCATCAAAGGAAAACAAACCAGAATATTGGGTGACTGTTTCTCCTATTGAGAAATACAACAATTTTTTGTATTCCGTGAAATCTCTGGGATTTGAACTCAGAGCACCTGGTTGGATGTCATCTCTTATAGTAACTTGAGTGCCGTCGAATGAATATAGTTCACTGCCTGTCTCTGAATTTCTGGCTGCAAAGAACAATTGGTTGTTGAAGATTGTCAAATCTTTAGGCTCAAAAGATCCAGCCCCTTGAACAAAGTCCATGACTTGTGATGTTTGAGTGCCATCGAAACTGTAGAGTTCTATACCAGACACTTGCGTCTTTGCTGCGAAATACAACTTGTCTTTGTAAACAGTTAGCCCCGCGGGTGATGAACTTGCAGTTCCAACATCTATGTCGCTCACAAGAGATACTGAATTTCCATTGAATTTATAGAGTTCGAACCCAGTTTCCGCAGTTCTTGCGGAGAAATAAAGCGTTCCTTTGTAATTTGTGAATTCCGCAGCGAACGAATTCGCAGACCCAGGAGCTACGTCAGAGACAAGCGAAACTGCACCATCTTTAAGTACATATGGTTCTATGCCACTGCTCTTCTTGTACGCGTTGAAGTAGAGATTATTATTAAACACAGTTAGGTCCATTGGATCCGAACCGACGGCCCCACTTTCTATGTCGAACGCAAGTGAAACTTTTGACCCGTCGTAGCTATACAGTTCTGACCCAGTACCGGTTGTGAATGCTGTGAAATACAGCTGGCCATCAAATGAGACGTAGTCAACATCCGTAATTAATGAGTCATCCGGGCCCTTTTCCAAATCTGTGACAAGTTTTGTTGATGTGCCGTTGAATTCATACAACTCTCTACCAGTTGCAGCAGTAGAGGCGGAGAAATAAAGTTTGTCCCCGACCACAGTTAAGTCTGCGGGTTCAGAGCTTGCAGCTCCTTTTGCTATGTCTGTAACTAACTTTGTTTTGGAGCCGTCGAAAGAGTACAACTCGTTTCCTGTGGAAACGGATGATCCGGCAAAGAATAGCTTGTCCTTGAAAACTGTTCTGTAATGGACGTCGGTCAGAGAGTTGCTAGGTTCGTCAATAGAGGTCGTCATTCGGGTCTCTGCCTGTGCAGCAGATACAGGAACAATCAGAGAAAAACATAAAAATGAAAAAATCAGTGAGAATGTAGTGAAGGTTCGTGAAAATGACATTCCCTAGCTCCTGACTTAGCCTCTTCACTAGGATACTTTTAGTGTTGCGAAATCGCAACGACACTAGTCTGCCAGGACTCAATGGCCTCCGTCAAAGGGGTGAATCAGTATTGGGCTATTGTTCTTGACATTCCCGACCTCAACCCCAACCGGCCAGAACTCTAACTCTGCTGCAACTTGATCTGATTCTTCGGCTAGTTCGTTTAGTAGGGCTTGAGTGGTGTTATCAGGGTCTTCTAGGTTGTCTGGGTCTAGCCATTCAGCCATTGAGGAAGAGGAGAGCAGGAGTGGGTTTCTCTCGTGGATTGGAGCTAGAGGCTCTGCTGCATCCTTTGTGAGGATTGCAAAGGAGAGTAACCAACGGGTTGGATCATCTGGCTTCTTGGAAGGGTCTAACCACCAGTCGTAGATGCCAGCAAGCGCAAGCATGCCTTGGTGACCTGCGTTTATATAGAAAGGTTGTTTAGAGCCGTCTTCTTTGATTTGCCATTCGTAGTATCCAGAGACCGGCATTACGCAGTGCTGTCTCAGCACTGCGTTTCTAAAGGTTGGTTTCTGAAGAACGGTTTCGATACGAGCATTGTTGTGCAGGGGAGTGTTTGCTGGTCCCTGAGAGTTTCTAGGAATTAGCCCCCATCTTGCAGAGTGCAACTGTCTTCTGAGTTCTCCAGCATGTTCGCCCTCGTTCTCTTTGAGAACTCGGTCAACAATGATTGAGGCTGGAAGTGAAGGTGGGTTGTTATAGGTAATACCAGGTTGTTCACCGATTACATCATCAATGTCAAATAAGGTAGCGAGTTCACCAATAGATCTGGCAACTACTGTTCTGCCACACATTAAAGGTTAGGTCTCTGCATTTCAGCTTCACGAAGCTTCTTAGCTCTTGCCTTAGCTTCTTCTGTTTCTTCGATCATGGCTTCTGCTGCTTTTTCTAGACGCTTCTTTACTATCGACACAACAACCAAGAAGGCCAGGATTACACCAGCAAAAACTGCTCCACCGAACTTGAACTGCTTTAGTGAATCTGTTGCTCCATGAGCAAACCAGCCAATGCCTAGGTAAACACTTGACCAAACAGTACAGGCTCCAACGGTCCAGGTAATGAAGGTTCTATAGGTCATCTTGGTCATACCTGCTGTAACAGGAACTACTGAGTGCAGAACAGGCAGGAATCTAGACATTGCGATTGCAAGCCCTCCTCTAGATTCAACGAAGGCATCGGCTTGGTGCCAAACCTTTTCTGGAATCTTTAGGCCTAACTTGCTAGATCTGATTCTTGCTCCAAAGACTCTACCGATATAGAAACCTAGAGATTCACCAGCAAAAGATCCCGCCATTACAGCTAAGAACAGGAAGAGAAAATCCAACCAGTCTCTGACCATAGTTCCAGCAGCTAAGACAATGGTGTCTCCAGGAACTAGAAGACCAATAAAAAGGCTGGTTTCTAGGAAGATAGCAAAGCCGGCTAATAGGTCACGCCACAGCGGGTCAAAGGTGTGAACTGCGTTATTTAGCCAGTCAATGAATTCGGTCACAGGTAAATCA
>Ga0209550_10007087_pt1 | contig 10394 bp, 9 predicted proteins | sample LauGreSuBDMM15SN_2_FD_187567 | JGI IMG/M metagenome (GOLD analysis project Ga0209550, IMG submission 187567) | Freshwater lake microbial communities from Lake Michigan, USA - Su13.BD.MM15.SN (SPAdes) (version 5) | ecosystem: Environmental > Aquatic > Freshwater > Lake | place: Lake Michigan, USA... | reverse complement strand
CCCCAAGTTGAGGGCCATGTTGGCCAAACCACCCACCACCAAGGTGTAACCATCGGGCGCAGCGCTGGCCACAAACTGCGTGCCCACCAAGGTGCCCGCGCCAGTGCGGTTTTCGACCACGATGGACTGGCCCAGCTCTTGGCCCAAACGCTCTGCCACCAAGCGCCCGATCACGTCATAGCCGCCACCCGGTGCAGTGGGCACAATGATGCGAATGGGTTTGCTGGGGTAGGCGGTTTGCGCCAGCACGGGCGTGGCCCAAGAGGCCGCGGCCAAACAAGCGGCCAAGATCAAACGTCGTTTAAGCAGGTTCATGCGAATTACCTTTATGTATGCCCAGGCGAGCAAAACCAAACCGGTCCACCCCATCGCCAACTCAACCACAGCATGGGCCGGTCAGCCAGCTTGGGCGGAGCCAACCCAAGCCATCAAGGCATGGTGTGCTTGAGGGCGCGATCGAAGTACGACAGGTCTAAGAATTTTTCAGGTGCCGGGGCTTGACCACCCCATTGGCCTTCGATGTCAGCGCGCAATGCCAGCACATTTTTAAAGCCTTGCAAGTCGAGCGCGCAATCTTTGGACAAGCCGCTGCCAGGCAGCATCAGCTCGCGGTAGGTCAGTTCGGTGAGCCGGTCGTCGAGCTTGAGTTCGCGCTTGAGCACGGCCAAGACCTGGGCTTTCTGCGCCGGGTCTTGGGCGGCACGGCAGCCTTCAATGTAGGCAGCCATGTAGCGCTCCAAAGCCGAGGCATTGGCCTGCGCCCAAGGGCGCATCACAAAAGCGCCCACCGCTTGGTAGGGCCCATACAACTCGAGGGTGCGGCCCAGACTTTTGGCACCGCGGTCGCGTGCAATAAAGTTCCAGGGTGGATTGAGCATGGTGGCTGCGCCAGCGGGCGTATCCAAGCCTTTGGTGCGGATTTCAGAACCACCCAAGGGATCGAGCTTGTAGTCGCGCCCATCGATCAAACCAGCGTTTTTGAACACCTTGCGCCCGATCAAGGCGTAAGCGGTGTTGGGCGCATCCACCACATAGGTGCGGCCACGGATGTCGGCGGGTTTGTTGATGTCTTGGCGCACCAACAACTCGTTCATGCCACCGTCGCCACCGGCGATGATGATGACGTCGTTTTTGGCTACTTCGATCATCGCCACCGCGTTGTCCACCGCCGCGTGGGCGATGTCAAAACGACCCGCCGCCAAGCCCGCGCGCTGCTGATCAGAGTTGGGCGTGAACTGCATCGCCAAAGTGATGCCACGGCGCTGGAAATAGCCTTTTTCCAAACCCATATAGATGGGAATGTTGCTGCCCCCACGAAACACGTTGACGCGCAAGGTCACCGGATCGTTGGCCGGGGCCACCACGGGCGCGGGGGCCGCGCAGGCCACCAACAAGGCCACAGCGCCCCACAAAGGGGCGCGGGTCAAGGCTTGAAAAATCGGTTTCATCAATGCTCTCCTGTGATCATTTGCGCGCCAGCAAAGCACTGGCGCTGCCTGGCTGAATATCAGCCAAAACCTGGACATCCCAACTTAGTGGGGTCAGGGCGAAGCGTGGGTGATGAAGGCCTCGGGCACGGCCTCGCCCCACTGAGAATTGAGGCCCTCTTCGGCCGGCAGGTAATTGGTCGGTGCATGAACATTGAGCACATCGCTGTCGCTCCAATGCTCATGGACACGGCCCCACGGGTCTTGCCAGTAGTCGTACACCTGGCTGCCCAACACGTGGCGGCCGATGCCCCAAACATGTTTGTATTTGTCGGCCTTTCGCAGGTGCTGGTGGCCCAGCATGATGTCGTCGATGTCTTGCGCTTCAAACGACAAATGGTTCAAACCCGAATTGGGGCCTTCGATGCACAAAAAGGTGTGGTGATCGACAAAGGTTTCACCGCGGTCGACGCGGTTGAAAGACGCAATCACGTTTTCTTTGTCGCCGGCATACACCTCGTCCGAGCAAATCAGGCCGAACATTTCGCGGTACCACTTGATTTTTTCTTTGGCGTTGGGCGTCATGATCACCGCATGAGCAGCGCGTTTGACTTGGGCTGGGCCGGGCGTCAAGCGCATCAACTCACCAGCACGGCGCAATTTGTTGTCGCCGGTATTGACCACGGCCTTGCGCACGGGCAAGGGCGCGACCTGTTGCATGCCGCACATCACTTCCATTTGGTAGCCATGGGGGTCGCTGATGCGCACCCGCTTGCCGCCACCCGGCTCGTCCATGTTTTCAATGCCGCTGGCCCCGGGGGCCTTGGCAAATTGCTTGAGCTGGTCTTCGTTGTCGACAAAAAAGCACAGGCCCACGAACTTGGACGGGCCCAGATGCGTGACATGGATGTGGTGATTGGGATCGGTGCCGCGCATGTACAACGCGTCTTTGGTGCGCTCGGCGCGGTGCATGCCAAAGATGGTGAGAAATTCTTCAGCTTGGTCCAAGCTGGGCGACTGCAAACGGCCAAAGGCCAGGTCGGTGACTTTGACATGGGGCATGGTTCATCCTCCTTGTGTTAAGCGGCTTCGCCCAAATAGGCTTGGCGTATATGGGGTTGGGTCATGAGTTCTTTGGGGTTGCCGGTGGTCACGATGCGACCGCCCTCAATCACATAGGCACGCTGCGCCACCTCTAAGGCCAAGGCGGCATTTTGTTCGATCAGCAAAATGGACACGCCACTGGCATGAATTTGCCCAATGGCTTCAAAAACCTGTTGTGTCACCGACGGGGCCAAGCCCAGTGAAGGCTCGTCGATCAACAGCAACTTGGGATGGGCCATGAGCGCACGGCCAAAGGCCACCATTTGTTGCTGTCCACCCGACAAGGTGCCAGCGGCTTGCCAGCGGCGCTCTTTGAGGATGGGAAACAAGTCATACACCTTGGCCAGTGTTTGCTCGCGCAAAGGCCGCGCAAAAGGGCGGTAGCAACCCATGTCCAGGTTTTCTTCCACCGTCATGCCGCCAAACAGCAAACGACCTTCAGGGACGATAGATACGTCCAAGTTGCACATTTGTGTGGCGTTGAGCTTGGTGACATCCTTGCCGCGCAGCAGCAGTTGGCCAGATCGCACCGGCAACAGCCGCATGGCGGTGTTGATCAAGGTGGTCTTGCCTGCTCCGTTGGGGCCCACGATGGAGACCAATTCACCCTCATTGATGTGAAAGTCAATGTCCCACAATGCCGGCGCGTCGCCATACGACACATTCAAACTGTGGGCGCTGAACAATGCCTGTTTATCAGCCATGGGGCGTCCCCAAATAAGCGCTGACCACGGCCGGGTCGTTCATCACCTCGCGCGGCATGCCGCTGGCAATGACTTGGCCGTGGTTGAGCACGATCAAACGGTCACACAACTCGAGCACTGCACGCATATTGTGTTCAATAAAAATAATGGTGGAACCACGTCGGCGGATCTCGCGCACCAAGGTCACCGCGTTATTGATCTCCGAGGGGGTCAAACCGGCCAGCACCTCGTCAAGCAGCACCAATCGCGGGGAGGAGGCCAGCGCACGCGACAGCTCCAAAAATTTACGTTGGTGCAAATTCAGCTCTGTCGGCAAGGCCCGCGCCCGATCGGCCAAGCCCACAAACTCCAACCAATACATGGCCTGCGCCGCCGCATCGGCACGCGACAACTGGGTGCCGCCAAACATGCCGGCCAATGTGGTGTTTTCCAACACAGACAAGCTGGCAAAGGGCCGCGGGATTTGGTAGGTGCGGGCAATGCCCGCATGGGCCGCACGGTATGAGGGCAAAGGCACCAGGTCTTCACCTTGAAAAAGGATGCGCCCGGCCTCAGGCTTATACAAGCCACTGATGACGTTGACCATGGTGGATTTGCCAGAACCGTTCGGTCCCACCAAGCCCAAAATTTCGCCGCGACGGGCCTCCATGCTCACATTCTGCAAAGCCTTCACGCCGCTGAATGACTTGGAGACGTTGTCGATGGTCAACAAGACTTCGCCACTACTGCCTTGGGCGGAGATGACCGCAGGCGCAACAGGGGTGGGCAAAGGCGGCAATGCACGCCGGCTCTTAAAACGCTTGATCAATTGGCCCAAGATGCCATCGGGCATGAACAAGATCACCACGATCAAAATCAAACCAATGGCCGCCCGCCCCACCACCGCAGAATCGCCTGCCGTGAATGCATACGACAAAGCCGTGATGGCCGTGGCACCAACGGCTGGCCCCAGCCAATGCCGCGAACCGCCCAAGACACTCATCAGCACCACATACAAAGGCACCACAATGTTGAACACTTCACCGGCGGTGACGTAGGACACAAACAAGGCATGAACGCCACCAGCGACACCGGCAAACGCAGAAGAAATGGCCAAAGCCTGGAGCTTAAAACGGTAGGTGGGCACGCCTTGGACTTCGGCAACATCCTCGTCATCATGAATGGCGAACAAGCCCGAACCCAAACGGGCGTTGTAAATGTAGTAGGCCACCCACAAGACCAACATCATCATGGCCAAAGCCAAAAGATAAAAAGTGGCCGATGGTGAAGGCCCAATCGCGGGGATGGGCACGGCCGACAAATAAACGCCGGGGCCACCGTCAATGGGTGTGTTGAGAATGATGGTGGCGATGACAAAAGTCACCGCCAGGGTGAGCAAGCCAAACAACTCACCACGCAAGCGACGCAAGCGAAACACCACCGCGCCCAGGCCCACACCAAACAAAGCGGGCACCAGCGCGGCCATGGGCAAGGTGTAGAGAAATGGCCAATTGAACTTACCGGCCAATACGGCCGTGGTGTACATGCCCAGGCCAAAGAATGCCCCATGGCCAAATGAAAAATAGCCTGAGTACCCAGACAAAATATTCCACGATGTGGCCAACACCACCCAATGGAACACCAGGTACAAAAAGGATTCGTAAAACGCCGGCAGCTTGAGCAGGGGCAAGACCGCCAGGGCCGCACCCGACACCACAAAAATGGTCAATACCCGCTTGTTCACATCAAATCTTTCCAGGGCGCAAGATCAGCACCGCAATCAGCAAAGTGAAAGAGACCAAAGGGGCCCAGGCGGGTGCGGTCACCGCCATGGTGGCGGCCTCCGACATGCCAATGACAATGCCGGCCACCAGTGGGCCAATCGGATTACCCAGGCCACCAATCATCACCGCTGAAAACACCACGCCAATCCAGGCATAAATTTGTGACGGGGCCAAGGTGAAGCTCAAAGCCAAACAAGCCCCCGCCACCCCCGCAAAAGCCGAGGCCGCGCCCGACAACAACAGCGCCAGCATGGGCTCATTGACGCCAAAGGCGGCGGCCATCTTGGGGTTTTCAGCCATGGCCCGCATGGCCTTGCCAATGGGGGTGTAGCGCAACACCGCCCAGGTGACGAGCGCCAAGCCCACGGAAATCAGCAAGGTGAGCAATTCGGGCAAGGGGATGTACATCGCACCAACCTTGAACTTGATATCGGCGTAATGCGACTCAAGTTTGCGGTAATCGGCCGTCCACACCCACTGAATGAAGCTCTCGATGATGACCGTCAAACCAAAGGTGACCAACAAAGAGTTGAACGGCGTGACCTTGAAGCGGGCAAACACCCAGTGCATGGCCATGCCGAAGACAAAAAAGCCTGGCGCCACTATGACCAAGGTGATCAGTGGGTCTACCCCAAAACTGCTGGACAGTTGGTAGGTCAGGTAAGCGCCCAAAAAAGACAGGGCAAAGTGGGCCAAATTGATTTGGCGCAACATGCCCCAAGACAAGCTCAGACCCAGTCCAAGCAAGCCATAGAGGCCACCGATAAAAAGCCCGGACAGCAAAGACTGTCCGAGCAACTCAAGGCTGGGAAACTGCATTCAAGTCAAGGGTATCAAGGCAGCAAATGCTTTACGCCAGGTTTGGCCGATGCGCGGGGCCAAATCACAACCCACTCACCATTTTGAACTTGCTTGATCTTGGACAGATCATCACCGTAGTTGGAGGGGCCATCAAAGCGCATCGGACCTTGGATGGTGTTGACGGTGTTCTTTTTGAGCCATGCGGCCAAGACTTTGTCGTCAAAGCTCTTGGTCCCATTGACCGCGGCTTCCAACACCTGCCATGCAGCAAAAGAAGCAGCTGCCTGGGTATCGACCTGGGTGTCCGGCAAACCGGCTTTGGCAGCGCGCTCGTTAAAGGTCTTGGCAAACTCTGTGGCGCCAAAGTTGCTCATCATCGGGGCGTGTTGCTCGAAGATCGTCACAGCCAAAGCATTTTTGGCGTCTGGCGACTTGAGCATGGGCCCAGGCGAGGGCAAATAGTGGAACATTTGTGGCGCGGGGTAATCAATCTTTTTCATCGCGTCGAGCAACAACATGCCTTCCAAAGCGATCACACCAGCCCAAATGAAATCGGGCTTGGCTTCTTTCAAGCGGCTGGCGATGGGGCCGAAGTCGCGGTTACCGAATTCCCACTCCAAATACAAGACCTCGCTCAAACCTCGCTTTTTGGCAATGTCGCGCGCGCCAACCGACATGAAATGCGTAGCTGGGAATTTGGATGTCACGATGGCGATGGTTTTGGGCGGTTTAGGGCCAGCGTTCAAAACATCGAACATCATATTTGGAAGAGTCACCTCCGGTACGTGACCGGTGGCCCAGGTGGGGAAGTGCATGTCGTATTTCGCCAAGCTGGGAATGCCAAAGGTGTGGTGGATCAAAACCTTGTTGTAGCGCTGAGCCACGCCCATGGCCGACAAAATATTGGCCGTGGCGTATGGACCGATCAACAAATCAACCTTGTCAACCGTGACGATTTGTTCGTACAAGGTGCGGGCCAAGTCGGGCCTGGACTGGTCGTCTTTGAGCACCCACTCCACGGGGCGACCCAACAAGCCGTTTTTCTTGTTCAAGTCTTCCACGTAAATTTCGCCCACCAACTTGTGGATCAGGGCCGTGGCCGACAAAGGGCCGGTCAGGGCCAAGGTGCCGCCCACCTTGACGGGCGTGCCTGAGGGCGCGGCCAAGGCAGCAGTGCCCAAGCCCATGGCAACCGTGGCCGACAGGGCCAAGGCTGAACGACGAGAAATGGATGCAAAAAATGTCATGGTTTACTCCTGATGCGATTAACAAATATCATAGGCAAAAAAAAACGCGTATCAATCAGCGTAAACCTTAGGTGGATTTCTGGATCAAGCTGTTCAAGTCACGCATGATCCGCTGGCCTGATGCCCCCAGCGCCGCTTGCTGGTGCACCATATCGGTGAACAGCATCTTGCCGTGGCGTTTTTTCGCCTGCCCAGCCACCCACACCGAGTCGATGTTGGCCAAGCTGGTTTGGGTCACCACAGTTGACACAGGGTCATGCACTGGCGTCATGTTCAGGTCATCAGCGCGCACCATCACGATATCGGCCTGCTTGCCCGGTGTGAGCGAGCCAATGCGGTCTTGCATCTTGAGCATCTTGGCCCCTTCCAGGGTGATCCAGCCCAGCGCTTCGCGCGCACTGATGGTGGTGGTGTCGGGCAATTTTTGATGCTCGACCTTGGACTGGGCGTTGTCAAACGCACGTTGCGAGGCCAGCGCCATGCGCGCCACTGTGAACATGTCACCGCTGATGCAGGACTCCAAGTCCACGCCCAAAGAGGGTTGCGCCCCCATGCTGCGCAAGCGCCCCGTGATGGCAAACCCGTGGCCTTGGAACATTTCGGTCTCAGGGGTGAGAGAAAAACTCACACCTTGATCGAGCATGAACCGCAGTTGGGCATCGGTCAGGTCGTTGCCGTGCACGATGTTGTTGTTGTCGCCCAGCAAACCTTCCTTGGCCAAACGGTCCCAACCGTCGGGCACCCGGGCGGCGGCGCCCGCGCAGTGCATGCTGGCGATCAAACCAAACTCGCGGGCGAGTTTGAAGTCGTCCACCGCCACGTCATAGGTCGAATAGTGCGGGCCCAAAATGGCCAAGCCCAAAGAGAGCAAGCTGTCTTGGCTGGCAAAGCGGGTTTTGAGCAAGCGCTCGACCTCGCTGCGCGGGTGCGGCACTTCCCAAAATGGCTTTTGACCTGGCTTGGGGTCGGGCTTGGGCGAGCCGTGAAAAAACACAGCCCGGATCCCGGAGGCGACCAAACCATCGATGCCCGCATCGGTGTGCGCCGGGGTGGGGTTGTTGTGGCACCAATCGGCCAAGGTGGTGGTGCCGCAGTTGATTTGGTTCAGTGCGCCCACCAAGTTGGCGATGTGGATGTCAGAAGGCTGGAACAGAGTGGCCAAGCCCGCGTGCATCTTTTTGAAATACTCGATCACTGTCCAATTGGCGGCGACGCCGCGCAAACCTGTTTGCCAGGTGTGCATGTGTGCATTCACCAAGCCGGGGATGACGATGGTGCCGCTGGCGTCGACCACCTGGGCATCGTCGGCTTGAATGTGCGGGGCAATGGCAGCAATGCGCTCGCCGTCAATCAGCACATCGCCTTGGGGCAAGTCGCCAACTTTTGGATCCATCGACACAATGGTGCCGCCGCGAATGAGTGTTTGGGTCATGTTCAGCTCTCCTGATGAAAATGCAGGGCGGATTACATCATGACCAGAGAAATTGGCTAAGATGCGCCGCTTCGATCAACCCCACACCACCCATTGAGAGCCCCATGACCCCTGAAATGCAACAACAACTGCGCATCCGCCAACTGGTGGAAAACTGGGTGGTGTACCGCGACGCCGGTCTGTGGGACCGCTTTCGCACTGTGTGGCATGACGACGGGGTGATGATGGCCACTTGGTTTCAAGGCCCGTTTGAGGACTTCATCCGCGTCACCATCGAGGGTTGGAACAAGGGTGTGAGCATTCTTCACTTTTTGGGCGGCTCGGCCATCGATGTGCAAGGCACGCGGGCCATTGCCCAAACCAAAATGACCATTTCTCAACGCGGCTTGGTCGACGGCTGCCTGTGCGACGTGGTCTGCACGGGTCGGTTTTATGATTTTTTTGAGGAACGCGAAGGCCGCTGGGGCTTGGTGCACCGCCAACCGATTTACGAAAAAGACCGCATTGACCCGCTCGATCCAGCGGTCAAACTCGAACTCGACCAAACCGCCCTGGCCACTTTCCCCGAAGGCTATCGCCACTTGGCCTACATCCAAACCCGCATTGGTTACAACGTGAAAATGGACATGCCCATGCTCAAAGGCGATGGCGTGCAAGACCTGTATCGCCGTGGTGCCAACTGGTTGGCCGGCAAACCCTTGGAGCGCTGAACCATGCTGAACCGCCGCCACACCTTGACCGCTTTGGGCGCCAGCGCATTAGGTGTCTCACCCTGGACCTTGGCCCAAGAGCCCTACCCCAACCGTGCCATCCGCGTCATCGTGCCCCAACCACCCGGGGGTGGTTTTGATTTTGTCGCCCGCGTGTTGGCCGACAAGTTGGCCTTGGTGTTCAAAAGTGGCGTGGTGGTGGAAAACCGCACGGGCTCCGGCACCCTGGTCGGCACCGAATTGGCCGCCAAGGCCGCGCCCGATGGTTACACCTTGCTGATGGGCTCGGTCTCCAACCTGGTGCTCAATGCCGGTCTGTACAAAAACCTGAGCTACGACCCGCTCAAAGACTTTGAACCCATTGGCCTGGCCGTGGCCTACAGCTACACCTTGATGGGGCGCAAAGACCTGCCGTTCAATACCTTGGCAGAGTTGGTGGCTTATGCCCGCGCCAACCCAGGCAAGCTCACTTTCGCCTCGGCCGGCAACGGCTCAGGCCAGCACATCTTGGCCGCCGCCTTGTGGCATTTGGCTGGGGTGCAACTGACCCACGTGCCTTACCGCGGCGCGCAACCGGCCTACACCGATTTATTGGGCGCACGGGTCGATGTGTTTTTTGACCTGTCCTCCACCGCCCGCCCCCATGTGGACGCGGGCAGCGTCAAGCCCTTGGCGGTGTCTGGTGCGGCGCGCTTGCCCATTCACCCCACTGTGCCCACCTTGCGCGAAACCGGCGTGGCCCCCTTGGAGTTGGAATCTTGGTTTGGTTACTTTGCGCCGGCCAAAACGCCGGCTGCCGAGCTCACGCGCCTGCGCACGGAATTGCGCAAAGTCATCACAGCACCCGATGTGGTGGAGCGCTTTGAAAAAGCCGGCGGTCGGCCCATGGCGGTCATGGGCGAGGACGCCAAAGCTTTGCAAAAGCGCGACATTGATCGCTGGTTGCCTTTGATCAAAGCCGCCGGCATCCAACCGGAGTGATCGGCCTAAACCGCTGGGGGCTGGGGTAAGCCAAAGCGTGTGTACAAAGGGTCATCCAGCGCAGCGGCTGAGAAACCTTTGGCCCGCAGTTGACACGATGCGCAAGCACCGCATGGCTGGCCCTGAGGGCCCGGGTCGTAGCAACTGCTGGTGAGCGCATAGTCCACACCCAAACCCACACCCGCTTGAATGATTTGGGCTTTGTTCATGGCCATCAAGGGCGCG
>Ga0209550_10007085_pt1 | contig 10396 bp, 7 predicted proteins | sample LauGreSuBDMM15SN_2_FD_187567 | JGI IMG/M metagenome (GOLD analysis project Ga0209550, IMG submission 187567) | Freshwater lake microbial communities from Lake Michigan, USA - Su13.BD.MM15.SN (SPAdes) (version 5) | ecosystem: Environmental > Aquatic > Freshwater > Lake | place: Lake Michigan, USA... | reverse complement strand
CACAGTAGCGGCATTATTATTTCCTTTTAAAATATTAAAACCATCCTGAATACTCATATTCGTGATGGCACTCACAAAAATACTTTTAGCTTGAGGAGCGGCATCTTCGGCAGCTTTATTTATGGCCAGTATGGCATCATTTACAAGCTTTTGTCCGCCCGGAACTTTTGATAAATTACTAATAATGGGTTGTGCTTCTGGAGGTAAAGCTGGGGACGGTGGTTGCTGGAGCCCGATGGTTGTTCGGGTTCCTCATGCGAGAGATCCACCTGGTCCATTCCTGTGGAGGACCCCGGGGCCACTGTGCAGGCGGACCTTCCCACGGAGGAATGACAGGGCTGCCCTGTCGATGCCAACCTTGCACTCTCCGAGGGGTATATCCCCCTGTCCCCTGCCCCCCTCCTTTGCGAGAACGCCTTTGCGAAGAAAAAGTGAGGCATTAGCGAGGTGAAGAACGTAGGTGTTCAAGGAATGTATTATTTACGGAGTAGTAAATTGCTAGGTAGTCTAAACAAAAATAAATGAAAATATAAATAAGGTGCGTTTTTTATTTCATATAAAATTGATTATAACTCAAAAATACTTATTTATAATCATTTACTACGTAGCGCATTCGTCGTTTCTCCGCAAATACTACAATGTCGACAAACATTTTCGATAATCTGGAGGAAGTAAACGATGTTTTACACAGCATAAATATTATCCGAAAATCCAAAAAGAAGTTGCGCGAAATAGAACATCTCAAACAAAAACCGACGCGTACTCCCGAAGAAGAACTCAAAATATCAGAGGAACCTTATTGGCGTTCGTTTCTGCCTCCGAAAAAAAAACTGCTAACCAAAAATGCATATGGAATTGTAGGAAAGGTAGTCCCGAATCTCCTCCAGGAGACCGATGATTGCCCGATATGTATGTGTGAAATACCGAAAGAATACACTATTCGTACCAACTGTTCGCATACGTATTGCGGGACTTGTATAGAACAAATGGTCCGTACAATTGATAAACATCTTCCGTTGCTATGCGCTATTTGCCGAACACACACAACAACTTTCGAATTCCAAAGCGAAGATGTAATGATAGATATACTCAATGCGATGGCTCTCAACCATTCGAAATATGTACCTACAAAAACAAGTGAACCGGAAGATTATATAGAACTACCAACCATCGAAGATGCGCCTCATGCATCTCTACCAGCAGTGTCGGATAATTTGATTTGGTTATCTAGCTTCAGTGGTAGAACAATTTATGATAGAGAGACACATTATGGAAGAGTAAATATAGATATGCATACTGAGCGTGAACCTATTCACTTTCTATACGCCCGTCGCGAATACATTCGCCGATTACTAAGGCAAAGACGTTCGTCTCTTAATGTAATCGACCCATAATTTATTGTATAGCTTTTTGCGTAGCTTTTTGCGTAGCTTAACAAGAAATACTAAAAAACCCCTAATTTGTAAAATGTATCCGTATTATTGTTGGACGAAACAGTACCCGATTGATATAAATCGTATATACACAATATACCATAATAGTCAATACTCGAAAGGTAAAACCATTTATATAGGGCATATAAGAGCCCGCCTCGTAGGATAATGTGGGCAATAAATAAACCAACCGATTATCGAATAACGAACACGCATTCCATATATTTCGGCTATAGAAAAATAACACAAATAACCCAGCCCATCCAATGTATTTGTTCCCGTAAAACAAATTGTGTGTATTTTTTTCCGTCTCTCGGTTTCTAAACCTCCAATAATAAAACAATTGAATTAATACTATATGGTGTACAATATAGTTTATAGGCAATGACCAGTAACATAATATATTTATCCATAATGAAAAATTATACAACATGTGCCACCCATTCGCGCTAATAATACTTTTCCGAACCAGCGTCATCAAAAACGCTGCGAACTGGGTAGCAAACATAGGCGAAAAACAGGCGTCTTCGTTACCTACCATATAAAGTGTGGCGGCGATTTGATGTAAACTTTGCATTTTTATAATGGTTTCTCTCTCTCTAGTCTCTACGGTACTAGAAAACGGCATCTGGCGCATAGTGGTTGTACCAGACGGTAAATAAACGGTAACAAAATCCGCCGTACACATTGTACCAAAACAAACGGCGACATTCCACCATTTGGAGAATTGATGATAGGTTAAATAATAACAAACGACTGACCGCATCGCAAATGCGATACTATGTAATCTATATTCGGGATAAATCATCGGACCGCTATTGATGCGTTTTGCGGGAATATGAAAAATCATACTGGAAAACGAGAGTAGTCCGTGTACACCAACCATATAATACGCTACATCGGTATGTAAATCCATTGTACCTTTTGTGAATAGTAAATAGTACCTATATGCATAATGCGCTAGGCATAGACCTCCTAGTATTTTGTGAAAATGTATCGGGTCTTCTTTTGTGGATAATTTGTATAAATTGTGTACATTCATTTCTATATGGGTTGAAACAAGTAAACGACGAAAAATAATAGTAAAATAATAATTATACACTCAAAATCTATATATCGTTTTCCGAATTGTTTTCGCGGTCCCATTCGGCGTAAATCGATTTATTCGTAGTGTATATTTCGCATATAGTGTCTCGACATAAAACGCATCGTGGTTGGCTTCCAGATAAACTATTCACATATTGTCTAAAACAAGGATTACATATGTTATGTCTGCATTTGAGAGTTATTTTGTCGGCGGGTTTGATAGGCTCATAACATACAGGACACGCGACTGATTTTCGGTCGATTTTTGCGGACACTAAAATAAAGGGGGTTATAGTATGTACATGGACGTCAATAACCTGCGAAGATAAATCTTCTCCGGTTCTCTCATTTGTTTCCGTATATGTCGTGGCTAAATGAAATGTTAATTGTGTACGTAATGTTTGGAGAATAGTCATTAATTTTTCGTATAACTCGGGCATAAATTCAATGTATCGGTCGTATCTCTCGCGACTAGCATAATACAAATGGTCGTATAACCCGTTAAGCGTTTCGGATACGAAATGTATCTTGGTTATAATCGATGTATCTTCCATTTGGCGAATTTCGTCGGTTAAATAAGTATACAATATTTGTTCTAACTGGTCCATACAAAAATCGCGGTCGATTTCCCAATATAGATTATCGTTCGGCATAGACAATAAATACTGTCGTATCTTTTCGCCAAATTCGTTGAGCCTCATTTGACGATATCTATTATAATAAATCGGCGCGAGTGTATCGATTAAAAATCCTTTTTGTATTCTTGGGCGTAATTGATTGTGTATAGCCAACAATTGTATATTCTGATAAGGTTGTTTTTGTAGAAATTTGCGTATTTTAACGAACGAAAACGCGTTCGACATACTGGTTTCTAGTCCACATATAATAATTGGTATTTCAGCTGTTGTGGGACAATTTTTCATATAAAATCATAACTATATATTTGTATACGAAATAGAAAAACTCGAACCAACGAAGAGCTACGTAGCGAATTCAGATAAACAAAAACACAATTTGTATCGGATTGTCTAAATCAGGGCCGAAATTCGTACCCATATATATTTTTGGTAATCCGCAAATAAACCTACGAAACAACTGCATATATAATGTCTCGAATTGTGGGTTCACGCCAATATTTGCCGTAATGTTTTTATCCACCAAACCGAATGGTATATCTTCCGCAATGAAATCCCACTCTAATTCTCCGTGGTCCATCGGTTCTTCGTCGTGCGTAATAGTGGGCGGTACGTATATACGATTGTATTTTTGTATTTTGGACGAAACAGATATCGGCGTAAGTATATACCTAGTCAGTCCGCGAAATGCATTTATGCTGATAGATTGGGAGATAACATTGTATAATAGTATCCAGAATAAACGCGACATTTCTTTGTAGTATTTGCGTAGTAGAGAAGAATGAGCTACGTAGTAAATTATGGAGTAAGGTACGAACGCAATAATTTGGGTCTTAGGCTTATATATATAAGGAGTAGTGTTTATTCTGTTTTTTAGTATATAATGTGATGAATATAAACGACCGCGCGAGAGGATTATTCATTCGCTAATTTACTACGTAGCTCATTCTTCGCTACTACGCAAATACTACAATTTACTACGTAGCTCATTCTTCGCTACTTCGTAAATACTACAATAGCCCCATATCTCCCAAAATATAGTATCCGTGATATCCGAACGCTGCGAACCCGAGCATTAATAACAACTCGTAGGCATATCGAGGCGTATTCTCTCGATTGAACCCAATAAACAAGAGTAATGGCGCTACAACAAGTATATGTATCAAGTTCACCCACGGATTATGCTTTGCCGAGAGTTTCAGATACAACTTATAGGAATGATACCCCAAAATAATGAACCCAACACCGACAAGTACAGGGTACATTATAGCAGGTATAGTATTGCGTTTTAGTCCGACATAAAAGAAGAGGCCAGAAATAATAGTAATGTGTAAAAGATGTACAATAATAGTAGTATTCATCGTCGATTGATTGCTAAATATATATAGTATTGTATATATATTACGAAATGGTGCCCCCTATTACAAAATATAATAACGTCGAAATACAACACGCGGGTAGTAAAAAAATCGTTCGCAAAGTGCATATACGAAATAAGAATGGACATAAAACGGTTAGTATCTATCGCCGAAACAAACACGTACACACTGTGAAAAAACCATTATCGAAAGACGAAATCGCAAAAATATGTAAAAGAAAATTCGTCCCGGGATTATTCAATGATTGCGAAACGCGTAAAAATCTTCGGCGGTAATTTGTAATCGTATTTTGTCGCGTATATTGTCTTCGTTGGAAAACCATACCAGTCGGAAATCGCATTTCGTATATTCGCTATAATCCGTTATAGTAGATACTCTCGATACTATCTTCAAATCGGTTAAATAAACTGTGTACGAAAACGTCGCGTCTTCGCGAATACGTTTATCCAAGAGAATACCCGAATATACATTGTTCATTGTATTTGGGTCCCGTTCGCATAAATACAGTAATTCACAATCCGATTGAAGTTTACGAATGGATTTCATATCGACATTTAGCTGTTTTATTTGAGAGACCCATTGTTCACAAAAAGAAATCGCATCTCTCGAACTACCGCCATTCATAATCATACTATTTACAAACCGAGTTTGATTTAGTATATCTACCAATCGTCGTATAGGACTGGTTATATGAGCATATGTTATTTTCTCTAAGCCCGAGTGGTAATAATCGCTCTCTAGCATTGCGTCCTCGTATGGAATATAGGTACAACTCGTGTGTTTCCAGCTACACAAAAACCGCGTAGTGGTCTCATCCTCGAAATGGGGAACATTGTTTTTCGACGGCTCGTTTTTGGTTATTTGTTCCGCGCGAAATATCCCGCAATGGTTCTTATATAGTTCTGTTCCACATACCGTATTGGTTTGTATCATCCAAAAAGCAACGACATCGTGACTATCGCGAATGGCGGGATCAGATAGACGGCTAATACGCAATAATTCTATATAATCGGTATCTCTCAATAGTTCTGTACTCTCGTATCGGTAGTTTTTCGAGACACGTATTTGTTGGTTTCGGAAAGTAGCAGTATCGTACAATATTTTCCCAGAAGGCTCTACCTCGATATCCATAACAACCGCAAATCGTCTCTCGTTTTCCAATAGACTACATAGAGTATCGGACAATATAGGAGGCAACAATGGTACTTTACGGTCGGGTAAATAAATAGTCGATACACGATTACTAAAGGCCGTCCATAACCCCAAATAGTCTATCCATACAAACACATTGGCTATATAGACCGATACAACCGCATTTCCCGTTTCGACGGAACGCGATATACTAAACCCGTCGTCCAAGTCGGTGGATTTGTCGGGGTCAATGGTGAATATATGCGCCGACATGGATGGAGGGCGGATGCGATATTCGGCAACGGCGTGGATTTCGTCAATGATTTGCTCACTGGGTTTTTGCGAGAGTGTGTCTCGCATTATCCGTATAAAGGGGGCAATAGTGTGTCGCAATTTCCGACAATATAATTGGTATTCGATATATACGTCTTTTTTCGATACATCGCCCAGTACTTCTGTTAGTAGTCCGTGCGGGCGTTCCTGTCGCCAACTATCAAACCGTATCAATACATATTTGTTCGGTATCGATTTGGAAAATCCGAGAGTAATTTCATAAGGTACTAAAAAAGGAGGATACTCTCGATTGTTCGGAACGCATTTGTACAGTAGACGTTTTTTATTCGCCGTTCTGCCGTACGTTTTGCCGTTTTCTAAAATCAATACAGCGGGAATATAAGGTTGGGCAGATAACGCCGATACAAGTTGAACGCGTGGTTCTGAACACATTGTATCTCTCGAAGAAGGAGTTTTGTAGGATAATGATAATATAATAGCAAGTTTATATAGAACAATCGAGAGTATGGTTTATGTTTTTTGTGATAAACAATTTATCAGTGATAATAGAATACAATAGACAAATAGAAAACAATAGTCAAAAGGAATATACACACATACACCCAATACAATACATACAATCGCAATGCCTCCTAAACGGTATTATACCAAACGAACGTCGTTTACAAACGTTCAACCTAAGTCTATTTCTAAATCTATAGTCAGTTCCATAAAAAACGCTAAATGGTTGGTTATTGTCGAATCGCCATCGAAATGCAAAAAAATAGAAGAGTATCTATTATCTCTCGAACACGACCCCATTTACGGCGGAAAATATGCATGTATAGCGTCGAAAGGACATATACGTACCATTGATGGCCTAAAATCCATTAATACCAAAACCGATTTCGCGCCGACTTTTTCGATTATAGAAGGCAAAGAACGGCATTTACGAGAGATGATGGAGTGTGTCTCGAAATTCCCAAAAGAAAATGTCTTGATTGCTACAGACGACGACCGCGAAGGCGAGGCGATTGGGTGGCACATTTGTGAAACTTGCGAATTACCTATAGAAACGACAAAACGCATTTTGTTTCACGAAATCACACAACACGCGATATGTGATGCCGTAAAGAACCCTACCGTCCTAAATATGTCGCTCGTATTTGCTCAACACTCTAGACAAGTATTGGATGTGGTCGTAGGATACACTATATCACCGTTATTATGGAAACATATTTACAATGATAAGCTAAATGGATTGTCGGCTGGGAGGTGTCAAACTCCTGCACTGAGAATTATATATGATCATTCGCAAGCAATTAAACACAAAACGGAACAAATATGTGATACAAAATATACCGTATCCGGGTCGTTTTTCGAGAAGAACCTCAAGTTCGATCTCTCGCGACATTTTTCTACCGAAGCCGAATTGTTGGATTTCCTGGAAAAATCGAAAACACACGTATATGCGATGGAAATGATGCCCGCAAAAGAAAGTTGTAAATCTCCTCCTAAACCGTTTACGACGTCGCGACTATTACAATCGGCAAGTTCTGCGCTAAAATATTCTCCCAAAAAAACAATGGAATTGTGTCAGCAATTGTACCAAGCGGGACTAATCACATATATGCGAACCGATAGTTCCAAATACTCTCCCGTTTTCCTAAAGCAAGTTGATACATATATTCAAAACGAATGGGGCGACCCGCGATTGTTGGGAAATATAGACGAATTGGAAAACTGCGACGGCGCAAATCCACACGAGGCTATACGCGTAACCAATATACGCACGCAAACCATCGTAGACGACGACCGACAATTGGCGTTAATGTACAAATTCATTTGGAAAAATACCATCGAGAGTTGTATGGCGACTGCTAAATACAATTCGCGTTTAATCAAATTGACTTCACCAGATCCGAAATCGTATTATGGATATACTCTCGAAATACCCATCTTTTTAGGATGGAAAAACGTTTCCCTAAAGAACGATGCATCAGCGGATGGCGTAGATATGGCGATGTATCAAACGGGATTACAATTTTATTTGGAAGCATTGAACGATGGTCGACCGGTTATAGCAATAACATACGAAGATAAATCTTCTACGGTTATTCCTCGAACACCTGCGTTCGTACCTAACTCCGGCGTTCTCGCAAATTATATAGAGACAACCGTAGCATCGGAAAACAGAGTAAATCATTATACCGAAGCAACACTTATCCATCGATTGGAAGAATTGGGTATTGGTAGACCATCAACGTATGCTACTATAGTCGAGACAATACAAGAGCGCGGATATGTGAAAAAAACGGACATTAAAGGAACCGTCGTACAATGTCGCGAATACAAATTGCGATACACGAATATATCGGAGACGACTCTCGAAAAAGTAGAAATCGAAAAGGTATTTGGTAACGAAAAAGGAAAACTAGTAATAACGCCAACGGGTATTATTGTCGTAGAGTTTCTATTACAATATTTCGAAGGACTGTTCTCGTATGATTATACCAAAAATATGGAGAGTTCATTGGATATCATTTCGGAAAGTCCGCCGAAAACTGCGGGGGAAACGTGGAACGTTATATGTAAAGAATGCTATCAACTGATAAAACAATTACAGAAACCGTTAACGAAAATAAAACGCGAAACATATACTCTCGACAAAACCCACGAACTGGTATTTCATTCGAACGGTGCATCCATCAAACAAGTGAACGAAGACGGTACTTTCGAATATCGCACAGTGAAACAAAACATCGACATCGATTTAGGGAAATTGAAAAATGGAGAGTATACGGTTTCGGATTTGGTGGAAATACCTGAAGAACATTTGGGAACATTTTTAGGAGATAATGTGTTGTTAAAGTCGGGGAAATACGGATTATATGTAGAATGCGGGGAATTGAAAACGTCAGTGAAACCAATAGAAAAGCCCGCCCATGAAATCACATTAACAGATGTACTCCCGTTTTTAATAGAAAAACAACAAACGAAACAATCGAATATGATAAAAAATGAACTGTATTCGACCGATATACCGATTGATTTATCGACCATAGCAAATACATATCGCGATATTTATACGAAATCCGAGCCTAGCTCGACGAATATTACCCCCCCAAATATGCGAATATTAACACCAGAGATGAGCTTACGTCGCGGGAAATACGGAGAGTATATTTATTATAAAACGGATAAAATGAAGACACCATCGTTTTTAAATATCAAAAAGTACAAAGGCAATTGTTGGGAAGGAGAGACGACCGATATAGTCGACTGGGTTAAAACTACATATCGCTTGTAATTTACTACGTAGCTTAACCGTAAATAATACAAAATCGCAGATAAAAATATGGATATAATACAAATACGCCTATATAACTACACTACAAATGGCTTCATGTTTTCCATTTGTAAAGTACATTCACTTGTTATTATTATTCGCAATTTGCTTTACCTTAATGTACGACACTACATTTGAGTTCTTGGGTATTATTTGTTTTTTCATAGTAAACGTTATTTACAGTGCATCTATTGGAATTGATATAACAACCGAATTATCCAAAATATATAGCGGTGAACGTGATGGATTACGATGGATAGTAATAGTAGTGATTGTATCTCTTATTATAGCTTTGATTTTAAACTTTACTTCATCTGTATTTACCTTAATGACTCTCGGAAATTTATATTCAGAGTTTGAAGCTAAAGGATTGCCTCTAATGTTATCGCCAGAATACCGCGCCGAATTAAATAGCGTAAAAGGAATGTTCATGTTTAGTATTGTATTGATAACTATTTTAACCCTCAGGATATTTATAGCGCCAACCCAAATGGCGTATAGTGTATTTGAATGGTTAAAATATATTCCAGATGAGTACTCAAACATGGGTCATTTTATTTTATGTTTGGTAGCGTTCGGATTATTGTTTGCTATGTATCATTTAATAAATACAGGAAGATTTAATTCGATAAGCAAAGATATTCATATTGACTTTCCGTCCAGTTTCAAAACGAATTTCCATTATTTAATGTTTTTTTTGGGTCTCATTATGGCGTTGTATTTATTACAGCCGCTATTTTTACTTATATTATATCGGCGGATGGGTTCAACTAATACCATATATGAAACCGCTATGAATTTTACCAAAAACAATTCAGTATCTATATTTTCATTTTTTATTATGTTTGCATTGTTTTGGATTTTAATATTTTCGATTTTGGGGTTAACTGTAAACAAAGATACTTCTAAAGAAAATACAGTAATAAACATAGTATCATTGGTCGGTTCAATCTGTTTTATAGTAGGGTATTTATTGTTATCAGCATTTGATCTTACTAAACATACACAGTTCGCATTACCCACGTTGATATTTTTCGTATTTTATTATGCGTTTCCGCCTTTGATAATTCTAGCTACTAATAAAAAAATGAAAAATATAAATTTCATGAT
>Ga0209550_10007083_pt1 | contig 10398 bp, 10 predicted proteins | sample LauGreSuBDMM15SN_2_FD_187567 | JGI IMG/M metagenome (GOLD analysis project Ga0209550, IMG submission 187567) | Freshwater lake microbial communities from Lake Michigan, USA - Su13.BD.MM15.SN (SPAdes) (version 5) | ecosystem: Environmental > Aquatic > Freshwater > Lake | place: Lake Michigan... | reverse complement strand
GAGAAGGGCTTGGACATGTAATCGTCCGCACCCGCATCCAGCCCAGCCACCCGGTCTTCTTCATCGCCTCGCGCGGTGAGCATGATCAAAGGAATATCTTTGATACGGGGATCCGCACGCCAACGCCTGGCGAGCTGCAAGCCGCTTTCACCGGGGAGCATCCAATCGAGCAAAATCAAATCGGGTAAGGACGCTTCCAATTCGCGTTGGGCACTGACGCCGTCCATCGCCCACGTCGGTCGAAAACCGTTGTGGCGCAAATTGACAGCGATGAGTTCTGCAATCGAGGGCTCATCCTCCACCACCAAAATCGCTGGCATGGTCTTCATTTAATCACTGACTCAATATTTTCTATCGATGTGTGGCGCACATCTTCGCCTTTAACAACGTAAATAATGAACTCTGCAATATTTTTTGCGTGGTCTCCAATGCGCTCAATTGCTTTTGCCAAAAAGAGCAAATCAAGGCTTGGCGAGATCATGCGGGGGTCTTCCATCATGTAGGTCACCAAGATACGTACAAAATTATCAAACTCCTGATCAATCAAATCATCCTCTTTCAGGATGGCCAAAGCCGCATTCACATCAAGGCGAGCAAATGCATCCAAGGCCTTGTTCAATAAACCAGAAGCCAAGTTCGCTGCGTAGCGCAACTCACTCGAAGGCAAATTGCGTGGCGAACCACTTTCGATAATGGAGCGCACCATACGGGCCATTTTTTCAGCTTCATCACCCACACGTTCTAAATTCGCTGTTGTTTTAGAAATAGCCATCAACAGACGAAGGTCGCTAGCAGCTGGTTGTCTGCGGGCAATGATGGAGGAGAGATGGCGATCAATATCGAGCTCCATGGCGTTGACCTGAGACTCTGTAACCGAGACCTCATTCGCAGCGTCAAGATCGAATTGCGAAAGTGCAAAAATTGCTTTTTGAATTTGGGTTTCTACTAAGCCACCCATCTCCAAAACTTGGCTTGATATTGAAGTTAACTCAGTGTCGAACTGGGAAGATATGTGTTTATCTGGCATAGGGGATCCTTATTGGTTACAAGTTTTCAGCAATTCAAAGAATCAACCGAAGCGACCAGTGATGTAGTCTTCCGTTTCTTTGCGTTGAGGCTTGAAGAAGATTTGCTCGGTCTCACCAAACTCAATCAAGTCACCTAAATACATATACGCAGTGTAATCACTGCAACGCGCAGCTTGCTGCATGTTGTGGGTGACGATGACGACTGTGTGGTCTTTCTTCAGTTCCACAATAAGCTCTTCCACTTTGGCCGTAGAAATCGGATCCAAGGCAGAGCAAGGCTCATCGAGCAAAAGAACCTCGGGCTGAATGGCAATACCACGCGCAATACACAAGCGCTGTTGCTGACCACCAGACAAACTAGAACCACTTTGGCGAAGCTTGTCCTTCACCTCGGTCCACAGCGCCGCTTTACGCAAAGCCCATTCGACACGCTCTTCCATATCGGTAGTATTCAAGTTTTCAAACAACTTCACGCCAAAGGCGATGTTGTCAAAAATGGACATGGGAAAAGGCGTTGGCTTTTGAAACACCATACCCACCTTCGCGCGCAAGAGTGCTACATCTTCTTTGCTAGTCAAGAGATTTTCGTTATCCAAGATAACTTGGCCTTCTGCCCGTTGCTCAGGGTAGAGTTCAAACATGCGGTTAAAAACGCGCAGGAGAGTGGACTTGCCACAACCGGAGGGGCCAATGAACGCAGTGACCTTGCGCTCTGGAATTTCCAAATTAATGTTCTTTAGCGCGTGGAATTTACCGTAGTAAAAGTCAAGATTTTTAACCGCAATCTTGGTGGCTGCTGGAGCGGCATGGGAAGCTGGAGTAACTTCAGGGGTGATCATAGTGTTCATACAGTCATTCAAATTAAGATTTATGGCGGGTCAAAATACGCGCCAAAATATTCAGGGCCAACACAGCAGCGGTGATCAAAAAGACCCCCGCCCAAGCTAATTTCTGCCAGTTTTCATACGGGCTCATGGCGAATTTAAAAATGGTCACTGGCAGGCTGGCCATAGGCTCGCCCAAGCTGGAGGTCCAGAACTGATTGCTCAGCGCGGTAAACAACAATGGGGCTGTCTCACCAGCAATACGGGCCACCGCTAACAATACGCCCGTAATCACCCCCGCGCGAGCGGCTGTGAGCGTGATACTTAAAACCACTTTCCACTTCGGCGCACCTAAGGCGTAGGCTGCTTCGCGCAAACCGGCAGGCACGAGCTGAAGCATGTTTTCTGTGGTTCGAATCACCACAGGAATCACAATCAGCGAAAGCGCCATGATTCCAGCGTAGCCAGAGAAAGATTTAAAGCGTGAAACGACCACCGCGTAAACAAACAGGCCAATCACAATAGAGGGCGCAGACAGCAAAATGTCATTGACAAAGCGGGTGGTAGATGCAAACCAGCTTTTGGTATCAAACTCTGCCAAGTAAATTCCCGCCATGATGCCAATCGGGGTCCCCACACAGGTCGCCAAGACCACCATCAAGAAGGAGCCATAAATCGCATTAGCCAATCCACCCTCTTCGTTGGGGGGCGGCGTCATTTGGGTCAGCGTTGCAATAGTCAAACCGTCAATGCCTAAGCGCACGGTTTCAATCAAAATCCAGAATAACCAAAAAAGCCCAAACAACATAGCCATCAAGGCAAGGGTTGTCGCGATGATGTTGACGCGTTTACGGGTGGCGAACTTTTGAACGCGCACCAATCGTTGTTGTTCTGTGATCATGTCTTGGCTCCTTCGCCTTTGCGCAGCTGCGAAAGCAAGAGCTTAGAGAGCGACAAAATAACAAACGTAATAAAGAACAGTACCAAGCCCAAGTACATCAAGGCGGCCTGGTGTAACCCTTCGCCAGCTTCGGCAAACTCGTTTGCCAGCGCAGAGGTAATACTGTTAGCTGCTTGAAAGAGGCTTAAAGAATCAAGTTGGTTAAAGTTTCCGATCACGAAGGTAACGGCCATGGTCTCGCCAATAGCCCGACCTAAGCCCAACATGATTCCGCCAATCACACCCGCCTTGGTGTACGGCAAAACGACCGTAGACACGACTTCCCACGTTGTCGCACCCAAACCATAGGCGGACTCTTTAAGCAAAGGGGGTGTCACTTCAAAAACATCGCGCATGACCGCCGAGATAAACGGAATAATCATGATCGCCAAAATAATCCCGGCCGACAAAATTCCAATGCCCACCGGTGGGCCAGAGACAAACGCGCCGAGAAACGGAACGCCTGCAAAGGCAGCCTGTAAAGGCATCTGCACATACTCCGCAAGCACAGGGCCAAACACCAACAAGCCCCACATACCGTAAACAATCGAAGGCACTGCTGCTAACAACTCAATCGCAGTACCCAAAGGCCGCTTCAGCCAGCTTGGAGAGAGCTCTGTCAAAAACAGAGCAATCCCAAAACTGACTGGCACAGCGATGATCAGAGCGATCAGCGAAGTCGCGATCGTTCCATAAATCATGACCAGTCCGCCAAAATCTTCTTGGACTGGATCCCAAACCGTACTCGTTAGAAACGAAAACCCATACTTGGATATCGCGGGCCAGGCGCTAATCACCAATGATGTGAGGATGGCAGCTAACAAGCTCAGGGTTATCACAGCCGACAGTTTGGCAAAAAAACCAAATACTTTGTCAGCCATCGGCCCTGATCGGGCCTGTTTTTTTAGAGACGTTTGGGTCATGGTCGTCAATTATTTATAAGAAATCGCTTTGCCAGCGTTGTCAGTCATGGTGCCCCAAGCTTTTTGAACTGCAGCTACAACCGCTGGAGGCATTGGCACGTAATCCAAGTCAGACGCTGCTTTTCCACCGTTGGCATACGCCCAGTTGAAAAACTTCAACGCTTCAGTCGCATTGGCTGGCTTGTCTTGCTTGTTGTACATCAAGATGTAAGTCGCGGTAGAGATAGGCCAAGTGTTTTTGCCAGGCTGATCCGTGATCAGTTGGTAAAAGGTTTTGTTCCAATCTGCACCAGCAGCAGCCGCTTTGAAAGCGTCATCATCAGGCGCTACAAAATTGCCATCTCTGTTTTTCAACAAAGCGTAAGTCAATTTGTTTTGCTTTACGTAAGAGTACTCAACGTAACCAATCGAGTTAGGAAGGCGTGCGACGAATGCAGCAACGCCTTCATTGCCCTTGCCGCCGGCGCCCACAGGCCAGTTCACAGCAGCGCCCTCACCCACTTTGGCTTTCCACTCGGGGTGGACGCGGCTTAAGTAGTTGGTGAAGTTAAAGGTGGTACCAGAACCATCCGCGCGGCGCACTGGAGCAATCGCTGCATCAGGCAAAGGCAAGGTAGGGTTCAAGGCTTTGAGCGCTGGGTCATTCCATTTTGTGATTTTTCCAAGGTAAATATCACCTAAAACTTGGCTATCAAGTTTGAGTTGTCCAGGCAAAATGCCTTTGACATTAAGCACAGGAACGGTTCCACCGATCACCATGGGGAACTGCATTTGACCTTTGGTTTTCAAAACGTCATCGGTCAAAGGCATGTCGGTCGCACCAAAATCAACCGTTTTGGAGTCAATTTGTTTGATGCCGCCGCCAGAGCCGATGGACTGGTAGTTCACCTTGACGCCAGTGGCTTTGTTGTAGTCAGACGCCCACTTTGAGTAGATAGGCGCTGGGAAGCTAGCACCCGCACCGGTAATTTCTTGAGCCTGAACAGCGCCCAGACCCATTGCAGACGTAACTGCGATTGCCAATGCTGGCAGTTGAAACGAGATTTTCATAGAGAAGCCTCAGAGGTTGGTTAAAGAACCCATGCACTTTAAGAATCTTATGTGACATTCATGTGACAAACTCGGTCGCGAAGCAGGAAATCTGAAATTTGGCAGAATTTTTAGAAATTAGCGTTTTTGTCACATCTTTGTCATCAAACGTTTTTACGCTCGACACTTTTCAACCTGGAGACTTTACGATGACCTCTGCCCAACTGATGCATTTCTCTCGCCGTGCGGCACTCGCGACCGCTGTTTTAGTCGCTTTGTCTGGCTGCGCTACCGTGTCCGCCCCCGTCACTGTCGCCGACACCGTTGCAAAAACACCTTCACTGTCCACATTGAACGGCTTAATTGCCAGCGCTGGCTTGACTGCCACCCTTCAATCTGCAGGCCCTTTCACATTGTTTGCACCCACGAACGACGCTTTCAAAGCCGTTCCAGCAAAAACCATGGAAGCTTTGGCAAAAAACCCAGCGATGCTGAAAGATGTTTTGACCTACCACGTGATCGCCGCCAAGGTGATGGCTAAGGATGTCAAGAATAGCAATGTGAAAACAGTCAACGGAGCGAATGTGGCTGTTTCCAAAGCCGGTGAATTTGTCACGATTGAAAATGCCATGACTACAACTGCTGACATCGCTGCAACCAACGGCGTGGTCCACATCATTGATAACGTGTTGATCCCACCCGCAAAAAAATAAGTCTCTAGACTCTTTTTAGCCAACGCCGCCCGATGGGTAGCACTGCGGTGCTATGCTCGGCGGCGTTTTTCTATATAAATCATTTCAAAACATGCAAACCGGTAATCGCCTCGCCGCTGTGGACCTAGGCTCCAACAGCTTTCGACTTGAAATAGGCAATGTAGACCATGGCGAATTCCGCCGAACCGAATACCTCAAAGAAACGGTACGCCAAGGGGCCGGGCTTGACGAAGACCGCAATCTCACTGCCGATGCCATGCAAAGCGGATGGGACTGCTTAGCGCGATTTGCAGAACGTTTAGCGGGCTTTAACCCCAAGGAAGTTCGTGCGGTTGCGACCCAGACCTTGCGCGAGGCGCGTAATCGGGATGTATTTTTATCGCAAGCCAGTTCGATATTGGGTTTTCCGATCGACGTTATCTCAGGCCGCGAAGAAGCGCGGTTGATTTACCAAGGCGTCGCCCACCAACTACCGCCGAGTGAAGAGCGGAGGTTAGTTATTGACATTGGCGGGCGCTCCACAGAATTGATTCTTGGTCAGAACCTCAAGCCCAGCGTCATGGAGTCCTTTCGCGTTGGCAGTATTGCGTGGTCCACACGGTACTTTCAAAGCGGCAATTTCAGCCGAAAATCATTTGAAATTGCGGAAATTGCAGCCAAAGCTGTTCTAGACGAAGCCCTGGATGCCTACGCCGCAGACCAGTGGGACATCGCCTACGGGTCGGCCGGAACCATAGGCGCTATTGGAGATGTGTTGCAAGCTGAGGGGTGGCCCGAAGGAACGATTACCCAAGAAGGATTGGATTGGTTGCTGGAAAAACTCATCACTGCCCAGACGGTAGATCGCCTCAAAATAGCCGGGCTGCGCGACGATCGCAAACCCTTGATCGGCGGCGGACTCAGCGTGGTTCGCGCCCTTTTTAGCCTGCTCAATATCCAAGAATTAAAACAATCCAACGGTGGGCTGCGCCACGGAATGTTGTTTGACATGTTGGGCACCTCCAACGAAGCCAGTGATTTACGCGAAAAAAGTGTGCTTCGCTTGGCTAGGAAGTTTGGGATTGACACCAACCAAGGAGAACGTGTCAGCCAAGTGGCGCAAGCCCTGTTAACGCAAATAAATAGCTTCTCATCCTCCGATGAGGAGCTGAGCCAAAGACATCTTCGAAAACTCCATTGGGCCTCGCAACTCCACGAAATTGGAAGCCATATTTCGCACAGTGATTACCACAAGCACGGGGCCTACATTTTAGAAAACGCCGACGCGATGGGATTTTCACTGGCTGAAATGCACCGCCTCAGTTTGCTGGTGCTCGGTCACCGCGGCAAACTTCGAAAACTCGAGGCGGACCTTCAAGACGAGGCTCTTCGCTCCCAATTGGTAGCCTTGCGAATCGCGGTTATTTTGTGCCACGCAAGGCGGGACCCTTCGTATTCCGGATTGGTCTTAACGCGTACCAAAAAAACCAGCAGCAGCCCCGAAAGACTGCAACTCCATGCCCCCGCGCAGTGGAGCCAAGAGTACCCACAATCGGCCTACCGCCTTCGCGAAGAAGCCAGTGCTTGGCAAAAAACCCTTTGGCCATTAGACTTTATAGAAGATTGAGTCAAAAAAATAATTTACTCAATAATAGAAAAACGGTATAAACTATATATACCATTCACTTTTCAACTCTTGCAAAGGAAATTTATTTATGACGACTTCAACTGTAGCTAAAAAAGTAACCCCCGTCGCTGCCAAACGGGCTCCGGTCAAACGTGCTGCCGCCTCGGCAACCCAGGTAGCTGCAAAAACAGCCACAACGAAAAGCACGGCCGCAAAACCTGCTGCAAAAAAATCCCCGGTAGCGAAGTCGCCTGTCGCCCGCAAGTCTCCTGCCGTCAAAACTGCAGCAGTCAAACCTGCGAAAGATAAAAAACCAAAATTGGTCCGCGACAGTTTCACTTTCCCCAAGGCGGAATACGAAGTGTTAGAAGCCATGAAGCAACGCGCAACTAAGCTTAAAGTCACTGTGAAGAAAACAGAGTTGCTCCGTGCTGGGATCAAATCGCTCGCCGCTTTGGGTGATGCGGCTTTCTTAAGCGCCATTGCGGCTGTTCCCAGCCTAAAAACCGGTCGCCCTGCAAAAGCGTAAGACTGAAAAGGTTGACGCCTTCGGGCTTAAAGCATATCGGGAGACTGGACCGTAACGACCAAAGTTTGGGTCATCCGCTCCCGGTAACGCAACCACCAGACCGCCCCTTTTCTCATAGCGCACTCCTGCTCGCTTAAACCGAGCAGCCGTGCGATGGTTTTTCCGAGCGTGGGTTGGTGGCCGACCACCAAGGCGCAACCCGTCGCATTGGGCCAATGCACTAACTCCAACAAATCCTCCACACTCGCCAAGGGCGCCAAAGCGGGGCTGGTTTTGTATTTGCGGTCAAGGGCTTTGGCAGTTTGGTCGGCACGCAGCGCGGGACTGCTGAATACTTTGGTCCCTGCGGGTAATTGGCGATCTAACCAAGCGCCCATCTTGGTCGCTTGCTTATCGCCCTTAGGCGTGAGAGTACGAAGCATGTCGTCCCCTACCAGCTCCAAATCGATTGCCTCTGCGTGTCGCCACAAAACCAAGTCCATAAACTACCCCTTGTTCTTTTGAAACATTTCTTGACCATACCGGCCCATCAGTGCGTTTTGCGCACCGTGACCAGGCTTTAAGCCGGTTGGCTTTACAAGTGAATAGGAGCCATCGGGCCCCATCTCCCAAGCATCCACACTGTCGTGCAAATAGGCCACCAAGCACTCATCGACGATGCGCTGGCGCTGCTTTGGGTCGGTGACAGGCCAAGCAAACTCTACACGGCGCACCATGTTGCGGGTCATCCAATCGGCACTCGACAAATAAAGATCTTCAACGTTGCCATGGCGAAAATAGAAGACACGCGAGTGCTCTAAAAAACGACCTATCACGGATCGAACGCGAATGTTGTCGGTGAGCCCCGGCACTTGCGCCGGCAGCATACAAGCGCCGCGCACAATGAGATCAATCACGACGCCATTTTGTCCGGCACGAATCAAACTCTGGATCAAGACTTCGTCGGTCAACGAATTCATTTTGGCAACGATACGTGCGGATTGCCCTTTGGAAGCCGCAAGTCCTAAGCTGTTAATTTTCTTGACTAAATTAGAGTGGAGATAAAACGGCGCCATCCACACTTTTTGAAGGCGCGGCAACTTGCTCTGACTGGCCAAGTGGACAAAAACATTGTCCATGTCTGTTGTCAAAGCCGCGTCGGCGGTGAGGTGGCTGATATCGGTATACAAACGCGCGGTGCGCGGGTTGTAGTTACCGGTTGACAGGTGCCCGTAGCGCTTGAGCAATCGGCCTTCGCGACGGGTAATTAGCAGCATCTTGGCGTGGGTCTTCAATCCGACGACGCCATAGACCACCTGGGCACCAATCGATTCCAACATTTCAGCCACATTGATATTGGCTTCCTCATCAAAGCGGGCCTTGAGCTCTACCACCACGGTCACCTCTTTGCCCCGGCGCACCGCTTCGCGCAACAAGTCCATCATGGCGGGGTCTGAACCCATGCGGTAAATCGTTTGCTTGATAGCCAAAACATCAGGGTCATTAACCGCGGCACGCAAAAAAGCCAATACGCCGTCAAAACTCTCAAAGGGCTGGTGAAAAATAATATCGCCGTGTTTGAGTTGCTCAAATACATCGCGGTTTGGATCCATCTGTACCGGAAAGCGGGCTTTATAAGAGGGAAAACACAAATCAGGACGGTCTAGCATGTCGAGCATTTGCGTGAGCCGCACCAAATTCACGGGCCCATGAACGCGGTACAAAGCCTGCGAAGGGAGGTCAAACTGCTGCAGTAAAAAATCGGATAAATATTCGGAGCATCCCGCTGAAACCTCAAGACGAACCGCTTGGCCGAAATGCCGATGGACCAAGCCTTGGCGCAGGGCTGTTCTTAAGTTGCGAACATCGTCTTCGTCCACAGCCAAATCGGAATGGCGCGTGACCCGAAATTGTGAGAATTGCTCCACGGTTCGACCAGGAAATAACTCGGCTAAATGCGAGCGGATCACGCTGGTAAGAGCCACAAACACCGCTTTGCTTCCCGCGACTTTGTCAGGCAGCCGGATCACCCGTGGGACGACCCGGGGGACCTTCACGATCGCGATTTCATTGGCACGCCCAAAGGCATCGTTTCCGCTGAGCCGAACAATAAAATTCAAAGACTTGTTGGCGACCAGCGGAAAGGGATGCGAGGGATCGAGACCGACAGGAACGAGGAGGGGGCGAACTTCACGTTGGAAATATTGCTTGACCCATTGGCGTTGCGCTGCCGTCCGGTCTCCATGAGAAACAATTTGGATACCGCATTCGTCTAATGCGGGGATCAAGGCCTCGTTGTACAAAGCGTACTGGCGATCCACCAAACTGTGAAGTGACTCAGAGAGTCGCTCAAAAGAACTAACGGTATACGCCCCGTTGCGAACATTGCCCTTTGACGCGGTGATGTGAGGGTCTGCCCGAACTTCAAAAAACTCGTCTAAGTTGGAAGAAACAATGCACAAATAGCGAAGGCGCTCTAACACGGGGACGTCTTGACGCTCCGCCCAACTAAAAACCCGTTCATTGAATGCGACCAAACTGTGGTCGCGGTCTAGCAATACCGGATTTCCCGAGTGATCAACCGGATGCGTTAAAGCGGTTTTTTTTTGGGTAGGCGATAAGGAAGCGGAATTCATGGGAAGTAATCAAATCGCCTATGGTATCAAGTCACCAATTTGCGGTTGACTAAATGACCTGCAAACAACAATGCGGAGTAAGCCCAGCTAAAAGTTAAAGCCCGATCACGCGCTTCATGGCGAGAAATAGAACGCGCATTGCGCCACGCCAAACCCAAATCGTCATCCAAAACACCGCCCAGCGCCGGAGT
>Ga0209550_10007080_pt1 | contig 10401 bp, 9 predicted proteins | sample LauGreSuBDMM15SN_2_FD_187567 | JGI IMG/M metagenome (GOLD analysis project Ga0209550, IMG submission 187567) | Freshwater lake microbial communities from Lake Michigan, USA - Su13.BD.MM15.SN (SPAdes) (version 5) | ecosystem: Environmental > Aquatic > Freshwater > Lake | place: Lake Michigan, USA... | reverse complement strand
ATTAAAAAAAAAATAAAAGAATGAAGAAAAAATATATAAATAAAGAAATGAATAAAGAAGAAATGAAGAACAAATATATAAATAAAGAAATGAATAAAGAAGAAATGAAGAACAAATATATAAATAAAGAAATGAATAAAGAAGAAATGAAGAAAAAAATGAATAAAAAAATGAATAAAAAAATGAATAAAAAAATGAATAAAAAAATGAATAATGAAAAAATGAATAATGAAAAAATTTTTAAAGAATTAAATGAAAAAATTATAAGTCAACAATTACAAAATCAAAGACTAATGATAAATCATCTTGATCAATTAAATAAAATTAATAATTTAAATCAAGTTAATAATTTAATTAAAGAACCTAAATTAGAAAATAAAAGAATAGATGATAATTACTTGCAAAATACAAAATTACATTTAATAAGTGCATATTCAACAAATATAAATAATAATAATTATAATGATCAGTTTGATACAGTTTCAAAAAAATTATATTCAATTGATAATACAAATAATAATCATGCAAATGCACATAATAATGCAAATGCACATAATAATGCAAATGCACATAATAATGCAAATGCACATAATAATGCAAATGCAAATGCAAATGCACCTGCACCTGCTCCATCACCTTTACAATTTACACAAAATGAAATTTTTGGAATAACAAATGCACCAATGTATGCTCCAATTGAAAGTATTGATAATCCAGCAGTTGATATTTTTTTAATAAATCAAATAAATAATAATACACATAATTTATTATCATATTTAGAAAATCCATTAATTCCAATAAATAAAATTAATTATAATAAATCTATAAATTCAAGTCAAAATCCACAAAGTATTGAATATGTTATTGGTAATGAACAAAAAGAATATTCTTTAATTTAATTTTTTTTTAATTTATTTATATTTATTACTATCTTTATATAATCATCTATATTGTTTGATTTAAATTCATCAGAATTTAAATAAAATATAATGATTTGTGATGAAAGAATTGGTGTTAAATTTTTAAATTTATTATTAATAAAAAGTATGTGTGTATATTGATTAGATAATTTATTAATTTTTGAATTTAAAAATTTTTCTAAACCAGTTTTTCTTTTTATTTTTGAATTACCTTTACATTTTTTTGATACATTTTTTAAATGCCACTCGTATGATAAAGCTGTATTTTTTGTATGTTCTAAATCTGCAAGAACCATATATGGTATCCATTTGCCACCTTTAGTGTATTTTGCACCACCTTTAATTTCACCATTATGTTGTCTAAATCTTCTTGTAATATTTACAGTAGAACCAATATATGTTTTAGGAGATAAGATATTAAAAATAATATAATTATACCAAAAGCTCATATAATTTATTATATAATTATATATTATAATGTTAAGTATATCATTAACAGAATGTATTATAATTGGTGTAATTACTATTATTTGTGGAATTATTATTCATCATTTTATATATAGATATGGTGTAGATGAAATTAGAAAAACAAATATTTTTTATAAAAACAGAAAAAATATATTATTCTTTATTTTATTATTTATTATTGGTATAATTATTCATATATTTGTTAAATACGCAGAATTTAATGAATGGTATTGTGAAAAAAAATGTGTTAATAATGTATGTGAAGTTTTATGTCATTTACCAATTAATGGTTTTACTAAACTAATGATTACAAAATAATTTTTATTTAAAATAAATCTTAATTTTATATATTTTTTTCAACCAGTTAATTTAAATATATAATACTAATATTAACAAATGTCAAAAACCGGTAAAAAAAGAACAAATTCAATAACTTCTGAAGATGATCCTTTAAATAATAAAAAACTAAAAAATAATATGTCTGATCAAGTTATTATAATTAATAAAAATATTAAGTCTTTAGATGATTTAATAGAAATTGGATCAAATTATCAAGCAAATAAAAAGTATAATATAAATGTTGAGAAATTATCTAAAATTACACCACTTCTTATTAAACTTAAAAACATAATTGGTATGGAAACTGTGAAAACTTCAATTATTGGTCAAATTATTTATTTTTTGCAAGACTTCCAAAATAAAAATGAAGATATGTTACATACAGTTATTCAAGGACCTCCTGGTGTTGGAAAAACAATGTTAGGTCATATTATTGGAGAAATTTATTGGGAATTAGATATTATTCAATCTCCAAATATAATAAATGATTATTTTGATGATTATTATGATGATGATTGTGATGATTGTAATAATGATGATGATAATGATGATGATTTTAATCCAAAAAATATAAGTAAAAACTTTAAAAATATTATTAAAACAATTAAAAAATCAAGTAGAAATACAAGATCTTCTAAAAAAAAAAAAGAATTTAAATTTAAAATAGCAAAACGTTCTGATTTAATTGGTAAATATTTAGGTCATACTGCAGCAAAAACTCAAGAAGTTATAAATGATGCATTAGGTGGAGTTCTATTTATAGATGAAGCATATTCACTAGGAAATCCAGAAGGTAGAGATTCATTTGCAAAAGAATGTATTGATACAATTAATCAAAACTTGACAGAAAAAAAAAATGAGCTATTAGTAATTATAGCTGGTTATGAAGATGCATTAGAAACATGTTTTTTTTCATACAATGAAGGTCTAAATAGAAGATTTCCATTTAGATACACAATCGATTCTTATACACCAAGTGAACTTTCTAAAATATTTTGTAAAATGGTTGGTGAAATTAATAAAGAACCTAAATTAGAATGGAGTATTGATATTAGTAATGAAAAATTAGATTCTTTTTTTAAAGAAAATTATAAATTATTTCCTAACTTTGGTGGTGATATTGAAACATTTTTATTAACTGTAAAAATACAACATGGTATTAGAGTTTTTTGTTTATCAACTGAAAATAAAAGAAAAATTAATAACGATGATCTTATTAATGCTGTTAAAATATATAGAGTAAATAAAGAGTTGAAAGATAAAAATTATCAAATGACAAAATATTTACAAGATACTATGTACATTTAGCTAAATTAATATTATTTTTTATTAAAAATAATATTAATAAATTTAAAAATTATTAATATTATTCTAAACTTCATTTACAATCTTAGTTGTTTTTTTAGTTTTCTTTGGTGCTGTTTCTTTTATTTTTTTTTGTAATTGTTTTTCTCTTTTAAGTTTAGCTTTTTTAAATAGTTCTTCTTCATCTGAATCCCAAAATTCACCAACTTCTGTAATAGAATTAACTTTATTTTCATAAGTATTCCCAGAAATAAAATTTAATAATTTTGTGTCATTTGGATCATGTATTGATATATCTAAAGATGGATTTGTTACATTGTGTTTTTCATTATCATTTAATAAATAATACACATTTAATGGTTCGGAACGCCCAATTCTTTGTGCACGACCAATAATTTGAGTTTCTAATTCAATATTCATTTCATGATAAATAATAATATCAGAAGCCATTTGTAAATTTAATCCAGAACCATAAAATTGAGCATTTAGAAGAAGAACATTAATTTCTCCATTATTAAATTTATTAATAATATTTGATATTACACCACAAGATCCAGCTAACTTTGAAAATGTTATATTTTTTTCTTTTAATATTTTTGCAATTGAATCATTTGTATTTTCATAACATGAAAAAACTAAAAATTTACCTTTTTTTTTCTTTTCAATAATGTTTAATAAATTTTCTTGTTTTGTTAATAATTCTTTATTTTGTTTATTTTCTTTTGTAATATTTTTTTCTTCTTTTTTTATAATTACATGTAAATCTTTTAATATAAACGGTGCTCTACACATAGGACATGAATTATTAATTAATGTTAAACATGGAATACAAAATAGATTATTACAACAATTCATTACTGCTGGATTTGTAAAATCCATTAAACATATAGGACAACTTTCACTTGCATATGATTTAATTTTTTCTTCTATAGATTTTAACTTGTCTTCTAATGATTTAATTTTATCTTTTAATTTATTTATTAATTCTTGATGTCCTCTTGTATCATCGATTATTCTATCACTCTGATATTTAAATTCTGCTTTTTTATTATGAATTTCTTTTTCCAATTTGGATGTAATCGCTTTAAAAATATTATCATCTGTGTCTGCATTACAATTAATCTTATTTATCGCTTCTATTATATTACCAGCATTTAACATATTCATAACCTCTTCATTCACAAAATCTTTAATCATTCCAATTACTTTGGGTGTTAAACAATGAATTAAAATTTGATTTAAACTTGGCAAATTCATTGATTGTGTCACATACTCATCATTATTTTTAATAACTAAAAAATTAAATACTATTTTTTGAAGATTAGAAAATAAATCACGAATATATAATTTTTTTATATACGCTAGTCCAGATGGCGTTGCTGTAATAAACCATATAAAATTTGAATGCCAAGAAATATCTGGTGGTAATTTAATTGACAGTACTTCATCTATAATAATTCTTGACCATTTTACATTTTTATATTTTGAAAAAAAATCTGATGCCATAGATGAAGTAACAATTATAACATCATAAAACTCCAAACATTGATCTGGTAAAATATCTAATTCTTTTTGCATTTCAGAATTATTATTTGTAATATCATACACACTTTTAATACTATCTAATACAGAATGTCGATGAATTAGTTTAACTTTTAATAAAGTATTATCAACAAAAGATTTATACCATTGTGATGAAAGATTATGTGGAATTAAAATTAAATTTGTTTTAATTGGTTCTATTGTATCTAAATATTTAATAGATGTAAATTGACTTGAATTTATTATTTTTGGGATATTTGGCGGTATTAAAGAACTAATAATTAATCCAATAATCATTAAAGTTTTCCCTGAACCAACTTTATCAGATAAAATACCAAAGTTTGTATTAATTGAATATTCAATATCTTTAAATTCACCAGGTATATTTCTATAATACCATGTATGAAACCAATATTTATTTCCAAAAATATTTGATTCATCATCTAAAGAATTATCATTAATTTGAATAGTTCCTTTTGAAGAAATTATTGAATTAATTTTAATATTTATCTCTCCCTTTTCTTCTAAATTTTTCATTGCCCATATTGTAGTCTTTTGATGTTCCTTTAATTTTATTTTTAAATTTTTTGGTTGTTCTATTTTAGGTGCATCTGCTTTAATATTATTCATTTTAAATTTTATAATGTTTAATTTTTAAATCATAAAATATCAATTTTTTTTATAAAAAATAATTATGTATAATTTTTTTTTGTATAAAATAAATTTATTAATTTCAATTATTACTTGAAATCTTACTTTTATATTTTTTATAATAACTGTTAGATCTTGGAGATTTTGAAGGGCTTGATGAGTTTGAAGGGCTTGATGAGTTTGAAAGGCTTGACGAGTTTGAAGGGCTTGATGAGTTTGAAGAGTTTGGAAGCTTTCTATTAATTTCTAGATTACTAGTTTGTTTGAAACAACTATTATTTTTTTCAAATACTATAATATTCAGAAGATTTTTATCTTGGATCTGTTTATTAGATATTATATATTTGTATCCATGAATATTTTTGTTATCTTTATCAAGATATTTTTTATCTATCCATAGACTAGTAGATCTAGATTTTCCATTCTGGGGATTTGACTTTTCAAACATTTTTTCTAAACTATTTTTTGTTGGTAATGTAGTTTCAATCTCTTCACTGGCACTAGTAGGATAAGAAATATTTATTGATGTTAGATTTCCATTTTTTTTTATATATTCACATTTAAATCCATATGTTTCACAATCAGTACTCCATTCTTTTATAATTTCTTCTGATATTGCACTAATAAAACTATATTTAGTATGTTCTTTAATTAAATCATAAACTTTTTTTATATTAGGTAAATTATAAGGTATAATCGTAACTATTTCTAATTTTTGATCATTATCATTTGGTTTACTAGTTATAAAATAGTATTTTAATTTGTCACTTAAATATTGTAGATAACTACCATTTTGTCTAGTCATGGTGAAATGAATTTTTTTGTGTTTTTTTAAAGATTCTATAAGTATATCAATAAAAGGTGGTTTATAAAATCCTTTACTTATTCTACCATCTCCAAGTAATGGTGACTCTACTGAATCCCCACTTTGTATATATTCTTTTAAATTTTGCTGATTATATTCTAAATAATTTGTATTATTAAAATTATCATTACGTATATCTTGACTTGAAAGATAATTATTACGCTCAATAGATAAATCTATCTCATGTTTATCTAATTTAATTAATTCTGGAATATTTTCAAAAAAAGAATCTTCAAAATGTACTTTTTTAATAGCTTTATAATTTGATTTTTTCTGATTATATTCTAAATTTTTTGTATCATTAAAATTATCATGTCTTGTAAGATAATCATTACGTCCATATTCATTTAATTTAGTTAATTGTAAAATATCTTCAAATTGTTGAAAATATTCTTGTAAAAAGTAATTCGTTTGCTGAGCTATTGCTAGTTTAAATAAATTGTACTTGTATTTTATAAGAGCAGTGGAAAAGTACGACCACACTGCTCAAATATATCAATTAAAAGGTTTTATATAATTTTTATTTTTCAATTTTTTATAAAAGAAATAGGTGTATATATAAATATATTGATGATTTAAGACACAATAGTTTTACCTCCTACAACAAAAAATTTATTTATTATATTTTCATTGCAATATTTTAATATATCTCTATTAATAGATTCTGCTCGTTTTAAAAAATCTATATTACATAAAAGTCTTTCGGATCTATACTTAAATATTTCTGGTCTTTTACTAATTACATTTAATATTACTTCTTCATCATCCTTTATTGTATTTGGAATATAATGCATATCTAAACCTTCATTTATTACAAAAATTAATAATATTTTATTATTTTTTAATTTTTCTGAGACAAATCTATATGCATTTACGTCATTTAATATTGCAATTTGTACAATATCTATATCTATATCACTTTGTTGATCTTCGTATAAATATTCTAATATACATCCATTAATAGATGCTGCTTTTTTTAAAAAAGTTTTATTGTTTAAAAGTATTTTGGATATGTATCTGAATACTGTTGGTTTTTTATTAGGCATTGATATTAAATTCAATATCATTTCTTCATCATTTGCATAGTCCTTGTATTTACTAATACGACCTGGAACTTCATTTAAGAAATAAAAATCTAATTCATAAATAATATCACGATCTGAAAGATATTGTTTAGGGATATACTCTTTTTGTAAACCTTCTTTTATTACTGCAAGTAATAGTGATTTATCAGTTTTTAATTCATCACTAATATATCTATATGCATTTGTTTTATTATTTATTGCTATATCTACTAATGTCCGATTATTTTTTTGATTTTCAGTTAGATATTGCAATAATTCTCCATTTTGTTCTAAAATATTAATAAAAAATTCATTATCATTATTTTGATTAAAAAGATTTATGATGGCTTTTAATTGATCTTCTGTTACAGAGATATTTTTAAAATCCGGTAAAAAGTAATTTGTTTGCTGAGCTATTGCTAGTTTGAATATATTGTACTTGTATTTTATAAGAGCAGTGGGAAAGTACGACCATACTGCTCAAAGTAAACAATAACAGATTTTATATAATTTTTATTTTTCAATTTTTTATAAAAGAAATAGATGTATATATAAATGTATATTAATGATTCAAGACATAATAGTTTAACTAAATATACCTTCAATATATAAACGCCATCAAGAAGTTTTTAGTTTATTAAATTCACTTTTCATCTGGAGTTCGTTTAATTTAGATAAATGTTCAATTCCAGCATAGGTTATTTTATAACAATATCTTAAATCGAGTCTTTTCAAGTTTATCAAATTAGATAAATGATCAATTCCAACATCTGTTATTTTTTTATAGTATTGTAAATTAAGATCTTCTAACTTGATCAATTTAGATAAGTATACAAGTCCATTATCTGTTATTTTTTGACAATGCTCTAAATCAAGTGTTTTTAAGTTTGTCAAGTTAGATAAATATGAAAGTCCATAATTTGTTATTTTTTTACAGTATGCTAAATTAAGTTTTTCTAAGTTTTCCAAGATAGATAAATGTAAAAGTCCAGAATCTGTTATTTTATCACAACTTCTTAAATTAAGTATTTCTAAGTTTGTCAAGTTAGCTAGATATACAAGTCCATTATCGGTTATTTCACAATATCTTAAATTAAGATCTTTCAAGTCTGTTAAGTTAGATAAAAATATAAGTCCAGCATCTGTTATATTTTTATTACCACTTATATTAAGTATTTTTAATTTTGTCAAATTAGCTAGATATTCAAGTCCATTATCGGTTAGCAATGTACAGAAACATAAATTTAAATTTTTTAAGTTTGTTAAATTAGATAAATGCACAAGTCCATTATCTGTTATTTCTATACATTGCTCTAAATTAAGCGTTTCTAATCTTGTTAAATTAGTTAGATATGAAAGTCCAATATTGGTTATTTTTATATAGTTCTGTAAATTAAGATCTTCTAACTTGATCAAGTTAGATAAATATGCAATTCCATTATCTGTTATTTTTTGACAGTACTCTAAATCAAGTATTTTCAAGTTTGTTAATTTGGATAAATATGAAAATCCAACATCTGTTATTTGAAAACACTTGTGTAAATTAAGTGTTTTTAATTTTGTCAACTTGGATAAATATGAAAGTCCAATATCTGTTATTACTCGATAACAATTTAATTGCTTTAATTGAAGTGATTCCAAGTTTATCAAGTTAGATAAATATATAACTCCAGAATCTGTTATATATTTACATTTTAAATTAAGTGTTTTTAATTTTGTTAAATTATCTATATATTTAAATCCATTATCTGTTATTTCTATACAGTTATATAAACTCAGTGTTTCTAAATTTATTAACTTGGATAAATGTTGAAGTCCATCATTAGTTATTCTATAACACTTTACTAAATCAAGTGTTTTCAAATTTGTTACTTTTGATAAATCTGCAAGTCCATCATCTGTTATATTATAACATCTATTTAAATTAAGTGTTCTTAACTTTATTAAATTACATCTTGATAATATTTTAGCTAATAATGTTTCTTCAATATTTTCAATATTTTTAATATCTGTTATAGTTAAATTAATAATAGGCAATATATTATTTGAAAACTTATATAATTTATCTAGTATATAACGTGAATCTATTATTAATTTGTTAATATTATCTTTATAAAGACTAGGATCTATTAAATGTTCAATACTAACTTTTGATGTTAGTATTAAATTATCAAAGTCATTAAAAGTTAAAAATGGTAATAAATACATAAGAATATCGTATAATTTATTATTTTTATTTGGATTGTTCCGAAGAACCGGTAAAAAATTATCTATTTGCTGAGCTATTGCTAGTTATAATATATTGTACTTGTTTTTAATTTGTCAGAGCAATGCAAGTACGACTGCTGCTCAAATATATTGATAAAAATGTTTATATAATTTTTAATTTTCAATTTTTTAATAATATTATTAAAAAATTGAAAATTAAAAATTGAAATTAGTAATTTATATTAGTTACATTATTGCCTTTATGCTGCCTTGACGAAGCAAAAACACAATAGAATCAAGTGTTATACTAGTCCGCAAAGTTACAAATTAGATTAAGAAATATAATCAATATATTTAGAGCAATATAGTCCTACTATCATACTGCTCTAACAAATAAAAAAATAAGTACAATATATTATAACTAGCAATAGCTCAGAAAATAAATAACTTTTTACACAAAATATATTCTTATTTACATCAATTTATAAATCAGAATATATTAATTTTAATATCAGTAATTGAAAAAATTACAATAGTATTAGCAATATGCACATTAATTATTTCAATTGAAAATATTTTGAGTCCTGAATCATATAACTTGACAATTTTATCTTTAGCAACATATACTATATGTATGTCTATACTATTAGATAAATTGTCAAGTTTTGGTTCCAATATTGGAATTGGTTCAAATGTAGATTTATCATATACACAGATATAATTATGTATATATTTCAAAATCAAATTTTGGAGTTTTGGTTCAAATGTTGGTTTCAAGTTATGTCTAATATAATTATATATATATACCAAAATCAAATTTCAGAAAATGATATCAATTTAGTTGAATTAAATTTAATTAATAATATAAAAAAACTTGATTTTAAGGAATATATATATTTAATACATAATAATTATGATCGTACTTATATAAATAAATTATTATTAGAAAAAAAAGATCACGTTCAATACCAAAATTTAAGAAAAATAATCAAATCTTTTCTTATTTTAAAAGTTAAAATGACAAATTTTAAAATAACTA
>Ga0209550_10007079_pt1 | contig 10403 bp, 8 predicted proteins | sample LauGreSuBDMM15SN_2_FD_187567 | JGI IMG/M metagenome (GOLD analysis project Ga0209550, IMG submission 187567) | Freshwater lake microbial communities from Lake Michigan, USA - Su13.BD.MM15.SN (SPAdes) (version 5) | ecosystem: Environmental > Aquatic > Freshwater > Lake | place: Lake Michigan, USA... | reverse complement strand
GGCGTTGCCTGCGCTACCTACCTTTGGCGAAGCAGGTTACCCACAGTTGGCGCTAGATTCGTGGTTTGCATTTTTTGCACCCACCGCAACGCCTGTTGCGTTGCGCCAGCAAATACATAGCGAAATCAATAAGATTCTGAGCGATCAGGCGGTGGTGACCCAACTGTCTTCAAAAGGAGCCTCAGCCATGCCGCTGGAGCTGGCTGAGTTTCAGAAGATTGTCGATAAAGATATCCAGCAATGGGGTAAAGCTGTGCGTGATTCTGGAGCGAAAATCGATTAACGCTTTAGATTAAAAACTGTTGGCGAGGTTGGCCGTTTTTTTCGGCCTCAACCACCCATAAGGGCGCTTTGCCGCGACCAGTCCAGGTCGCACCGCTCGCAGGGTGACGGTATTTAGGTGGCACGGGTTTTTTGACATCGGCTACTTTAGTGCTTTTGGCGGGGCGACCAGCCTTCGCCGAGCTTTTGACTTTGCCGTAGGCTGCTGCCAGTTCATCGGGCGAAATATCATATTCTTTCATTGTGCGTACTAAACTGCTAATGACCGGTTTGCGACTTTTAGTTTGTAATACCTGTGCTTGCTTTTGCAATTTTTCAATTTCTTTATTAATTTTTGCTTGAAGTGTTGCGTAGTGTTGGCGTGCCATGGCTATATTACCTTTTGTTAGTAGATGTCTAGTGTTGAGTTTATACCTTTTTTATATTTTTTTCACTGTGGATAATACGCATATTAATAATTAACGGTGACATCCAATAATAAAACCGCCTCGAGTTTTATGATGAATAGGGGTGGCCATATGATGACTGGCTATGCTTAAATGACCCAAAGTCATGACTTAACCTTTGTCGAAAATCTCTATTCGGATCCTCCATGAAAGCCCCACTAAAAGTCGCTGCAGTTCAAATGGTGTCAGCGGCCTCGTTAAATCAAAATCTGGATTCGGCGGCACGTCTCATCGCGCAGGCGGCCCAAGAGGGCGCCCAACTCATTGGTTTACCTGAATATTTTTGTTTATTTGGTCGCAAAGACACAGATAAGCTAGATATTGCCGAGCAACCCGGCATGGGGCCGATTCAAACGTTTTTGTCAGAAACGGCGCGCCAGCACAACATCTGGTTGTCGTGCGGCAGTATGCCGTTGGTCTCGTCAGACCCGGTGCGCGTGTTAAATACACAGTTGATTTTTGATCCCAACGGCAAACAAATCGCTCGTTACGACAAAATCCATTTATTTGGATTTACTCGTGGTACAGAAAGTTATGACGAGTCGCGCGGTATTTTGGCTGGCGATACGATTTGTCGGGTTGATACCCCTGTGATTAATTTGGGCTTGTCGATTTGTTATGACCTGCGTTTTCCTGAGTTATATCGCGCGCTGGGCGAAGTGGATTTGATTTTGGTGCCATCGGCGTTTACTTACACGACAGGTCGAGCGCACTGGGAGACCCTATTGCGTGCAAGGGCAATCGAAAATCAGTGCTATGTCTTGGCGCCTGCACAAGGGGGCACCCACGAGAACGGACGCCGGACTTGGGGACACTCGATATTGATTGATCCCTGGGGCGAGGTTTTATCAGTTTTATCCGAGCATGAGGGAGTGGTAAGCGGTACGATAGACCCTGAGCGTTTAGCTGAAGTGCGGCAGTCCTTGCCTGCACTCGCTCATCGCAAACTCTTTACCCAATCATAAGTTGATTCATGAAACTGACTGACCCCGCTATTGCTTCGCTTGCTACGGCAAAAAGTTTACTGCTCGACCCATGGGGCTTGTCCGAAAATGACATGGCTCGTGCGATCGGCGAGATTTTTACGCATAAAGTTGATTACGCTGATTTGTATTTTCAGTACACCCGCAGCGAAGGCTGGAGCCTCGAAGAAGGCATCGTCAAAACTGGTAGTTTTTCGATTTCGCAAGGCGTAGGCGTGCGTGCTGTCGCCGGCGAAAAAACAGCGTTCGCGTATTCCGACACGCTATCACCCGATGCGTTGCTGTCCTCGGCCCGTGCGGTGCGCAGTATTGCGCGCCAAGGCGCCGGTAAAACAAAAGTTCGTGCCGGTGATGACCCGCACCATGGTCAAAGTTTGTATCCCCCTGTTGACCCGTTAGCCACCATGAGTGCGCCTGAAAAAGTTGGCTTGCTCGAGCGGGTTGAAAAAATGGCCCGTGCTCGCGACCCGCACGTAGCGCAGGTCATGGCCAGTTTAGGGATGGAGTACGACGTCATCATGGTGGCAGGCAGCGACGGCCGCTTGGCTGCGGATGTGCGGCCGCTCGTGCGCTTGTCATTGACTGTCGTCGTTGAGCGCAACGGTCGTCGTGAAACCGGTCACGCCGGCGGCGGTGGTCGTACCGGCTTAGGTTATTTTTCAGACGAAACTTTGACCCAATACGTCGAGCAGGCTGTGAACGAAGCCATGATTAATCTTGATGCGCAGGCAGCACCGGCCGGAGAAATGACAGTCGTGCTGGCAGCAGGCTGGCCCGGTATTTTGTTGCACGAGGCGGTTGGCCACGGTCTTGAGGGTGACTTCAATCGTAAAGGGTCTAGCGTCTTTAGCGGTCGAATCGGCCAGCGTGTGGCGTCAAAAGGTGTCACCGTGGTTGACGACGGAACCATCGAAGGGCGTCGCGGTTCGTTGAACGTTGATGATGAAGGCAACCCCACACAACGTAACGTGCTGATCGAAGACGGAATTTTACGCGGCTACATGCAAGACACTTTGAACTCGCGTTTAATGAAAACCGCCGCGACCGGAAACGGTCGGCGCGAATCGTTTGCGCATCTTCCTATGCCACGCATGACCAACACCTTTATGCTGTCGGGCAACACGCCTCCTGAAGAAATCATTGCGTCAGTGAAAAAAGGCATTTACGCCGCAAATTTTGGCGGTGGGCAAGTTGACATCACAAGCGGTAAGTTTGTGTTTTCAACGTCTGAAGCCTACATGATCGAAAATGGCCGCATTACCCACCCCGTGAAAGGGGCGACCCTGATTGGCAGTGGCCCTGAAGCCATGAACCGCGTCAGTATGATTGGTAATAACATGAAGCTCGATAGCGGCGTGGGCACCTGCGGTAAAGAAGGTCAAAGCGTGCCGGTTGGGGTAGGGATGCCAACCATCAAGATGGAAGGGCTGACTGTCGGCGGCACTGCATAAGCATCGCCAAAGATTCAATTTGCTGGCATTGTTGAGTTGTTCAAAGGCTTGAACGTCGATAGCAGCATGACACTGTTAGGATCTGACTGAATTTAATTTTTAATATTTTTTGTACTAGGAGTATGTTTTGCCACACAATACCGATGACTTGCGCATTCGCGAGATGAAAGAACTTGCGCCGCCTTCGCACACGATGCGAGAGCACCCCTGCACACCCGAGGTGTCATCAATCGTCTACGAATCGCGTCAGGCGATCCATCGCATTTTGCATGGCATGGATGATCGCTTAGTGGTCGTGATTGGCCCGTGCTCGATTCACGACACTGCGGCAGCCCTTGATTATGCCAAGCGCCTGAAGGCCGAGCGCGATCGTTTTAAAGGTGAGCTCGAAGTTGTGATGCGCGTCTATTTTGAAAAACCACGCACCACAGTCGGCTGGAAGGGCCTGATCAACGACCCTGATATGGATGGTAGTTTTAATATCAACAAGGGTTTACAAACTGCGCGTGGCTTGCTGCTTGAAATCAATCAGATGGGCTTGCCCGCGGGTTGCGAGTTTCTTGACATGATTACTCCTCAGTACATCGCTGATTTAGTGTCTTGGGGGGCCATTGGTGCCCGCACCACTGAAAGTCAGGTGCATCGTGAACTGGCCTCGGGCCTGTCGTGCCCGGTTGGTTTTAAAAATGGTACCGACGGTAACGTCAAGATCGCAGTCGATGCCATGAAATCTGCATCTGCGCCGCATCACTTCTTGTCGGTCACAAAAGGTGGGCACTCGGCGATTGTGTCAACCTCAGGCAACGAAGATTGCCACGTCATTTTGCGTGGCGGTAAGGCGCCTAATTATGATGCGGCGAGCGTACAGGCGGCTTGTGCAGAGATGGCAAAGTCGGGTCTCGCGCAGCGCATCATGGTTGATTCAAGCCATGCCAACAGCAATAAAAAGCCAGAAAATCAACCAGCAGTCTGCGACGAGGTCGCCGTACAAATCGCCCAAGGCGATGAGCGTATTTTTGGTTTGATGGTTGAAAGCAATCTTGTTGCGGGTCGTCAGGATATTGTTGAGGGCCAAACGTTGGTCTATGGCCAAAGCGTGACAGATGGCTGCATCGACTGGCAAAGTTCAGTTGGTGTACTTGAGCGCTTGGCTGAGTCAGTGCGCGTACGTCGCCGCACTGTGTTGACGACTGGGCAATAGAGGGTCATGCGAACGGGCGCACGCTCAAGCGCAGTGAATTTCAGCTTTTTTACGAGACATAGTGAATGAACGCTTTGCACACCGCACAAACATTAAAGCGCCCACTGCCGCCCGAAATGATCGCAGCGCTTAAAGCCCAGTTTGCCGAGCGCTTCTCGATGGCCAATGCGGTGCGCGATCATCACGGCAAAGATGAGTCGCCGTTTCCGTCGATGTTGCCCGATGGCGTTGTGTTTGCGCAAAGCACCGAAGACGTCGTTGCTGTGGTCAAACTCTGTGGCCAGTACAACATTCCTTTGATTCCTTACGGAGCAGGGTCTTCGCTCGAAGGGCACATTTTGGCGATTCAAGGCGGTATCAGCCTTGACGTCACCGCCATGAATAAAATCGTGTCGTTAAACACCGAAGATCAAACTGTTACCGTGCAGGCGGGTTTGACCCGTAAGCAGCTGAACGAACAAATCCGCGATACAGGTTTGTTTTTTCCGATTGATCCGGGCGCAGATGCCTCGCTTGGTGGGATGTCGGCGACGCGCGCTTCAGGAACCAATGCTGTGCGTTATGGCACCATGCGCGAAAACGTTGTGTCACTGACTGTGGTGACAGCCGACGGAAAAGTGATTCGTACCGCACGCCGCGCGCGCAAGTCTTCAGCGGGTTACGACTTGACGCGTATCTTTGTTGGCAGCGAAGGTACGCTGGGTGTGATCACCGAAGTGACGGTCAAGCTCTATCCTCAACCTGAAGCAGTCTCTGCAGCGGTCTGTAATTTTTCGACCGTTCACGAAGCTGTGCAATGTGTGATTCAAACCATCCAGATGGGTGTGCCGATTGCACGCGTTGAGCTCATGGATGCTTCTGCAGTGATCGCGGGTAACCGTTACAGCAAGCTGACGCTGCGCGAAACTCCTTTATTGTTATTTGAATTTCACGGCTCTGAGGCTAGCGTCAAAGAACAGGCGCAAACGGTGCAAGAGCTGGCAAAAGAGTGCGGCGGAATGGATTTTGAGTGGGCCGAGCGACCCGAAGATCGCAACCGACTCTGGACCGCTCGGCATAATGCTTATTTTGCGGGCTTGCAGTTGCGTCCTGGCTGCAAATCAAACACAACTGATGTTTGCGTGCCGTTATCGCGTTTGGCCGAAAGCATTGATTTGGCAACACAAGAGTTGGCTAAGGCGAGCTTTCCGAGCACAATCGTCGGTCATGTGGGCGATGGTAATTTTCATGTGCTGATGTTGCTTGATCCTAATAGCCCAGCTGAATGGGCTGAGTCTGAAAGAATCAATCATGCGCTTGTGACTCAAGCGATCGACGCTGACGGCACGTGTACAGGCGAGCATGGTATCGGCTTACACAAGATGCAGTTTATGGCCCACGAGCATGGCGAAGATGCCCTAGATCTCATGCGGTCATTAAAGGCTGCCTTTGATCCGCGCAATATACTGAACCCAGGAAAAATGCTCGAACCCAGGGCTTAGCGATTTAAGGCGACAGCAGCCTCTGGCGCGCCAGAGCAAGACGACCGGCACGATCCATGGTGCTGAATGAATTTGTCGCCGGCCTTGGCTGAATACGTTGGTGTTTAACTGAGCACTGTTTTACGTGGATTTTCTTATTGCCCTGAGCGGCGAGTTTTGGCGGAGAGTTTGATGAACGCGGTTTCAGAGCAAACGGTTTTAGCCGTGGCAGCGCCAGAGGCCGCGGTCGTCGTCAAGGCGCTCTTGCAGGTCTTGCCCGCGCACTGTGTGCTCAGTCGCACCGAAGACACGCGTCCTTACGAGTGTGATGGGTTGTCGTTGTATCGCTCTGTGCCGATGGCCGTCGTACTGCCCGAGACCGAAGCTCAGGTGCAGGCTGTGCTGATCACTTGTAAAAAACTAAACGTGCCGGTGGTTGCGCGTGGTGCGGGCACCGGTTTGTCAGGTGGCGCGATGCCACACGCTCAGGGTGTGTTGCTAGGCTTAGCAAAATTTAATCGTATCAAACACATTGATCACGAGGCCGCGATTGCGGTGGTCGAACCGGGTGTACGAAACCTTGCTGTGTCAGAGGCTGTGAGCCCCTTTGGTCTATATTACGCCCCAGATCCCTCTAGTCAGATTGCCTGTACGATTGGCGGTAATGTTGCCGAGAACTCTGGTGGTGTGCATTGCTTAAAGTACGGGCTCACCGTTCATAACGTGTTGAAAGTGCGCATGGTCAGTATGAATGGCGAGATTATCGAACTCGGCTCGCTCGCCCCTGATAGTGCAGGGCCTGAATTATTGTCGGTATTTGTGGGCTCTGAAGGTATGTTGGGCGTTGTCACTGAAGTGACTTTGCGCTTGACCCCCAAGCCTGCACTCGCCAGGGTCGTAATGGCCAGCTTCGACGATGTCGAAAAAGCCAGCCAGGCTGTTGCGCAAATTATCGGGGCCGGCATTATTCCGGCGGGTCTCGAGATGATGGATAAGCAAGCTACCCAGATGGTCGAGCCTTTCGTGAAAGCCGGCTACGACACCGAGGCCGAGGCGATCTTGCTGTGTGAGTCAGATGGTACGGTTGATGAGGTCGCTGACGAAATCATCCGGATGCAACAAGTGTTTGAAAAAGCCGGCGCCACGCGCTTGCAAGTGTCGCAAACAGAAGTAGAACGTTTGCGATTTTGGGCCGGGCGTAAAAATGCCTTTCCTGCGGCTGGTCGTGTTTCACCCGACTACTACTGTATGGACGGCACGATCCCGCGTCGTCACCTAGGTCGTGTGTTGCATGCGATTCAAGAGATGGAAAAGCAATTCAATATGCGTTGCGCCAACGTGTTTCACGCCGGCGATGGCAATTTGCATCCGTTGATTTTGTTTGATTCAAATTTCCCAGACGAAGTGCGTCGCGCTGAAGACTTTGGCGCTGCAATTCTTGAGTTGTGTGTCGAAGTGGGTGGCACCATCACGGGTGAGCATGGCGTGGGGATGGAAAAAATCAATCAGATGTGTGTGCAGTTTTCGCGCGAAGAGCTAAACGCCTTTACTGCGGTCAAGCGCGCCTTTGACCCAGCTGGGCTGTTGAACCCTGAGAAAGTTATCCCAACACTGAGGCGCTGCGCCGAGTACGGCAAAATGCATGTGCATGGCGGCGCGCTCGCGTTTCCTGAGCTTCCACGCTTTTAGGCACTTATGGATCATGTGATCGCCCAGTTACGCGAGCAAGTACTCGACGCCGCGCAGCAACAACACACCATCCTGATTGAGGGTGGTAGCACTAAAAACTTTTATGGCAATCATTCGCTTAATACCATCGATAAGGCTGCCCTAAACAGCATTGACAAGGTCGCGCGAAACAGCACCGATAAGGCTGCGCCTAACACCATTGACAGTGGTGTTCTACACATGACGAGCGATAGTGTCGCTCTCAAGCTTAAATCGCTGCACGGCATCATTAACTATCAACCGACCGAGCTCGTTGTGACGGCCTGGGCGGGCACACCTTTACAAGAGGTGGTTGACACCCTTGCCGCCTCAGCGCAAATGCTTGCCTTTGATCCGCCTTCTTTTGGCGCACAGGCCACGCTGGGTGGGTGCGTTGCTGCTGGCCTTGCCGGGCCCGGTCGCTATAGCGGTGGCCCCGTCAAAGATTACGTGCTGGGCACGCACCTGTTAACGGCAAATGGCAACATCTTGAAGTTTGGTGGCGAAGTCATGAAAAACGTCGCGGGCTATGACGTGTCGCGATTATTAGTAGGATCCCTGGGGATGTTCGGAGCCCTGACACAGGTGTCTGTGAAGGTCGCCCCCCTACCTCAAGAAGTTTGTACGCTTGAGTTCGCGCTTGACGAACCCAGCGCGTTAGCAATCTGCCACGGTTGGCGCGCGCAACCATTACCCATTTCGGCCACTGCTTGGCAATCGACAGAGGGCACTTCAGGTTGCCTGAGAGTTCGCCTGGCGGGCGCCGGTGCAGCGCTTAAAACAGCGCGACTAAGAATGGGGGGGCAAGTCTTACCTGAGGCACAAGCCCTTGAATTCTGGGCTGCTTTGCGCGAGCAGAAGCTCTCATTCTTTACGACACCCATCTTATGGCGCCTGGCGGTTGCGCCGGGTGCCCCCGCGCTGAACTTAGGGCCGACGCTCGTAGAGTGGGGTGGGGGGCAACGTTGGGTCGCGTCAGCGCTTGACGCCACGACAGTCAGGCGCGTGGCCGAGCAAGCCGGCGGACATGCCACCTTGTTTCGCAGCTCGGTTGATCAAACCATGCCCGACCAAGGCGTATTTCATCCTTTGGCAGGTGGCGTGTTAGGTGTGGTCGCACGACTCAAACAAGAATTTGATCCGCAGGGGTTGTTTAACCCCGGTCGCTTAGTGCACGGACTCTGACGAGATACTTATGCAAACAAATCTTGCAGATTGGGCGCTTGTTTCTGAGCTTGGCCAAGAGGCCGAGGATATTTTGCGCCGGTGTGTGCACTGTGGCTTTTGTCAGGCCACCTGCCCAACCTATCAAGTGCTAGGCGATGAGCTCGATAGCCCGCGCGGGCGCATCTACCTGATTAAAGAACTTCTTGAAGGGCAAGAGCCTACGCAAGCCACCCAGATGCATCTTGACCGATGCCTGACGTGCCGTAACTGTGAAACCACTTGCCCGTCTGGGGTTGAGTATGGTCATTTAATCGACATCGGTCGCAAGATCGTTGAAGAAAAAGTGCCTCGCCCCTTGTCACAACGTCTGCAACGCGCCCTCTTACGCAAGGGTCTTAACTCACCTCTATTCTCACCCGCCTATAAGGTTGGTCAAGCCGTACGCGGGCTTTTGCCCGCCAGTCTTCAGAAAAAAGTTGTAGAAGCGCGGCCGACCGGGGTGCGCCCAGACACGCGTCACCACGTGAAGCAGGTGCTTTTGTTAACAGGTTGCGTGCAGCCCACGATGATGCCAACGATTGATGCCGCCACGATTCGCGTGCTTGATCGGTTAGGGATTGGTACACAAGTGGCCCAAGGTGGCGGTTGTTGCGGTGCACTGAATTTTCATTTAGATGACCAAGAAGCTGCTCGCGTGCAAATGCGCTTAAACATCGATGCCTGGTTGCCGCTGATCGAAGCGGGCAAGGTCGAGGCAATCGTGATGAACGCCTCTGGGTGTGGTGCGATGGTGGTTGAATACGCACATCATCTGCGACACGATGCAACGTACGCAGCCAAGGCGCAAAAGGTTGTGGCGCTCGTGCTCGATATCGCTGAAGTGGTGGCACCTCATGCCGAGGCGCTTGCCTCTCAACTCGATGTAACCCGGTTGCCTAAGCGGCCAGCCTTTCACCCTCCGTGTACGTTGCAGCACTGGCAAGGTCTGCGCCCGTTAAGTGAAACCTTGTTGGTTAAGCTTGGCTTGGCGCTGCAACCCTTCACAGAGACTCACCTTTGCTGCGGCTCTGCGGGGGCTTATTCGGTACTGCAGCCTGAGATTTCAACTGCGCTACGTGATCGTAAGTTGTCTCAACTCAGCGAAGCTAAACCTGATGTTGTTCTCTCTTCAAATATTGGCTGCATCGGACATTTACAAAGCGGCACCGAGATTGCAGTGCGGCATTGGGTCGAAGTGGTCGACGGTGCACTGTTGTGAGGCCGATTACTGCAAAGCGGGTGTGAACACCGCACTTCTTTGCGCAAATAGTCTCAAGTGAAAGGATCGTTGGTATTTTGACGTCAATCTCTGCTTCTCGACGTTGAGTGCTATGCCAGTTAGTTTACATGCTTCACCAGTAAGCCCATCCCCTGCTGAGCCCGAGGGTCTTGACGAGCGCTCTGCACTCGCGACGCCCCCCAAATGCTCTAACGGTCAATCCACTGCCCCTCGAGTTGAACGATCACGGCCCCTTTGAGGTAGATGCTCATGGCGTACGCTCGACATGTTACGTGAGGCTTTTGGCATGCCGTTTACGTGACACGGGTCACTACACTGAGGTGCTGACTGTTGGCGCCGATTCAATATTGACCACCTGTGCCGATCCAAAACTGACCAGGGGCTTTTGTTGACTTGAGTCCAGTCAACTGTGGATAACTATACCGGT
>Ga0209550_10007077_pt1 | contig 10404 bp, 7 predicted proteins | sample LauGreSuBDMM15SN_2_FD_187567 | JGI IMG/M metagenome (GOLD analysis project Ga0209550, IMG submission 187567) | Freshwater lake microbial communities from Lake Michigan, USA - Su13.BD.MM15.SN (SPAdes) (version 5) | ecosystem: Environmental > Aquatic > Freshwater > Lake | place: Lake Michigan, USA... | reverse complement strand
GTTCCGACCAATGGAAGTTTGATAGCATAACCCAGAAATTTAGTTTTTCCAAGAACCCGTATGCTTCTAAAGCCTATTATTATGTTTCTGTTGGTGCCATAAAAGGGAAACGTGTTACAGACATGGTTGCTGCAAATCTAGCCAACAGAAGCGTAGAGGAGTTTGATGATCACTATCATCATGAAGTAGACAGCATTAATTTTTTGAAGAGCGGAAGGGAATGGTACGGCGAAGAATTGAATGAGCAAGCGGGTGTACTTCAAAAGAATTTCAGCATTTCTTTCAATGGGGTGAGTAAAACACGAGAATTTACCATTACGAGTGAAGTAATTGGACGAAGTGCTGGACAACCTAACAAAATAACCGTTGTTGTAAATGGACAACCCTTGCTCGTACACACTACACAACCCTTAGTAGGCACACTAATCGAACAAGTTGCTAACACCAGCTTCTTAAATGGCAGCGGGCTTTTTAATGGAAATAAACTCGAAATTGGGTACAAGTTTTCTCCTGGCAGCGTTAATGCAAAAGCTTGGATCAATTGGTTTGATGTATTTTTTCGCCGGCCACTAGACATGCAGGGAGTGAATCAAATCAGTTTCAGGGATAAGGGCTCTGTTGCAAAAAATGCAGTTTCTACTTTCGTTATCAAAAATACAACTCAAACTGTCTCGGTTTGGCAGGTAACGAATGCATCAGAGCCGAAGCTAGTTAAATTGTCCATTTCAAACGGTGTTGCTTCATTTACCACAAGCACAGACATGCTTCAGGAATACATCGCTTTCAATCAATCAGATTTGCTTGAACCTAACATTATTGGGGTGGTAAAAAATCAAAACCTTCATGGCCTACCCCCGGCAGACATGCTTATTGTTACCCACGGGTCATTATTGGCACAAGCTGAACGATTATCTGTATTTCACAAGGCACAGGATAACCTCAAAACGGCAGTGGTAGACATAAATCATATATATAATGAGTTTTCTTCCGGTTCGCCAGACCCAACAGCTATTAGGAATTTTGTTAAAATGTTTTATGACAGGGCTGGTTCAGACATCACCCAACGCCCCCGATATCTTTTGTTATTTGGATCAGCATCCTACCTTCTAAAAGAAAACGGTCCAAATATTACCAATAAATTGCCATCCTATCAAAGTGAATCATCCCTTGATCCACTAACCAGTTATGTTACAGACGATTATTTTGGTTTTTTGGATGATGATGAAGATATCAAGAAAACAATCATTTTGCCTAAGTTAGACATAGCCATCGGAAGAATTCCAGCACGCAATTTAGAACAAGCTAAAACAGTGGTGGATAAAATTTTGGCATATCACAGCACACTAGCATTGGGTGCTTGGCGGAATAAAATTACGTTGGTGGCCGACGACGAAGATTACAACATACACCTGAGCGATGCGGAATATCATGGAACTTTGATTGAAGAAAAAGCCCCTAGCTTGAACCTAAAAAAAATCTACCTAGATGCTTATACGCAAGAAAGCGGAACTGGGGGGAGCAGGTATCCCGCTGTAAACAATGCCATCAATCAAACAATTAACCAAGGTACGTTAATATGGAACTATGCAGGCCATGGTGGCAGTATAAGGTTAGCACAAGAAGCTATATTAGATAAGGAGATGATTGTGGGATGGAAAAATGAGAGCAAACTACCTCTTTTTTTAACGGCAACTTGTGATTTTGCTCCATTTGACGACCCTACACAACTTTCTATTGGAGAAGATTTATTGATAGGAAGGTCAACTGGTGCCATAGGGTTGCTTACCACAACAAGGTTGGTTTTTGCATCAAGCAATAGAATTATCAACAACAACTATTTCAGGTTTGCTTTGCAAAGGAATAGCAATGGTCAGTTTCCAACTTTGGGAGAATCTCTCTTAGCTTCAAAAAATTATACAGTGGCTACATCGGGTGATTATGCCAATGCAAGAAAATTTATTTTACTGGGCGACCCAGCCATGAAACTCGCGATGCCAGCACACAAGGTAATAACCAAAAGCATCAACGGAAAACCAATAAGTTCCTCCAAGGACACACTCAAAGCGTTGAATCGATATGCTTTTACCGGTGAAATACTTACACCTCAAGGCAGTTTGGCCAATGATTTCAACGGATACGTATATCCAATTTTATTTGATAAAAAAGCAACGGTTAAAACCTTAGCAAACGATCCTCTCAGTACAGTAGCTAATTTTACCACCCAAGAAAATATTTTATACAGCGGGAAAGTAAAAGCAGAAAATGGGAGATTTGCTTTTACATGCATCATTCCTAAAGACGTAAACATCGCCTATGGCAATGGGAAGTTGAGCTATTATGCAGAAAATGGACAATATGATGCCGCTGGCACCGATGAAGGTTTTGTGGTTGGATCACAAGGTTATGAAGTGCCAAATGACGGAAAGGGCCCCGAGCTAACCTGTTTTCTTGATAACGAAAATTTCACCAATGGCTCAGTTGTAGGAGATGCACCAATGTTGATTTTAAAATTATCCGATTCCTCCAATATCAATATTTCAGGTATTGGAATAGGACATGATATCACCGCGGTATTAGACAACAATGTTAGTCAAACCTATGTGCTTAATGATTTTTTTGAACCTGAATTGAATGGATTTCTTAAAGGAACGGTTAAATTTCAGTTGCCAAAAATGCCAGAAGGAAGTCATCAATTGGCTTTCAAGGCATGGGATGTCTTCAACAATTCGGGTCAGTGTAAGTTGGATTTTAAGGTAGTGTATCAAAAAAATACAGATGTTATCTCACTTAAAAACTACCCCAATCCTGTATCGGCCGAGACAGTATTTGCATTTCAACTTGGAGGATTAACAGGCATGGTAGACGTTGACTTACAAGTGCTTACACTGCACGGGCAGTCGATAAAAAAAATTAAAAAGACAATAAATGTTGTACCCAATCGTTTTATCGAAGTTGGATGGAATGGCCTTGATGATAACGAGCATAAACTACCCCCTGGCATGTATCTTTATAGGCTGTTGGTGAGGAATGGAGCCGGACAAACAACACAAAAGGTACAAAAGCTCATCATTCTTTAGTTTGAAATGTATTAATTTAGCATTACAAAACACTTGATATCGAAGCAATTATACCCAATTATTCTATTTTATTGTTCTAAAAACCTATTATGAAAAGAAATATTGTGCAAATTCTTGCGGGTGTATCTCTGTTATTTTCCTTTGAACTAGCAAGCAGTCAAACAACAGGACAAACCATCAATGTAGTAACAACCGCAGTGCCATTTTTGCGTATTTCACCAGATGCGCGTGCTGGTGGGATGGGAGATTTGGGTGTAGCAACTTCCCCTGATGCCAATTCTCAGTTCTATAATGTTGCAAAATATGCATTTGCAACCCAACCATCTGGTATTGGATTTACCTATACCCCTTGGTTGAAGGACCTCGGATTGAATGATGTTTATCTTGCTTCTTTGGCAGGATATTATCAATTAGATGAAGATCAAGCCATATCAAGTTCATTGCGGTATTTTAGTTTGGGTAATATACAGTTTACAGATAACCTAGGAAATGATCTTAATTCTTTTCGTCCACGTGAATTTTCTTTTGACGCAGGATATTCTAGGAAGCTTTCAGATATGTTGAGTTTGGGAGTTGCTTTGCGATACATCAACTCGAACCTTGCCGGCGGTCAGGCTGTAAATGGCGTTTCATACAAAGCTGGAAATGCAGTGTCAGGAGACATCGGCTTGTATTATTCAAACATTGGCGAAGATGGCAGCGGTGTAAACTTAGGATTGGCCATGACAAATCTTGGATCAAAAATCAGTTATACCAGCGATGCTACACAAAAGGATTTCATTCCAGCAAACCTTGGCTTAGGTGCTCTGTACACTTACACAAGCAATGAAGTAAATCAGCTTTCATTTGGTTTAGACATACATAAGTTGTTGGTTCCTACTCCGCCAGCTTTGGGTGATAGTGCCGGTTTGGTTAATTATAGAACCAAAGGTGTTGTTGGAAGCTGGTTTAGCTCCTTCAACGATGCACCAGGTGGATTTGCAGAGGAGTTGAAAGAATTTTCTTTATCATTGGGAAGTGAGTTTACGTACGACAACCAATTTTCAGTGAGGGCAGGATATTTTTATGAAAACCAAACCAAAGGGAATAGACAATATTTTTCAATGGGTGCTGGTTTTAAATATTCTTCCATCAACATGAACCTTTCATATCTCATACCATCAGGTTCTGGGGTTAATAGAAATCCGCTGTCTAACACAATTAGGTTCAGCGTTTTATTTGACTTATCACCTGCTGAAGGATATTAATATTCATTCATGATCATATATTTTTCAACGGCCCACTTGGGCCGTTTTCTTTTTTCATACTTTTATAAAAAATAGCAAATGGCATATAGAATTGGATTTGGCATCGATTTTCACCAAATGGTGGAGGAACGTGATCTTTGGATTGGAGGTGTTAAAATACCACACCATAAAGGAGCGAAAGGGCACAGTGATGCAGATGTTTTACTACACGCTATTTGTGATGCAATGCTGGGTGCATTGGCTTTGGGAGATATTGGCGTGCATTTTCCAGATACAGACAATGCGTATAAAAATATCGACAGCAAAATACTTTTAGATAAAACATATCAGCTGATTAACAGCAGGGGATACCAAGTGGTGAATGTAGACAGCTCACTCTGTTTAGAAGCACCCAAAATAAAACCTTATGTGGCTGCCATGCAGGAAGCCATCGCATCAATTTTGAAGGTTGAAATTACGGATGTATCTGTAAAAGCAACTACCACAGAGAAAATGGGATTTGTAGGTAGGGAGGAAGGTTTAGTGGCTTATGCTACGGTTTTACTTGAAAAAGTATAGCTATTTAACGATTCTAATGCTGAATAAACTCTTTTTCAACAGTCAATTCTTAAGGATAGTTGTAAATTTGTAAAAATATATTCGTTGAAGGTTCTTATAATCAATAGTTCTAAGCATCCACTGCCTGCCTATGCAACAGAAGGTTCTTCGGGTATGGATATCAGGGCCAACCTTGAGGAATCAATGGTAATTCGTCCCCTGCAAAGAGTACTTGTTCCAACAGGAATTTTCATAGAAATTCCTGCCGGATTTGAAGCACAAATTAGGCCAAGAAGTGGACTTGCTTTAAAACAGGGAATTACTTGTTTGAATTCGCCTGGAACAATAGACGCTGATTATCGGGGAGAAATAAAAGTTATTTTGATTAATTTATCCGGTGAAGATCAGGTTGTAGAGAATGGGGATAGAATTGCTCAAGCTGTATTTCAAAAAGTGGAAAGGGTTTCTTGGGAAGAAGTAAATTCTATCAGCAATTCAGGTAGAAATGAAGGCGGTTTCGGACATACTGGAAAAAATTAAATTATAAAAACATGAGGATATTCCTCTTATTCTTTTTGGCATCCACTGTTGCCATGTCTTGCAGGTCTACCAGAAAAATCACAACCGTGATTGCAAAAAAAGACAGCGTAGCAGTAGTGGTTATTAATCCAGCTGATTCAGATTCGGCAAAAACAGTTCGCGCAACCCTTTCTAAGATTAATGCTAAGTATATAAATTTCAATACGTTTTCATCCAAACTTAAAATTGACTACAACGACAACAAAGATACCCGTTTGGATTTCAATGCCTTCATCAGAATGAAAAAGGACAGTGCCATTTGGGTGTCTATTATCGCCGCTTTGAACATAGAAGCCTTTCGGGTAATAATAACCCCAGATTCGGTTACCATTATGAACAAGTTAGAACGAACAATTCAGAAAAAGCCGCTTTCTTTTTTACAAGAGCTGACCAAAGTGCCGTTTAATTTTAAAACCCTGCAGGATTTGATTATTGGGAATCCTGTGTATTTAGACAAGAAAATCATTTCTTACAGTGATCAGGGCGACCGTATTTCTATGTCAACCATCGGTGATGCTTTTAAGCATTTCATCACAGTAAGCAAGGCAGACCTGCATTTATTATTCAGTAAATTGGATGATATAGATGCAACACGAAGCAGAACAGCCAATCTTTCTTACTCAGAATATGCTGCCGCGGGCAATTGGATGTTTTCCGGTGTGAGAAATATTTCATTGTCAGAAAAAACAAAAATCGATGTTCAGCTTGAGTTTAAGCAAGTAGAATTTGACAAGACCATGAGCTTCCCATTTGCTATCCCTAAAAATTATCGGAATAAATAATGAATTAACATATTTTATTCATTTTAATATCAATATTTGATGATTATATAAATGCAGTTACATGATGAAATGCCTTGTTAAAATATTGTTTTTCGTGTTGATTGGGTTGTCCATTTCAAGTGTGCATGCACAAACCAGGGAAGAGCTTGAAAAAAAGCGAAAAGAAATTCAGTTAGAAATAACTTCATTGCAGCAAGCGCAAAGTGCTATTACAAACGATAAAAAAGCAAGCCTTTCTCAATTAAAACTCATTGAAAAAAAACTCAGAAGTCGATATGCTTTCATTGATAACCTCAATGATGATATGAGGTTAATCGATAACACGATTTTCAGCAACAACAGGGAAATATATAGGCTCCAAAAACAGTTAGATACGTTGAAACAGCAGTATTCAAAAACAATTGAATACGCTTATAAAAATAGGAGCAGCTATGATATGATGAATTTCATTTTCACGGCAACAAGTTTTAATGATGCCATTAGACGAACATCCTATCTAAAAAGTTACCGTAAATACCGTGATGAGCAGGCGCAAAACATCGTAAAAACGAGCAAAGAACTTGAAGTTAAAATTCAAATGCTTACTATCAACAAAAGTGAAAAGGGTAAAGTGCTTGTTGAGCAAACAACTCAAAAGCAAATCTTGGAGGAAGAAAAGCAAGAGAAAAATCAATTTGTTTCAAAGCTTAAATTAAGAGAAAAAGAAATTGCGAAAGAGATGATCGCAAAGCGAAAGATTGAAAGAAACCTTCAAAACGCTGTCGCTGCAATCATCAGGAGAGAGATTGAAGCTGCTAGGCGAAAAGCTGAAGATGAAGCACGCAAGCTTGCTGCAAAACCTGAGGCCGAACAAAAGATCATTGCTTCAACAAAACCGATTTCAACAAGAAAAGCAAACGTTCTTGAAAATACACCTGAGGTTACAAAAGTTTCGGTTGGATTTGAAAACAACAAGGGCAATTTACCATGGCCTGTTGATAAGGGCAACGTAATAGCCAGCTTTGGTACCCACAAAATTGAAGGCACGTCTATAACTGAAGAAAAGATAGGTGTTACCATTCAAACAAATGCAGGAGCCATTGTAAAAGCTGTTTTTGAAGGAATTGTTACAACCATTTACGATATCGAGGGTAGCCAAACAATCACCATCAAACATGGTAAGTATTTCACAACTTATTATAACCTTTCATCTGTTGATGTAAGCAAAGGGTCTTCTGTTCAGATGGGGCAGTTGCTTGGAAAGGCAGGGGTTAATGATGATGGCGATGGTGAAATTTTCTTTGTTGTGAATATAGAAGCAACATTTGTCAACCCAGAAATCTGGTTGAAGAACCGATAGGTGTTAATGTTTATTGTTCTTTAAAACCTTCATATAAAGCGATTCATAGAGCGGAACAATGTTCTCAATATCAAACTTGAGTGCTTGTTCCCTGGCAGCAAATTTGAAAGATTTGTGGATTTCAGCATCGCCTAAAATGATTTTTCCAAAATCCCCCATACTTTGTACATCCCCTATATTACCCATAAAACCATTTACTCCTTGGTTAATGATTTCCGGCAAACCTCCTGAGTTGGTTGCAATCACTGGTGTGCCTGCAGCCATGGCTTCTAGCGCAGAAAGTCCAAAACTCTCATACTCTGATGGGAGCAAAAACAAATCTGCAATTGCATAAATTTCTTCCATGTCTTGCTGCTTGCCTACAAACCTGGCATCCTCGCAAATGCCAAGTTCCCTACACAACTCCTCTGCCATGGGTCTTTCAGGGCCGTCACCTACCAACAGTAATTTAGCAGGTATGTCTTTTCTGATGACATCAAAAATTCTAATGACATCAGCAATCCGCTTTATTTTTCTGAAGTTGGAAGCATGTAGGATGATTTTTTCTCCTTCTGGTGCAATCACTTTCCTGAAGGCGTCTATGGGTTTTTTGTTGAATCGGTGGATATCAACAAAGTTGTGGATTACATTAATATCTTTTTCAATTTTAAAATTTGCAAAAGTCTCTTCCTTTAAATTATTTGAAACAGCCGTTATGGCGTCGCTTTGGTTTATCGAAAAAGAAACAACAGGAGCATAGGTTTTGTCTTTCCCAACCAGTGTAATATCCGTTCCATGCAGCGTCGTGATAAATGGAATGTGCAATCCTTCTGTCTCTAATATTTTTTTTGCCATATACGCTGCTGAAGCATGCGGTATCGCGTAATGAACATGCAGCAAGTCAATATGGTTGTTGCGAACTACGTCTACCAGCATACTTGCCAATGCCGTTTCATAAGGCGGGAAATCAAACAATGGATATGTGGGAACCCGTACTTCATGATAAAAAATATTGGCACTAAATCCTGTTAACCTCACAGGTTGTTGGTATGTTATAAAGTGAATGCTGTGTCCTTTGTCGGCCAATGCTTTACCCAATTCTGTTGCCAAAACACCACTTCCTCCAAAGGTTGGGTAACAAACAATACCTATGTTCATGTTGAAGTTTTTGTTCTCTACAAAATTACCAATAATAAAGTTTAGTCGTCTAGGTTAATTCTCTGTAAATGATGCTTAAATTGAGGATTCTTTTTAAATAAGTATTCAATTTAAATTTTTGCATATGCTTAATAAGGCCTTATTATCTATTTTTCTGCTGCTAACGGGTTTGTTTTCAGTAGCACAATCATCAGCTGATTCTTTGATGTTTAAAAAGATTTCTGATGAAATTTTCATGAATGGCCAAGCTTATTCAAACCTTCGTTTCTTATGTAAAAAAGTAGGTTCTCGCCTATCTGGTTCAGCTGGTGCAGCCAAAGCTGTTGAAGAAACTGCTCGTATGCTGCGTGAGGCTGGTGCCGATACCGTTTACCTTCAACCTTGTATGGTCCCTAAATGGGTTCGTGGTGCTAAAGAAGTTGGCAAGGCAACCCTTACTGATGGCAAAACAATGCCTTTGAACATCGTGTCTTTGGGTAATGCAGTTGGAACGCCTGCTGCCGGTATTACTGCTAAAGTAATTGAAGTGAAAAATTTCACGGAACTCGAAAAATTGGGTGCTGAGAAGGTGAAAGGGAATATCGTTTTTTATAATTTCAGAATGGATCCTCGTTATATCAACACATTCAAAGCTTATGGTGAAGCGGGTGTTTACCGTGGGCAAGGTCCTTCAAAAGCCGCTGCCATGGGCGCTGTTGGGGTAATTGTGCGTACTTTGTCACCCGTTTTAGATGACAATCCACATACCGGTGCTACCAGGTATGATGAGGATAAACCCAAAATTCCGGCCGTAGCCATCAGTACAAATGGTGCTGTTGAATTAAGCAATGCAATTGCAGCAGGCAAGGTTAAATCAATCTATTTCAAAACAAACTGCAAAATGCTCCCAGACGTTCTTTCGTATAATGTTGTAGGCGAGATGCGTGGTTCAACTGCACTTGATGAAATCATCACAGTTGGTGGACATTTAGACAGCTGGGACCTAGCAGAGGGAGCTCATGATGATGGTACAGGTTGCATGCAAAGCATTGAAATTATCAGGGCTTTTAAATCACTTGGAATAAAACCTAAAAGAACAATTCGCGCTGTGATGTTCATGAATGAAGAAAATGGTTTGAGGGGTGGAACAGCTTATGGCGACATTGCCAAGAAAGAAAATAAAAAATTCATCATGGCCATGGAAAGTGATGCAGGTGGGTTTACACCAAGGGGTTTTGGGTTTACCCTTCATCCTACACAAAAAGCGAAATTGATGTCATGGAAACCACTCTTTCACCAATATGGAGCTACTGAATTCAATGATGGCGGCGGCGGTGCAGATATTGGTCCACTGCGCGCTTTGGGTACTGCATTGATTGGACTCAATCCAGATTCTCAACGATACATGGATTTGCACCATGCCAAAACAGATGTTTTTGAAGCTGTAAGTGAGCGTGAATTGAACCTCGGTGCTGTGGTAATGGCAGCGATGGTGTATATGGTGAGTGAGTATGGATTGTAAATTTATGCAGCCAGGGACGAGGGAACAGCCCGTTAGGGGTTGAAGGGGTTGAAGTGGTTGAAGGGGTTGAAGGAGTTCTTTCGCTTCGCTTATAATGACGTCTTTGTAATTCATTGAAAATCAGCATGTTAAAATACAGGCTTTCTCCAGCAAAGACTCCCCTCCTGGACAGGAGGGGTGGACTCTGGCGAGGCGCCGAAGGTGA